>Ga0209512_1001230_pt1 | contig 32982 bp, 39 predicted proteins | sample frozenSSSSmetaG_FD_184142 | JGI IMG/M metagenome (GOLD analysis project Ga0209512, IMG submission 184142) | Glacier valley bacterial and archeal communities from Borup Fiord, Nunavut, Canada, to study Microbial Dark Matter (Phase II) -... | ecosystem: Environmental > Aquatic > Freshwater > Ice >...
TTTGCGGCTTTCTCGGCTGCCGGCTTCCTGGTTCTTGGGTTCCTGGCGACCCTGCGTCTCAGCGGGGTCTCCCGCAATCGCGAGGAGGAACTCGCGGCTGCGGCTCACACCGAGAGCAGCCTCGCCTAGCTCCTGACGGAATACCCCCAAAATTGGGGCAAGAAAATTAGTCCCCCACGCGCTACGGTAGAGAACAAGTCGTATTGCGCTCGCGGTTCACTTTCCCGGTCCACCCTGACCATATGAACTGCGGCACGTGACTCATTACCCGCAAAGTTACCTGTAACCCGAACCTGCAGGATTGGCCCGATGTCCCCGACATTTCAGGCTTGGCGTCCCCTCCAAGCCAAAAAACTCTCTAACTTCCTCCTTGTGACCACCCGATGGGTTGCACATGACCAGTGAGGTTGGCAGAAGCCTGCCTGCGCTTGGCACGCACTCGGTGACACCCCGTCGCCGAGTGCGTCACACGAGTTCGATCGATACCCACTCCGCGTCGGGGAGTGGCCGCGAAGTCGCCGCAGAGACTGCGCACAACGCGACTTCCTGGGGGCGGCACTTTCGCCGCAACCTCGTGGTCACCGACACGGCTATCGTCGTACTGGCGACCGCGGCCTGCCTTCTGGGCCGATTCGGCCTCGACGCCGCGAGGGTCGAAGTCGCCGGCGTCTCGGTGCAATACGTCTCCGTCGCCACTCTGGTTGGCATCTTCTGGCTCGTAATGCTCGCCGGCCACCGCACCCGCACAGTGCGCGTGCTGGGTATGGGCTTCGCTGAATACAAGGGGGTCGTAAACGCGAGCATTCTCACCTTCGGCATCCTCGGTATCGCCTTCCTGGCGTTCCAAGTGCAGATCGCCCGCGGTTTCTTCATCGTCGCGTTACCGGTCGGCCTCGGCGCGCTGCTGCTCGATCGCTGGCTCTGGCGGCGCTGGCTCAACCATAAGCGTCTCGCCGGCCACTACCTGTCGCGCGCGATCGTCGTGGGAGACGCGGATGACGTGAAGTACGTCGTAAGCCAGGTCGACAAGAAGTCTGGCGCGGCTTATCGGATCGTAGGTCTGTCGCTCCCCGAAGGTCAGCAACTGCACGCGACCTTCGCCAAAAGTGTCGTGCCCGTGGTCTCTCGCCTCGAGGATGTTGCGGATGCGGTGCGCGCAATCGGCGCCGATGCCGTGATCATCGCTGGCAAGCCAAGAGGTTCGAGCAACTTCACCCGCGACCTCGGCTGGGAACTCGAGGGAACGGGAGCTGAACTGGTCGTCGCCGCGAGCCTCACCAACGTCGCCGGTCCGCGCATCCATTTCCGCCCTGTAGAGGGACTGCCGCTCATGCATGTCGAACTCCCGCAGTTCGAGGGTGGCAAGCACTTCCTCAAGCGGGTCGTTGACGTCGCGCTGTCAAGCTTGGCCCTCTTGGCGCTCACGCCCGTCTTCGTGATCGTCGCCTTCACCATCCGTCGCGACAGTTCCGGCCCGGTGCTGTTCCGCCAAGAGCGGGTCGGTCGCAATGGCCAAACTTTCCGGATGCTGAAGTTCCGTTCGATGGTGCAGACCGCCGAGAGCGACCTTGCCGCGCTCAAGGAGATGAACGAGGGCTCCGGACTGCTCTTCAAGATGAAGAACGACCCCCGCGTCACCCGGGTCGGGCAGGTGCTGCGCAAGTTCTCGCTGGACGAGCTTCCCCAGTTCTGGAATGTCTTCGTAGGGCAGATGAGCCTCGTCGGTCCGCGCCCCCCGCTCGAGAGTGAGGTGCAAGGCTACGAGCGCCATGTGCACCGTCGGCTCTACATCAAACCCGGACTCACCGGTATGTGGCAGGTCAATGGGCGATCCGATCTCAGTTGGGAGGAAAGCGTAAGGCTCGACCTCTACTATGTGGAGAATTGGTCGCTCACCGGGGACCTCATCATTCTCTGGCGCACGTTCCGGGTGCTTACCCACCCGGTGGGAGCGTACTGATGAGTAGGCGAGAGTGAGGGGGTCTTTGGTGATCACGGACTCGGCGCATGTCGACGAGCGCGCCCCTATCGAGATGTATACCCACATCTGGCACTTCACCCAAGAATGCGAATTTGCGCACATCGGTGACAACTCCACTATCAGACGCGGCCCGTACGTCGACCCGGGAGTGATCACCGGCCCAAATGCAGATTGTAGAACCACGCCCTCGCATACGAGTCTGCTCTACTGGAGGACTGGGTATTCGTCGGTTCGGACGTCGTCTTCATCAAGGATGAGTTTCTGCATGCGGTCAATGTCTGTGGCCCATGAAAACCCGGGAACGTCTGGTACGCAGTTGGCGCGACCATGCGCACCGGCGCATCCACCGTTGCCCGATCGGTCTGTATTGCGCCAATCACGGTCGATCGATGCGCGGTTGTCGCCGTCGACGCAGTCGCCGCCGAGTAGTACATAGTCTCAATACCGTTCAATTAAGAGTTTGAAGGTTGATTTGGCGGTGGTGGTCGGGTTGTGGCCAGTGGGTGTGGTGGTCGCGTTCAGCAGGCTATTTGGAGATTTTGCGTTTGATCACCCGGAGGTTTGAGCGATGTCGGCGGGCTGGGTTGAGTCGCTTGATCAGGCCGCAGATGGCGTGGCGCCAAAAGGCGCTGGTGTCATGGTGAGGGGGGAAAGAGCCTTGTGCCACCGAGCGGCGAGCGATGCGCAGGGCTGCAACGAACGAGACCCGGTCGGGGTCACGCCCGTCGTGGGCGGCCGCGTCGACCATGAGGGTACGGATCGCGTAGTGGCAGCAGAGGTATCCCCAGATTTCCTGCCGGACTAGGTCGGGAGATTGGGAACGCAACACGCCACGCGGTCCACGTTCATGCCTTTTTTAGTTCGTCGAAGGCGTATTCGATCTCCCATCGTTCGAAGTAGGTCGCAGTGAGTTCTTCCACGCTGGCGTCGGCTGGATCCAGGATCGTGGTGAGTAGTCGATACGACTCGGGGTTCTCCCTCCCGTCCTCGATCGTGTGGTCGATGACTCGCACGTTCAGTGGCGCTGTCGCCGTCCGATTCGGGCCCGAGGTCGGAATGATTCTGGCCAGCCAGGACCCGTCGGTCAGGGTCTGCAAATACCGTGGGCGCAGGTTCGTCTTGACCCGCCAGAGCAGGTTCGCGCCCGTGTCCGCAGCGTGCTGCCAGAGGTGGAAGCCGTAGAAGCCGCGGTCGGCCAGGACCAGCATCCCGGGCTTGAACCTCTCGGCCAACTCCCGGGACAATGCGATCTCCGACGTGCTGCAGGGGCTGATTTCGGCGTCGAGGATGGCATGGGTGCCGCACTCGGCCAACGCCACCAGTCGGGCCTGGGGAAACGCGGCATGCTCGCACCGGCTGGATGCCGGGCGTCTGAAGAAGTCAACGTTCGCTGACGTGTCGGCCAGCTCCAGGACCGTCCCGTCGATCGCCATCAGCCGCCGCCCTGCCAGCCAGGACTCCGGTGTCTCCGGCCCGGCCAGCAGGACCACTACCCGGGCGGACAAATCGCGCACCGGCTCGAATCCGAGCCGCGACCGGGCCTGGAATATCGCCGACTTCGTCGGCGGAGACCACGACTCGGCCCAGCCTGACGACCACGCCAGCCCGTCCGTGAGTTGCGCGAACACATCCTCATAGGAGCCCTCCGAGTGCAGCGCCATCCCGATTGAGAAGTACGCCATCACCCGCGCCGGCGACGACCGATTCCGTTGCTCGGTCCTCCCGGCATCAGCGACCGCCTGATCAACAAGCTCCGCAGGAAACACTCGCGTCGACAAACCCACCGACACCAAATCCGACAACCGGCGGTCAGAAACCGGCTTCACCCAGCAAGAACGAGGCATACCTCGCCACCACCCCATAGACCTTCAAATGAACGGTATTGCATTTAGCGTTGATCCACCGGTTGGCTTCAGGCTTGAATCTGGTTTCGCTTCGAGGCAGTTCTCCGTGGTCGGGCAGGGTTGATCCTCGGGCCTTTCTGCCCGTTAGTTCCACTTTCTGTCCTGCCGCGCCGGTATGGCTGAATGGTCAGATTGTCGAGCTGATTGGACGCCCGGAGGGCTGGTGAAGAGGATTGTCCATTGGCGTTCCCAGGGCCAGTTTTTGGGTAGGTGGAGTGTGATGCGCCGGGCCGAGGAGGAGATCCTCGCGGGGAGGCCGATCAGTTTCCGGCGGATGGTTCCGGCGGATGGTTCCGGTGGTCGCTTTGGCCCGGATGGTGCCGGTGAGCGTGCCGGTGGCGCAGGTCAAGTTGACGGCGATGGTCGCCAACACCGGCCAGGCGGCGTTGGCGGTGAACTTACCGGAAGGCACGTGCGCCAGCGCGGAGTTTTTCAGATCGGCGTGGACCTGCTCGATGATTGCGTGGCCACGGTGTGTCTTATCAGCGGTGATGGTGTCCAGGGTGCTGGTGGTGAAGAACGCGTGGAACCGGTGCGTGTCGAAGAGGGTTCGTGCCCGTCGGCGGCGTTCTTGTTCAGCTCGGGGATGCGGCGCACGACCAGCCGGCACACGACCTGGTCGGTTTTCTTCTTGGAGGTGAACGCGGTAAGGGGCACTTCGGCGACTTCCGCGGTGGACACCCACCGGCCTGCTTCTTCGTCCCAGATCGCGTCGGTGTATTCGATCGTCGTCCACGCCGTCTCATGGATCGTCTGGATCGCGCGTTTGACGTTGGGGCCCATACGGGCCGTGATCGATACGTCCGCGTGGGCCCGGACGGCAGCAGTCACGACGGCGTGGAAGTAGAAGGCCGAATCGGCCCGCAACAGCACCTGGCCCGATGGGTTCTGGATGCGGAGCCGGGCGACGGTGGCGAGGATATCGGAGTAACCGTGACCGGGACCTTGTTTCTGGTAGCCGTGGACTTCCTTGATCGTGTCACCAATATCGACCAGCGCCACCTCACCGATACCGTTCAGCAACGGCGTCTGAGCGGCAACGTTTTGCAAGCAGCGGGCCGCGACGCCATCGAGCTGACGAAGGTTACCGAAGGCGAACTTCCGCAGGAACGACCCCAACGTCGACGGCGCATAGGCGCCGGTGAACAGCTTCGGCAAGCCGCCATGGCGAAGCAGCGCCATGTCATCGATCGAGTCCGCACCGGCGACCATCCCCGCAACGAAGGCAGTCACCTTCAAACCAGCATTCGCACCCAAATGACCCGGCACCGTGAGACGTTCACCGGCCAGCTGCCCGAGCCTGGTCTTGCGGGCCAGCATCATCACCGGGACCAGCCCCGCCGATGACACGAGATTCGAGTCATCGAATGGAGCTGACACGACCCGTCCACTGTGAGAAAGTTGCATCTACGAGATGCCTTCCGAATCAGTGAAACAGTTCCCTATACAAGTACTATTTTCCCTGACCAGACGAGTATTCTCGGCTTAACTCGCCGTCAAAACCCCAACCTGACCGGTGGATCCAGGCCCAGCAAGGATGGGTGTTTGTTGTTGGCAGTGGCGCGGTATCCGACTCGTGCAACGACGAGCTGTTGAAGCTCGCGGAGGATGCCGTACCGACTCTGATTGCCCTAGCGCCTTTGGGCCGGTGAGACGGAGAGTAATGATGAACAGATGGGCGGCGATGACGAGGGTCACGTGGTGGTGCCAGCCGTGACACGTACATTCTTCAAAGTGGGCTAGGCCGAGCCCGGTTTTCAGTTCGCGGTGGTCGTGCTCGATGTGATGTCGAATTTTTGCGATCCGGACCAGTTCTTCCCGTGGCATCGTTTCCAGCAGAGTTGAAAGCCAGTAATCGGTGGGCGCGGGCGCACCTTTTGGCCATTCGGCGAGAAGCCATTCGGTAGGCAGGGATCCGTGCTCTCCGCGGGGATGTCGCAGGTGGCTGGTCGGACCCGCAGGGAGAGAAAGCGGGGGATCATCGAGGCAAGTTTGTTGCTGGTGGTGGCCTTGGAGCCGCACCTCCAGGTGACCTGGTGCAGCGCAAGCAGGCCAGCATCCATGACGAGTTTTTCAGTAGTTTAGGCATCCTGGTGTCCGGGCTGATTAGGGTGAGGGCTTTGCCTGCGTTTCCGGCCACGCGGATGGTTACGTCTTCGGGACATGCGATAGTCGCAGCTTTCACGGCGATCATGTAGGGAATCTTTTGTTCGGTCAGCCCGGACGGGAACGTTGTGATCTCGCCATGGCCGGCGTCGCCGACCACCATCTTCGGCCGATAGCCCCCACACGCCGAGTTCATCGATCATCTCCGACGTCATCGCCTATTTTCTGTGATGCCGTTGCATCTCCCGAAGGCGCGCCTTGGCTCGCTGAACCACGATGGCTTCGGCTTACTCGTGCGTGTCCGCGCAGGTTTCATCCCGCACTTCGAGTATGAACGGGCGCCAGTCCCGGTGCAGGAGGTTTTGTCGGTGGCCGCGTGAATACTGACGGCGATCTGACGGTTGCCGATTTTGCCGAAGGTGCCCGAATACTGCCGGGCCACACCCGAGGATGCGTCGCCGTCTATCTTGACCCCGGTCTAGTCAACCACCCACGCATCGGGGCCGATCACCGCGACGGCTTTGCGCACCAAGACCCGGCGCACCGGCTTAACCTTCCTCGGCGAGGCACACACGAACTGTCGCAACTGCTGATAATCGACCCCGAGCCGGCCACCCATCGGCTGCACCGACTTCCGGCGCCCGTCCAACATCTGACCATGCAGATACAGGTTCTCGTTTTTGCGTCGATCCGCCCGCGGCAACGACGCGAACACGTCCAGAGCGAACGCATCCATCTCGGTACGGGGCTTATTAAACGCAACCAGTTTTATGCCGCGAAAATGCACAAGAATCATCCAGGGGTAAATGCCGACACGCCGACGTAACGAAGTGCTGTTAGTCGTGCGACGCATCACGAAACTGAACAGGTAGGCCGACGACGCGCCGCTCGCCTTCTTCAACCTGCACCGGTTTCGTGCGTTCTTCATCACCAGCACGCTGAACACCGTCGACGCGCATAGAAGCCATCGCTCCCACGCCGTAATAAAGCTCGTGTGTTCCGATCTGAGAAGAAGTGCCAAGTCCCACATGCCCTCGAGCATCTTCACAGCCAATTCGGCCTGGCTGATCGTTGCCATGATTGCCTTCAAGCTCACACGCGCATCTGCGATAGTCGCGGGGACCGGCATGGCCCGCGCCGCGACTGCCACTATCAGAAGCAAAATCATCCAGCTTCTGGCCCGGATCGCGTCCTTCGCCCGCCGCATCACCCTGCACTTACCGGAAAAATGGCCTCGGGAACCCCGGCTGGATCCACCTCTTCGACCACACTTTGGATCCTCAAGAACATCCGCGCGCTAACCATCCGCCGAGATCCGGCACGACTTGGTTAACACATGGAACTCCTGGGCAGCGGGGCCCGCAAAACAAACGCGCCCCGACGAAGAAACCCGCTCAAAATCCGAAACTGACACCCGACCGCAGCCGATCGGTGCATCGAAATTAAGGCCAGACGACATGGTCCTGCACGATGGTCCCGATGCGAGGAGCAGGTCGGATCATCGCAGGCGCGTCATCTGGCGAGGCATCACATCATCCTGCTCGACGAGCGCGGTTCGGAAAAGAGCACACCACACGCCAGCAAGCCGGGCACCGACCTCCGTGTCCATTCGGCACAAAATCCCCTCGCCGATCTGGGGAAGCTGCGCGAACATCTCGGCACCGATCGCTGGCGTGTCCTCGGTGGATCGTAGGGCCGCTCGCACATATTGGTGAATGCCGAGACCCTTTCGCAGTGCGTCCACAAGCCGGGTTGCGCAGTGTCTCCAACCTGCGTGCGTTGGAAGTCGATTGGAGCTGAAAAGCTGTGGCCCACCAGCTCTTCCGTGGTTTCGGGGGCGACTTCCTTACCGGTCCCCCTCGATGCGGCCCCTCTCATCGCGGCCTATCCTCGTCTCCTCATTGACCAGGATATCTCCATGGGCCCACGGCGGTGGCCTCCTCCGCGTGGGAAGCGCCATCCACCACGGTGCTCCATCGCCCGGAGGTTGTAGTCACGTTCGTTGAGCCGAACATGCCCGCGCGTTCGCCAGGATCGATAACCAAAACGTCGTGAACGAGAGCCGGCTCGAGGATGGCCAGCTGGTTTAGACCACCGGCATTCCCACGACTCTCGCCGAGCTCGCCACGGTGAGCGGCGCCGGGAGAACAACCTCGCCAAGTACGGCTAGGCGTTCCCGAGGTGCTCGCCGGCTGACCTGCTCGCGGGGTTGGCTGACGCTGCCGGCGAGTCTCGCGCGCCTGGGCTTTCTTCTCGCTACCCCGTCTGCCCTGCTCACCTCCGCCACCAACGCCAGTTGCACTCTTTGGTGGCTTCGAGCGGGGCAACATCACGTGGAAGGATGCGAGTCGACGACTCAGCGCGACAGCGCAGCTAGCGCGACTGGCGATTCTTGTACGGGCGCGGCTCGCCCTTTACAATCGGCGCGCGACCAGTGCCCTTCGAGGCCTTCGCCTTTCCCCCGGGCGGCGCATCCAGAGCTGGCGGGTGATCATCGAATTCCGCGAGTTCGACCTTGGCGTGATTGAGCAGAGCCACTCCGGCCCTGGTGAGTGTCGTCGACTCCTGGCGGCGATCGAAGAGGTCGGAACCTACCTCGGACTCGAGCGCGCGGATGGACGAGTCGAGTTTCGCGCGCGAGATGCCCAGCGAAACAGCGGCGCGCACGAAGTGCAGCTCCTCGGCGACGGCGACGAAATGTCGCAGATGGGTGATCTTCACGCACAGCTCCTCGGTTCCCACCCAGCGGCGGATGCCTTCAGGGTACGCGGCCAGCGCGCGTCGGTGGGCTCGAGGCATGCGTACCTTCTGCCTCGAGATCGAACCCGACGAATCCGGGTTGCTGGATGTGGGAGACGGCCAGAGCATCTATTGGGAGACCTCGGGGAACCCTGACGGTAAGCCCGCTGTCTTCCTGCAGGGTGGACCGGGCGGCGCGACGCAGCCCGATCACCGTCGGCTGTTCGTTCCGGCGAAGTACCGCCTCGAGCTGCTTCGCCAGGACCTAAGCATCGAGCGCTGGCTGGTGTCCGGCGCGTCCTGGGGGAACACGCTCGCGCTGGCCTATGCAGAGACGCATCCGGGCCGCGTCTCCGAACTGGTGCTGATAAGCGACTTGACGCTGCGCAAGTCCAGGCTCGACTGGCTCTCGGAGAGGGGGGAGGCCGAGGCCGTATTCCCGGACGCCTGGGAGGGCTTTCTCGCCCCGGTCCTGCTCGACGAGCGCCACAACCTGATCCAGCCCTACCTTCGGCTACTATCCGATCACGACCCCACTATTCACGGCATCGCCGTGGTTACGTGATCGGTTTGGGAGGCATCCACCATCACTCTGCTGCCGCAGCCGGATGTTGCGGCTACTTTCGCTGATCCCCACTACGCGATCGTTTTGGCCCGAGTCGAGAACCACTATTTCGTTAATAGCGGGTTCTTCGACGACGGCCAACTCATCCGCAAATCTGGTGCGCTTGCCGACATCCCGGGAATAATCGTGCAGGAGCGCTACGACATCCGTACCCCGGCCGTCACGGCATGGGACCTGCACCGCGCGAGGCCGGAAGCCAAGTTCGTGATGGTGAAGGATGCCGGTCATGCATTCGACGAACCCTCCATCCCCTCGGCGCTGATCGATGCCACGGATCGTTTCGCGAAGGCTTTACACACCGGACCAACCACGCCCCTATTTCGGGGGTAATCGGAAGCAATCGCTTGGCCGGGCGTACTGCCTGTGTCAAAATACACAAGTGCGATATACCCGGATTTCGCACCATTCCGGCACACCCGAGCGCCGCATCCTTCCGATCCTGGCCGCCCTTGGTGCAATCCTCAAAATGGTGCTGTCTCTACAAATGTCTACTGGCGCTACCCGCGCCAGTGCGGCGTCTTTCTGTGGTGCCGGCGTGAACCCGATCGCTTGTGAGAACAGCAAGCCGGGAAAGAATCCATCCGCCAGGAACATCCGCGGCTCCGGAGACCCCAGCACCCAGCGCTTCTGGACCGACATCAGTGCGAACAGCGGTTCGATGATCGGCTTCGAGATCAACACTCCGGCTCCAGCCCACGCGATCTCGGGCTCCTACCAAGGTGTCGTCGGTGCTCGTAAAGTCGCGTCATTGAGGCCCTGCGCGACTCCCCCACGGGTGCAGCCGCAATGCATCATTGATGGCGCCACCGACCTCCGGTGATGGAAGCTGGACCATGGATTTCTTTTTGACGACCGACATCGCGCCGACGAACACCCTTGCCGCTAGCAGCGACGTCACCGACGGTAGGTACAACATGGCCAAAGCTGGGGAGACAGGCCTTCTCGGGCTCGCCAAGGCATTGTTGCGGGCGATGGACTCCGACCTGGCCGCCGAGCACGGCCCGGACTGCGCGGTCAACGAAGTCGTCCACTGGCTCGCTGACATTCAGTCCGCTCGATCCGAGCTCGGTTTCGAAGCCGGCGTTGGTCTCGAAAACGGTTTGCGCGACCTCATCGAGTGGGGGCGTCCTCAGCGTGAGGAGATCGCCGCCGCACGGACCCCGGCCCGCGCATGAGTCGCATCAATGTCATGAAGCCCTGGCTCGGCGCCGAGGAAGCGGATACCGTTGCCGAGGTCATTATCTCTAGCTGGGACGCTCTGGGACCACGTGTCGCGGCCTTCGAAGCGGCCTTCGCCGAAGCGATGCGGTTCGAGCATGCGGTCGCGACGTCGAACTGCACCACCGCGCTGCACCTCGCGCTCGTCGTCGCTGGAGTTCGGCATGGCGATGACGTTGTCGTTCCGTCGTTCTCCTTCATCGCGACGACGCATCCTCCGACTTACGTGGGGGATGCCCCCCTCGCGGTCGCGGACGTCGATCCGCTTGCCAGCAATGTCAAGGCCGAGCCCATCGGTCGTGCGCTGACCGGCAAGACGACGGCTGTCATCTTTGACGACCAGGGTGGAGCGCCCGTCGATATCGATTCCGTCTGGGAGATGTGTGACCCGCGCGGAATTATCCTCATGGAGGATGCCGCCTGCGAGTCCGGCTCAACCGGCAAAGGGTGCCCGTTCGGCGTTGGTGCCGGCGTCGGCGCGTGGTCGGTTCATCCACGCAGGCTCCTCGTCACGGGAGGGGGAGGCACGCTCACCCCCCGCAACGAGGAGCGGGCCACTCGTGTGCGCCAGTTGCGGGAGCACTCGATGAACGTCTGGGCGAAGAACCGCGCGGACAGTGTGCTCGCGCCTGCAGAGGAGTACCTCGAGGTCGGTTACCACTACCGGATGACGGACCTGCAGGCCGCGATCGGGATCGTGCAGCTCGGCCGCGTCAACGAGATCGTGGCCCGACGGCGCGAGATTGTGGCGATCAACACGCCGCGGCTTTCCCAGATCCCGGGCTTACGTCCAGTGCGCGACCCAGCCTGGGGCGAAGGCATTTTCCAGTCCATCTGGGTGGACATCGCACCCGGACTCGGTGCCACTCGCGGAGAGGTTCTCGGGGCGGGCGCGCTCGCTGATAGCTCGGCGCACCGCGGCATCATGTCGTCCGACCGTCAGCCGGTCTACCGCGGAATAGACACCGAGGTCGCCTCTCTGGCCTTTTGCGAACGTCTCTCCGACAACACTCTCATCCTTCCCGTCCTCCATCAGATGACCGACGAGGAGCAGAGCCGCGTGATCGGCGCTGCGTGCAGCGGCTCCGGTGGGCCCGGCCGCCCGATGGTCCTGGTAATTCTTGTGGCGGAAACTGGCCTTGCTCGCGAAGTCGCCGCGGCGATCGCGGACCACGAGACCCGCCTCGTCATCAGTTCTCTCGACGATGGCACCGCAAAGCCGGTCAGCACTATTGATGGGATCGAGGTGTTTGGCGCGATCGGCGACGTGGTGGTGTTTCCCACCGAGCACCCACTGGTCTGTGTTGGCCACAGGGCCGCAGGTCAGCGAATCGTGGCACAGCTCGGCGCTCTCAGCGTCGGGTCGGCACGCTACGCAACCGTCGTCGACAGAACAGCGCGCGTCATCGGCAGCTCGAGCGTAGGGCGCGGAAACGCGCGCCTCGCGGGTGTGGTCATGACGGCCTCGGCATCCATCGGCGCTCACGTCGCCGCTATACCGGGACTTGTTTTGAGTCACGATGACGCTGTAGCCGAGTGCGCCACTTTCGTGGCGCGGGTGGCGCTGGGCGCGAACGTGCCCGTCGGGCGTGCCGCGCACCTCAGCAGGAACGCGAGCGCGCGCGCGCTAAGTGCGATTGGATGGGGCGTCACGATCGGCATGGCCGCGGCGGTGCTCGGTGATATTCCCGACGCGGAGGCCCGGGTTAGCGTTCCGGTGCAACCGATCGAACGGACCGGCTGATGTCAGAAAGCGAGCGCCTCAAGGCAGGTCGTTACCGAGCCGCGGCCAAGCACGTGCCCGGAGAACCGCGCCGGCTTGGCCACGGTGTTCGATGGTCTTTCATTAATACGCTTGTCACCAAGCTGGCCGGGATCGCGGTTACTGTGGTCGTCGTCCGCATTGTCACTCCCCACGATTTCGGCGTCTTCGCGGTTGCTCTCGTGGTCTACGCGATCGTCGCCGGGTTTGGCGAACTGGGCCTTTCCGCAGGGATCAGTCGACGAGAAGCGGATCCGGCAGTCGCGGGACCCGTGGTGACCGCACTGTCGATGATCAGCTCGTCCATCCTCGCCATCGCGATGGTCGTCGCAGCGCACCCGGTCGCAACCCTGCTCGGCGCACCGCAGGCGGAGGCCGCCATCCGGGTGCTTGCGATCTGTATTTTCCTGAACTCCACCACTGCGGTGTCGTCCGCAATCCTCGTACGTGACTTCCGCCAGGGGAGGCTGTTCGCAGCCACGGCCATCGCCTTTGTACCGGCGAACCTGGTCCTGGTGCTGCTCGCCCTCAACGGTGACGGTGCGCTCGCCTTCGCCTGGTCGCGCGTGGTCGGGCAGGTGGTCGCCGGGGGAGTCGTTATCATTGCGGCGGGCAAGTGGTATCGGCCGAAGTGGAATCGTGCAGAAGCCGTAAAAGTCCTGACGTTCGGGCTTCCGCTTGCCGGGGCGAACATTTTGAACTACATGCTCCTCAACGCCGATTTCGCCTTCATCGGCAGTCTTCTCGGAGCAGCCCTGCTCGGCATCTATACCCTCGCGTTCAACGTGGCCTCGTGGTCGACCTCCGTGCTCGGCGGCACGATCAACGGTGTCGCTATGCCCGCTCTCTCAGCACTGCGGACCAAGCCGGCGCAATTGCGCGAGACGATGGTGCGCTGGTCGCGACTGGTCGCGCTTCTGTCCTTCCCAGTCAGCGCACTCACTGCGGTGCTCGCCGCCGATATCGTGCAGGTGCTGTACGGATCGACGTGGGCACGCGCGGCACCGGTGCTCAGCGTGCTTGCCTTGTATGGCGCCGTCTTTGTGGTCTCACTCTTGTTCTCCAATCTGCTTATCGGCGTCGGCCGTGCGGGGCGGGTGTTCATCATTCAGGCAATCTGGCTTGTCAGCCTCCTGATCACCATCGCTCTCGGCGTGCGATTCTTCGGCGTGGAAGGGGCTGCAATCGCCCATGTGGTCGTCATATTGTTAGTTGTGGTGCCAATGTACCTCTGGGCAGTTCGACCCGTTCTGCCGAAGGCGCCCAGCCTGATCGGGCGCGCGGTAGCCGGGCCATTTGTCGCGGCCGTGATTGCGGGAGCTGCAGCGCTGGGTGGTCGCAACCTGGTCGACGGTGCCTTCTCTCAGCTTCTCGTGGGCGGCGTCGCCGGGGTCTTGGTTTTCCTCCTATTGGCGATGCCGATGATCGGCTCCGTCCTTCCGGAACGCATCCAAGTCCGACTCGCGCCAATTCTTTCCGTCTATGCGTGGCGACCACGCGCGAGGGCGAAGCGGGGAGAGTTATGACTGCGCACCCGCACAACACCATCAGCCCCGATGCTGCCGCTCGCGACCGTCTCCTGATGGCATTCTTCCGTTGTACGCGGTCGGGTCCGCCCGAATTCCTCCAATCGTATTTCTTCGAGCCGCAGAGCAGCCATAAGCAGTTCTTCGAGGTGATCGTCCGCGACGGTGACTCGGACTACGACGAGGTGTGTACTCGACTGGCGCCCGACCTCTGCGTTTTCGAGTCAGGGACCTACGCGGGTGAGCGCTCGATCGTGGATACCTCGAGCCATCCCGAGATACTCATTCTGGAGTTTCTGAAGGTCGACGCGGTCGATGCCTCTCGCGTCGTCTTCATCGCCGATATGGCGCAGTGGGATGTCCGCTGGTTATTCACCGCGTCGATCTCGTTGGCCGGGTTCACGCCGGGGATCGCCGACCGTCTGTTCCTGTGGCCGAACTCGATTGACCCGCAAAACTTCCGTGGCTACGAGCAGGTGGAGAACGTCCCGGTGCTGCTGACCGGCAGCCATACACGCCATCACCCGTGTCGGGTATCCGCCAACCGGGCGTTGACGCCGGAGTTCATCACCATGACAATGCCGCGCTTCGAGTGGAACTCCGAGGCCAGCCCGGCCCGCGTGGTGGAGGGAGCGGACCATACACGGCTGCCAGGTGCCAACCTCTTTGTGCCGACCTGCGGTGCCGTCACCAACGAGGTCGTGCGTAAGCCACTCGAGATCCCGGCCTCCGGAGCGTGCCTCGTGACCGAGAAAACCGCCTCAATCGAGACCTTCTGTTTCGTGGACATGGTGAACTGGACCTCCGCGACTAGCGGCGGCGTCGTGCAGAAGCGAGATACCCTGCTGGAAGATTTCGAGAATTTCGGTCGAATTACCGCTGCCGGGCACGATATTGTGCATCGGCACCATTTCGTGCACAAGCGCAGCCAGGCACTGCAATGGTTGCGGCTGATCTCAGAATTTGGCCAAGACATCCTCATCGGTCAGTCCTGGCCCGACGGCGAGTTTTCGTTGGCGCGGGGCGCGGCGGGCGTGGTGCGGGTGGTCAGCGGTGGCCTCGACCAGGCGCTGGTCGCGGCACGCTGGTCTGCCTGCGATCGGAATGACGCTCGGGCCGCAGAGGTCGACTTCCTTCGCCCGATCGACTTCTATTTCATTCCCGAGGGAGGGCTCAGGATCATCCATTGCTACCTCGAGCTCGATGACGTGCGGGCGGCGAGGGGATGGCATTCGCAGCTCCTCCTCACTCCGACAATCCATCATCACGCATTCGAGCCCGACCCGGCGCAGTGCGCCCACGAGATCCGGGTGTTGCTGTGTAAGGGTGACGGCTCCCGCGCGGTCGCCGCCGCTCAGCGGTACCCCGACCCGGGGAATTCCGAGTTCGACCGGATGCGCACGGCCGTCACGGTCATCATCGGTATGGTCATCTTCCGTAACGAGGATGCACTTCGGCCTGCGGCCACGTGCCCTGGGCCCGAACCGGACGAGGCCAGCTGGACAAGCCTGCCCGACGCGATCTTGCAGGTATGCGGCGAAAGGGCTTCAGCAGACCGACTGGCCGGATCTGCGAGCCTGTCGATCGGGACTGCGGCGCTGCATCGGGGCAAATGCCGGATGGACGTGCGGCTGTCCCGGGTGCGCTCGGGTGACGCCATATCGGCTGCCGAACCGTGGCTGCGTGCGGGACTGTCCCCGCTCAATTCCAGAGTCACGGCGGACGACTGGTCGCAGTGTCTTGAAGACTTGGTGCAGGCCGAGCCGCTGAATCAGGCTTTCCTGATCGCCGGTGGGCAGTTCGGCAGCAGATCCGCGCGACGAATCCGTCGCGGTCTGGCCGAGAACCCCCAGCGGCCGAGTGTCGAAACTGTAGATGTCGGTGCCTCCAGCGAAATCACCCCCGGCACCGGTATCCCGGGGTTGGTTACGGCGGCTGGGAGCCAGACCGTGAACAACGTGCACAGCCAGGATGCCGCCAGCGTCACCATTCTCGCGGGACCATACGAGACCGCCGGTCACCGTATCCTCGAGAGTTTGATGACCAATCGCGACGACTCGGTAATCGCAGTGGTCGCGACGAGGGATCAGGTTACGCGATCCTGCGACGTCCGGACAGAAGGTTCACGGAGTGAACGTCATTATTCTTTTCACCCTCTCGAAGACGAAGGATATCTCCCGATGAGTGACACTCGAACGATTCCCCTGATGGATCTCACTCTGCAGCACGCTCAAATATCCGAGGAGATGCACCAGGACCTCGACCGTGTCACGGCCGCTGGGGGCTTGGTCCTCCGCCCGGAGGGGGAGAAGTTCCCGAGGGAGTTTGCCGCATACTCTGGTGTCTCCGACGTCGCGGGTGTCGACAACGGCACCGACGCGCTTCAACTCCCTTTGCGCGCGCACGATACCTGCCCCGGCCACGAGGTTACTATCCCTGCCAACACCTTCGTTGCGACGGCCGAGCCCGGTAATCACGCCGGCGCGATAGCGCACCTCGTCGAGTGCGACGAGAACTTCCTCACTGATGCGTATGCCGTGTGCGGCAAGATAATCGAGCGCACGCCCGCGGCGATCGGCGCTCACCTCCGCGGGCAGACCGCACGCATCGAACTGCTGCGGGCAGCTGAGGGCGACGACATCCTTATTGTCGAAGACGCCGCGCAGTCGCAAGGGCCGCGCCGGTCCGGCATGTGTTCTGGCGGGCTTGGTGACCTCGCCGGGGTCAGCTTCGACCCCGACCAGGATCTCGGCGCTCACGGTGATGGCGGCGGGAAACTGACCAATTGCGCAGAGGACGCCGAGTGCGTGCGAGAACAGCGTAATCACGGGGGCACCCACCGATACAGCCACCCTGTGCCCGGCGCGAATCCGTGCGTCGTGCTCTCCGCCAAGTTGGCGCGCCTGGATCGCTGGAAGGATGAGCGTGGCGCAGCGTCATTTTATTACGACGAGTTACTCGCCCAACACGCCGACGTCATCGTCATCGTCATCGTCATCGTCATCGTGCCGAAGGTGATCGAGGGCGAAGAACACGTCTTTTACCCTTATCTCATCCGCACTGCGCGACGCGGCACTCTGGTCGGGAGCATGAACGCCGAGGGCGTTAACGCATCAATCCACTGCTCCCTTTCCGGTGCGCCCTATTCCTGCGTTCGCAGACCTCGGGTAGGCCGTCGGATCCTTAGCAGTGGCCGAGATGCTCGCGTCGAAGACCATGTCACCGCCGATCTACCCCGGCATTACGAAGGAGCAGCCAGATCGCGCTGCCGCCACTCATGCGAAGATGCTGGACGATTCAGTACGCAGCCCGCTCGCCTCGCCGTCGTGACCGAGGACCAATGGTTATGAGTCCCCGCGAGGGATTTCGATTGCGACCGTCCCTGGACAGGCGTGGACCAGTGCCCCAGGCTCCGGCCTTGCGGCCGACCGTCAGCGTGGTGATCGCCAACTACAACTACGCGCGGTTCCTTCGAGAATCGATCGGGAGTGCCCTCAGCCAATCAGGCGTTGACGTCGAGGTGATTGTCGTCGACGACCTCTCCACTGACGGCTCGGTCGCTGTGGCCGGCTCGATCGCCGCAGCCGAGCCGCGGGTGCGTCTGATCGAGCGGCTGGCCAACGGTGGCCCTGTCGCGGCTTTCAACGACGGCCTCGAGGCCGCCACGGGTGAGTACCTCATCCGTCTGGACGCGGATGACCTCCTGACTCCCGGTTCGGTCGCTCGGGCGACGGCCCTCGCCGAACAGCATCCGACCGTCGGACTCGTGTACGGGCATCCTCAGCACTTCTCCGGCGGCTCCGAGCATGTGAACCACCGAGGGACCGCAACGGGTTGGACGGTGTGGCCGGGCTCGGACTGGGTCGAACTGCGTTGTCGTCTCGGCCACAACTGCATCACCTCGCCCGAGGTTGTGATGCGCATGAGCGTGGTCACCGAGGTGGGCGGTATGCGCCCACTCCCTCATACCCACGACCTGGAGTGGTGGATGCGAATCGCCCGGGTCTCCGACGTCGGATGGCTCGCCACGGCCGACCAGGCCCTGCATCGTGAACACGACGACAGTCTGTCTGCGCGCGAAGTAGACGTCATTCGCGACCTCGAGGAACGTGCCGTTGCCTTCGAGACGCTCTTCACCGACGGTCAGGGCGATCCAGCGACGGATGCCCGGATGCTCGCCCTCGCCCGCGACTCCCTCGCCGGGGAGGCCGTCGCCCGGGCGACGCAAGCCTACGCGGCAGGCCGGGGCGGCAGCGAGGAGACAATCGCCTACCTGGCTTACGTGGAAAGGGTGCGGGGGAGTGCGGCCGGGTTGCCGCGCTCGGGAGCACTCGATCACGCGTTGCGCCTCGGGGCCGCGCGCGCCCGTCTTTCCCCTGTGCTCATCGCGCTCGCGGTGCTGCACCGTCGGGAACTCATCGCTGGCCATCGGCGTTGGCTCCGCAGCGGGGTGTAGCGAAATGCAGACGATCATCTATTTCGCTGGAGACCGTTGGGATCGTGTGGCTGGCACCGACCGGCGCTTGGTCGCTGCGCTCTCGGAAAACTCCGCCGTTATCTGGGTCGACCCACCGCTGTCAATCTGGGAACTTCGCCGTGGCCTGAAGAACATCCAGCCACGCCGTGTCGAGGTGATGCTCAACGTCATTAGGCTGCGCACCTTCGCTCCGCCTTTCGCTTCTCGGCGCTTCGTGCGGGCGCTACTTCCTGGAATCCTAGGATGGAGCGTGCGCCGAGCGGTGCGTACCCTCCGGTCCCGTGTGCTCGCAGTAGTTGTGGCGAGTCCGCGGGCGACCTTCCCGTCGCGCGTCGCTGGCACCCGAGTGCTCTACATCACCGATGATTGGGTGGCCGGCGCCGGGCTAATGGGACTAGACGCTGGAGCGGTCGGGCGCACGCTCGTGCGCAATCTCGCGCGGGCATCCGTCATCGCAACGGTCACACCGCACCTGCAGCAGAAGCTCGCGAACAATTTCGGGGCGGAAGCTGTCGTGCTCGCCAACGGATGCGACCCGGTCGAGTACCTGCCCCCGGTCGCCCTTCGCCGTCCTATCGCCGGGCTGGTCGGACAGCTCAACGAGCGCCTCGACCTCTCCCTGCTCGAGGCGGTCCAGCAAGCGGGCGTGCCCATCCTCGTGATCGGCCCGAGAACTGATCGGGATCCCGAGGTGGCCGTTCGTCTCGACCGCTTCCTGGCCAGTGACGGTGTCACCTGGCTCGGGGAGGTGCCCTATACGAAGTTGCCCGGCCACCTGGCAGCCGTCAGCGTTGGACTCACGCCCTATACCGACTCGGAGTTCAATCGCGCGAGTTTTCCGCTGAAGACTCTGGAATATCTGGCTTCCGGTCTGCGCGTCGTAGCGACCGACCTTCCCGCTGTGCGCTGGTTGGATACCGAACATGTAGGAATCGCAGCGGAACCGTCGAGTTTCGCCGCCCTGGTATCGTCAAGCGTTGCCGCCGAAAACACGGCGGAAGACGGTATCCGTCGACGCGATTTTGCGCGCCAGCACAGTTGGACGGCGCGAGCCGAGCAGTTACGCGCGCTGATCAGTTAGGCGGACTCGCTTCCGAGCTGGGTGACGTCGTCGCGCGGGGCGCGCTCGGCGGCTTCAGGAATCGCGGCCTGCTGTAAAGACGCGCGTACGCACCGCACAGGCCGAGCACGATGAACAGCGTGCCAGCGGACATTCGAAAGGAAAACACGTCGGAGAAGGTCGTGAGCACGATGCCGGTGATCATCGAGGCGGCGAGCGCGGACCCGAGCCCTCGGTCAAGGCCGCTCCGGTGAGTGAAGCCGGTGCGCAGGGCCAGGATCACGGCGACGACGAGCATCGCCACCAGAGCAATCAGTCCGACAAGGCCGATCTCGATGGCGGCGAGCAGGTACTGGTCGTCCAGGATGCGATATTGCGGCAGGAAAGTGCCGAACCCGCGGCCGAACAATGGACTGCGTCCGACGAAGACTTCGGCAAGCGCGTAACTGCCGGTGCGTGAGGTCGTGCTTGCGTCCTGACCGACAGACAGGAACAGGCCGCGGACCGTACCGATCATTCCGGGGACCGCCACGTACACGCCTGCGGCCCCGATCACTCCGACGACAATGGCCCGAATGCGCACCTTCGGCGACCAAAACGGAAACAGCACCGCCAGTCCAAGCAGCATGCCCACGATTCCAGACCGGGAACCGGAGACGGCGAGCGCGGCGAGGATGAGTGCCGCCGGAATCCATCGGGGCCAGCGGGAACGGTCGACATCCTCGAGCGCCAGCGTGATGGCGATGGGCAGGATCATCGCGAGCACGAAGGCGTACTCGAGGGGATTGGTCGCGGTTGCGGCGGAACGAGCGAACCCGCTGCGGTCCTGCACTGAGGAGTAATCTTGCGACGTGGTGAAGCCCGGGATGACCATAGAGTCGACGAATGACTGTTTGGTGATGAACTGCAGGATTCCGAGTGCTGCGAAGACCGCGCCGGCGAAGCTGAGACGACGCAGGATGGTGCGGAGGCGGTCTGCATTTGGAATGGTGTCATTGGCGATCAGGATCACGCTGGCAAGGGAGAGCAGCCTGAGCAGCCCGAGGTCGGCGGCATTCACCTCGATGTTGGCCCGAGGGCTAAGCATCGCGAAAATATAGCTCACCACGGAGACCGCGAGCAGCACAAAGAGTGCGATGCGCACGGGACGTGGCCGGGCAACCACGCTCAATTCAGACCGAGATACCTGCTGCCAGACCCACCAAATTCCGGCAAGGAGACCGAAGATCAAAACCGGCGACCCCGCGCCACCCAGTGGGGTAAAAGTGCGGTTGGAGGGCATGACGTACAGCAGAACCAAGTACACGGTAAGCACGGACACCGCGTCGAATCTGACACGCTGTTGCCGCACCGCCGGTGGTGATGGCCCTCGCGGGGGCACGCGTGCGGCATCCCGAACGGTCACGGTCGGGTCCGGGGCGTGCTGAGCATCGGATCACTCGGCTCCAGCGCCGACTCATCGAAAGAGGTGTCGTCGGCGCCTTTGGACCCGACAGCTGGCGCGATATCGTCATCGGAAGTCTCGCCCTGTGTAGCTTTGGCGAGGCGCTTACGCCGGGATCCGAGCAGGCCGTCGATCAGCCCGGTGATGATGATGGTCAACGCGATCCCGACCGCGATGATCCCGGCCAGCGCCTGGTTGCGCGTTTTGACGTCGAGCGTCGGCTTCTGGTCCTGCGAGATCACCACCATGTTGATCTGCGACAGCGGTTTCACCGAGAGGCCCGACTGGATCGTCGCAAGAGCAACCGGAACGGCGGCGACGACATCATTAGTCATTTTGGTGGCCTCGGCGCCAGTGGACGCGGTCGAGATGGCGATGAATATTGGCCCACTGGTGGTCCCGTCGGCGGCGATGGTGAACGTCGCCCCGGGGTTTTCCTTCAAGAGAGGCTTGCGCTCCTGGTCTGAGGTGAGAGTCCTGGTCAGCACGTCCACAGCCTGGTTGAGGCCGCCCAGCTGGAGGAAAGGGTTGCCGTCGTTACCGGTGGCGGTCTGTGGGGGCAGCAGCAGCATGCTGGCTCCGGAGTGGTAACTCACGGGAAGCGTATTGAATAAGCCCACGGCAGCGACACCTGTCAGGACGAGTCCGGTGAGTATGAGGTACCAGCGGCGCACCAGGGAACGCATCAAATCGCGAGGATACATGTCGGGCCTTCCGTTGCAGAGTTTGTGTAGCCGTATGAAGTTCCTAGCGACCGGGTAGTCGGTGTCATCCTCGACTACCAACGATGCCTGCGAGCGCAACCTTCACCCGATCGAGGCCGTCTTTACCCAGCGACGCGCGCAGAAGCCGCTTGCCTCCCAGGCGAAGGGCGTCGGCGACCGCTCGCGCTGGTGCAGTGACCAGTCGATCTCGTAAGATGTCGGAGCGCTGCGGCGTGGGGACGTCGTCGAGCAGTTCAGGGAATAGCTGCCGGTAGCTGGCTGCGCCGGTGAGCGAGCCGTGAATGCGGTTGCTGACATTGGTTCCATGGACGACCTGCAACCATCCCGGTGCGCCGGATAGTTGGCGCACGGGGAAGTGCCTGGAGAGCAGATCGTGCCAGTCAACCCAGCAGGTCTTTGGATCGTCCCATCCCTCACGAACCGAGCAAAAGGCGTTATGACGATCGGTGCGGCGAAACAGGCCCGTCGGGCTCTTGATTAGACCCTGAGCGATATAAATCGCCTCCCGGGGAGCGCTCCGCTCTGCCGACTGGAGACGCTCGACGAAATTCACCGCCAGGCTGTCGTCGTTGTCGAGATTTGAGGTGATCAAAGTGCCACCCCTCGCACCGGTCACTCGGCGGAGGTCATGCACCAGCTCCGCGCTCGATACCGATGCACGGAAGATCGGTTCGAATTCGCCTTTCGCGCGCAACGTCTGGATGCGGTCCTTCAGCCAGTCAGGGCTCTCGGGGTCAAAGTAGATGATCCAGCTGAAATTTTGAGTGGACTGGGCGAGCACGGACGGCAGGCAGTACTTCTCGAACAACGCGATGCGCGTTCGGAGCCAGCCATCCTTCGCCCGGACAACACTTTCCGCTCCAAGTGTCGGGAGGTTGAACCGGGTGAGGATGGCATGATCGATGTCCATGCAGGTGCGCACCATTCCTCTCACCTCTGCATCACGCTATCTCTCTGTCCCCCTTTATTATGAGGGAGGCCCGCAGGTCATCGCGCGAGTTGCCCCGTAATGGGGTGGTGGCTGGAGCCGTTCACCCGGGGATACAGCGGAGACGAGGGATATAGTCAGGGATCGATCATGAACCGGGAGTACGTATGACCGCAGCCCGGTTGATCCACGTGATTTTCCGACGGTGGTACGTCGTGCTGGCGGTGTTGATCATCACCGGGTTGGCCACCGTTGCCGCGGGTCGCGTCGAAGGTGTCTACTCGACTCAGCTAGACATCGTGTTCGTGGCGTCAGGCAAGAGCAACTCGCTGCAGATCTCGGCCGACAGTCTTGTCCCGTTCGCCGCGGTGATCGAACGTCGATTCAACGGCAATTCTGAGGCTGCCGCCCTTGCTGGAGAGACGACCCTCTATGGGCAAGGCGTGCGCTCGGGCTGGTCCGTCACTCTGCCGAACACCGGGGGCCAGTGGCAAACTAACTTCAACCGGCCGGCACTGTCGATCGAAGTCGTCGACTCGACTCCAGAGCGAGTGCGCGCTGTGGCTAACAACCTGAGCGCGCGCATCAGGGGTCTTACTCTGAGCGAGCAGGTCGAGCAGGGCGTCTCAGCGGTCAACCGGGTCACGACTCTCGAGTCCCCGGCAACGCCGGCCGTGACATACATCGAGGGAAGGTCATCGCGTGCCAAGATCGGGATCATCGCGCTCGGTGTCGGATTCGCGCTGTTGGCCGCGGTCATGATCGATCGTCTGCTGACACGCACCCGATCGCCTCGGGGCCGCTCTCGTTGAACGTACCCTCGCCGCGGACCATGATCAGGATGCTTCCGCACGCTCGGTGTGAACGGTACCCCGGGCTCGACCCGCAGCGATGCTCCGCTCGCGCTGCGCCCGTTCACTGCCGTGGTGACACAGTCAGAGCGGTGAAGGGTGACTCTCGCCGTGGTCGGGGCTGCGTCCTGCGATGGCAAACGACGGGCCCACACGCAAAGCGAAGACGTGTGTGGAAATAGCTTCCGCGCACGTCTTCGCTGAGCCATGTCTTGTCGCCGAGACCGGGGCTCTGCCGCTGCACGATCGCGAAGCCGAGTCAGACACCTCAGCCGCCAACCATCCGGTCCGGCGAGCAGCACTCCGGCGGCGAAGCGAGAATCGTCGGTCGAATGTCACTGGCCGGGGCTGCTACAGGCTGATTTTGTAAACGTGGTAGGCGGATTCTGCACCGAAGCCGTCGCTGAACTTGCCACCCGACACCGGGATGGTGCGGTTCTCTCCGACAACCTCAACCTGGAAGCCCTTGATTCCGGTGGGCAGGGTGAAGGTGCGGTTGCCGGGGCTCGAAGACCCGTCCAACATGGAGAAGATGTAAGCCGACCCGTCGTAGGTCTTGAGCATCGTGTCAAGTCCGGCACCGAAGCTGTAGTGATAGGACTGCGTGTTGATCACCGGCGCGAGCTGTCGAACGAGCCCATTGACATCCTTTGCCGCTGCGATCTGTGCTGATCCGCAGAAGTTGGCCGTGACCTGGGACTGGCGCAGGATGCTGCCACCCTGGCACGACCCGGAGAGGCTCTGGTTGAAGTACACGATGCCGCGCGCCTCGTTGATGATTGAGTTCATCACCGCGCCCTTGAGCTGCGCCGGGGAGATCGTCACTGCCGGCGCACTCGGGCCTGGGCCTCCGTTGAAGTTTTCGATGAAGTTCCAGATCGGCTGGAGCTTGCCGTCCACCGCGTCACGCTGGCGGAGCATGTCCACGGTCTTGCCGTATGACGACGAAGTACGGCAATTCGCCTGGTTGATCGAGACGAGGTAGCTGTCGCCGCGGTACGGCGTCTGGCTGCAGAAAGGGATCGTGTACCAGTACATGTCGGCAGATACAGCGTCGGTGTAGTTGTTCACATACTTTTCGGCGTCGGACTGGTTGCCGTCTGTGCTCATCACGATCTGAGTGAAGTTGGCGTAGTTGAAGCGTCCGCTGCCAGCGTTCTCGTCCTTCAGCTGTTGCAGCCACGCGCGACCAGCAGTCGGCGTGAAGCGTCCATCTACCTCGTCGTCCAGGAAGTTGCCCACCCAATTACTGCTCTGGTTGGTGAAGCTGCTGTTTAGCTTGCCGCCTATCCAATACACGCCGTTATCCTTGAAGAGGCTATACGGAGTGGTGTCAGACATGCCGATGTAGGTGTTGATTCCCACCGACTTATCGTAGATAGCTTCGGAGTTGCTGGAGATGCCGTTGTACCAGACAACTATGGGAAAGAAACTGGGGTCGTTCCACCCCGCCGTGTCCGTCGCCGGGAACTGCTTCCAGTAGCTGGAGCCGCCCTCCCACGGGATGCGCGGCAAACTCAGCGCGGTGGTGACCGGTGGTGCGCTCCGCGAGGTAGCCGGCGCTGTTGCCACTGGCACCGCAGGCTTGGACGGGGACGGGCTCGCAGATGGAGTCGGGCTGGACGGAATTGTTGATGGACCGGTCGAGGATCCGGTGGCCCTGTACACGACATCAACGAAGTAGTTGCTGTCGTGGTGGGTGTTGCGTGGGAATCCGCCGGTGCCGTAGCTGTAAACCCCCCCACCTGCCGGAATTGTCAGATCGCCGCGAGTGTAGGGCCGCGCGAAGGCGCGCTCAGTGACCGAATACTTGCCCTTCGGCGCGAAGTAAGAGGCAACGTAGGTTCGGTTCTTCTGGATCGCGATCGGCTTGGTGAAGGTGGCGGTCTGCCAGCCTTTCGCGGTTTCGTTGCGGAACGTCACGGTCGAGAGGCGTGTCCCTGCCGCGGTCCACAGGCTGCCGCTGTGATTTCCAGTGTTTCCTGGGCCCTTATAGAAACGGATCCCCAAGATCATGCCGTCGACACGGCTCCTGAATCTGAGGCCGAGTTCGATCGAATTCGAATCGGCATCCGTCAGTGTCTTCGGCACGGCGGCAGGGTACAGAACGTCGCCAGGTACGGCCGACATGGACGTTGCTTCGCGGAATGTGCCGATGCTGGTAGCGATCACGGCGATGGCAATTGCGGCCGCGAAGGTCATTTGAACCCGAGTTCGCCGAGGAATTTTTTGAATCTTCTGCGACAGCTTGAAAAAATCCACTTGTCCTACTCCGAGCGTGTCCAAGGATGGGGCAATTCACCTTCACGTTACCACCGCGGGTTACCCACCTGTCCGATCGACCTGAATCAAGGGTGCATCCGAGGGGTCGCATGCCCTCAATTCAGAGTCTCGCTTCGAGGTCTTGCGTCATCGCGAGGAGGTGTCCCGCTCCCACACGGCAGCGCCAGATTTACGGCCAGAACCTCGTCGTCCGAGGATGGATAGTGCGGCGTAAATTACTGCGTCGAACAGACTGCGGAGACCGCGAACCGTGCCGACAAGTTCGCGCACAGTATTCGACCGTGTCGACTGTGCGAAGGGTTCTGCGCTCCCGCGGCTCTGTCGGGAGAGTACCGCCAGCAACGCGCTCGTCGAGACTGGCGTGCGCACAAGCACGGGCACACTGCTGACGATGCACTTCTCTGCGTCTAGGAAGGTCTGGTCGACGAACAGATCGTCCGCCGTCACCGGGGGGAAGGCTCCGAACCGTGCATGACCGGCTTCACTCAGGGCGTACGAACCCGCACCCCACAGGGCAGCTCGTGTCGACGGCATCCGCTCCCGTGCCCGATAGTAGGCAGCGACGATGGGGGACGAGGAGTTGGTGACGTACCGGTAGGCGGGGCGCGCGGCGAGTGTTTCAGCGGAGTTGAGGCTGTCGAAAACCGCGTCGACTGCAGTCTGGTCGATCACGATATCGGCGTCGAGGTACAGCCGGGGCCATGCGCGGGCCGAAGCATCCCCCGTGTTGAGCGCAGCGATTTTGGAGGCCTCGGAGATCTCGAGCACGCGGACTCCGATAAAACTGCGGGCGATCGTGGCAGTCTCGTCGGTGCATCCGTTGCAGACCACCCAGACCTCGAGTCGCCCGCTGGCCGCGAGATCCGCAATCGGAGCAAGAGTGCGGGCGATCACCGTCGCCTCGTTGTGAGCGGGAACAATAACCGATCCGATGACGCCACCAGATACGTCGACCGGCGAACCCATTGTTGCCTGAGGCAGCAGGTGCCAGGAATGCTGGTCGAGAAGTGTTCCGAGAATCTGGCGATGGGCGGGGTCGAACGATCGCATGAGTTCGCCCAGAATAGCCGCGGCGTGTATCCCAGCCGCGTAGCGAGTGCCGCGGTGCTTGCGGGCATACCTCACCTTGTTGACGGCGAGCAGGCTGTCCAGCGCTATGGAACTGCCCGAACCACCCTGCGAGTGGCGAACTCGAGCTGCCGGCTCGTACCAGACGGTGTATCCGGCCCGGCGGGCGCGGCGGAAGAAATCGGTCTCCTCCGAATAAAGGAAGAACCGCCCATCCCATGGACCAATCGCGTCCGCGACCTCCCTGTCGATCAGCAGAGCTGCGCCCGTCGCCCAGTCGATTTGATGCGCATGTCGATAGCTCTCCGGATCGAATTCGATCTCGCTTGCCCAGGCCGGTCGGCTGCGCGCATGGCTGCCGAGTAAGGCATCGCCGATTGAACGAGAGATGGTCGGCTCGCGCCGGAGTGAGGGGTAGACCGCGTTCTCGTCGTCGAGGATGCTTGGAACGACGATCCCCGCACCCGAGCTGTCGATCCGCCGAAGCATGGCCGAGATAGCGCCGGGTTCGACCGTCAGGTCGGGATTGAGGATGAGCACGGTTCGCGCCCCGGACACGCGTCGCATCGCCGAATTGATTCCGCGCGCATAACCGATGTTGCCGCCGGTCGAGATTAAGAGGATGTCATCCTGGCCGGCGACCAGCTGTCGAGTCGAGTCGACCGAGCCGTTGTCGGCGACGATAACCCGCATCGTCACCGATTCCGCTTCGCGGCGCAGGCTCGCAATGAGCGCGGTCAAGTCCGCTGCACTGTTGTAGGTGATGACAATGACGGCGACATCCGCCGCGGACTGCTCATCGACGAAGCGTCCGGGTTGGGGGGGGAGGCTAATATCGCGTTGGGTTGGCAGCGGGGAGCGGGGAGCGACATCCGCACCGCTTTGCCGTCGGACGGTGATGTAAGCCGGTGGACCGGCAACGAGGTAACGGTTTGCGAGGCGGCGCGGCTCGCGGGAAAGTCGCCATGCCCATTCGAGCCCGGCGCGAGCGATCCAGTCTGGGGAGCGCTCGATGCGCTCAGCGAGGAAATCCACCACCGCGCCGAAGGCGAGCAGCACGCGGGCGCCAGACTCGGCTGCGTGCTCCGCGATCCACAATTCTTGGCGCGGCTTGCCGAGTCCGACGATCAGGATGTCGGTGCCGGCTGCCGCGATCTCGGCGGCAATCTCGGCTGCACGCACCGGGTCGCTGAGTTCGTCACGTGAGGGCACCCAGAAGCCGGACACGTTGAGGTCGCTTCGCTCCGCGGCGAACTTTGTGCGCAAGGCCTCGCGGGTAGCGGCATTCCCGCCGAGGAAACCGACGCTCACGCCGTCACGCGCTGCGTTGTCCAGGATGGGGCCGACCAGGTCGCTTCCGGCGAGCCGGGGCCACGGTGATCCGGTCACTCGCTGCGCCTGAGAAGCCAGCGGAGCGCCATCGATGAGGTCAAGCCAGTCGACTCGCTGCCCGCTTTCAGTCTCCAGTGCGCGACGCCACCGTCCACCACGGCCGAAGTGGTGGATGTGGTCCAGATTGATCGAGACCACACCCAGCGGCTTGGATCCACCGTTTAGTGACCTCTCGGCAATCGTCTCGATGGCGACACTGCGGCGGACGAGGTCGACGGAGACGCCTCCGAGTGTGATGCGATTACCGTCTTCCATCAGGTCGCCACCGACGGCGACCACGCGCGCCCGTTAAACAGCTTCGGCGCGGCGGCATCGTTCATGGGACTCGACCAGATGTCGCAGTCGCCTGCGGTCGAGTCCCGCCGCGCACTGCAGAGCAGAGTGGAGTCGTCGATCCAACGGACCTGGTCGTCAATGCCGCGCCTATCTGGAATATATTTTTCCGCACCTGTAGCGAGGTTGCCGTAGTCGTGACCGGCCCTAAAAGAGATCTGGGTCGCGACAGCGAACCCCGCCCTAACGTAGGCCTCTCTCGTGACGAGGGTGGGGAACGAGAACAGCTGGGAATCCGGCGAGATCCGGGTGCGGCTTGGCAGCCCGGGTGGAGCCCATAAGTGGTGCTTCTTTCCGCTGTTGTCGAAGACGTTAGCCGCGAAGGCGGTGACGACGCCCTGATCGATGCGCAGGGACATCTTGCAGTTGCCGGTCTGGTAGACGTGGTCGCAGGGGATAGGGCTCACCATGCGCGTGCTTTTCGGATTCCCGAGTGGCACGCTTGCCAGCAGCCAGCAGCCCTTGCCGGCGGCCGTTTTGCGAACCACGATTCGCGGGGAGCCGCTCGCCATCGCGGCTGTTGTCAAGCTGACCTTCCTCAGAGCCGAAATTCGCGCCTGGTACCCCGAGATCGCGACATTCTCATAGATGATCGCGCCACCGAGCAGGCCAGCCACCGTGGTCCGGCGCGGCAGCCGTGAGTCGTTGAGGCCACGCCAGCGGGAAGGCGCAGGCCTCACCGCCGTCGCCCACTTCCGGCGCGAACGCTTGTCGGGCTCCAAAAGGCCGAGCATGATCACCCCTGATGCCGCGAAGGTTACGGAGATTACAAAGAGAATCGTGTAGCCGGTAGCGAGGAAGAACATGACGAGGAACGCGAGAAGTGGCCCGAACGCAGCACCGATAGTGTCGAGCATCCGGTGCAAACCGAAAGAGTAGCCAAGGTCCGCCAGCCCCGACGAGGCTGTGACTAGGAAGTCTTGTGAGGCCCGGCGAATGCTCCTGCCGATGCGGTCGACGGTTACGACGGCGATGATCGAGGCGAATCCTGACGCGAACAACAGTCGTATCTTCGCGAGGTTCGAAAGACCGTGACCGGTGAATGCGATCCACTTCGGCCGGTCCGCGCGGTCGACCGCCCAGCCGCCACCGATACGCAAGAAGGCGTGGACTGCTTGGTGCAGGCCGTCGATGAAACCATAAGCAATTGTCGACAGCCCCGTCGCACTGGTGATGCACAGGGGAAGGGACGCCGCGCCGGACTCCGAAGCTATTGCTCTGAAAATGCTGACTATACGCGGTGCGTTGAAGACAGATGCGTTGAAGACGGAGGAGACGCGTGCCAGGGCCTTCCGCGCGGCCGGTGATCTTGTTTTGCCGGGATCGAGTAAGTCGGAGGTCCGCTCGCTGCCGCGGTCATTGAGTAACAAGTGCATTGATTTGGTTCCTCCCCATGGCTAGGCGCGCGCGCTCCAAACCCTGAACTGCATGTAACGAGAACCGACCGATGTGGTTGGCGTCTTCGTGAGGGTGATGTTGTCGCCAGCGCGCATGAACGGACACGTCGCTATTCCCCCTTGAGAAGGCGACTGGCTCCCCGCAAGTCCCACCTTTACTAACTGAAATTTATAGTAGGCGATGACGTCGTCGGTTTTGGTCTTAATCTGCACGCTGAGCTTCGCCTGCACGATGTTGCCGCTCGACGATACCTTCGAGTTCAGAACCGTCGACGAGGGTTTTACCGTGATGGTGGTAGGCAGAATGGCGACGAGTTTCTTCTGGGCCGAAGCCGACTTTGGCTGGAGAGCCGACAGGAGTGGCGCGCGGGGCGCCCACGGCGGCAGGGTCGGTGCGGCTTTCTGTGCAGCCAAGTACCTCGGTGGCGATGCGAGGCGCTGCTGGCGTCTCAGGCGCGCGGGCCACGACGATAGGTGTCACCGATGGTTCCGCACTCGGCGACGGAGGCCTCGAAGCGGTCAGCCCGTTGGTGTGAGGGACCGTCGATCCGACCGTGGCGGTCGTCTCTGGAAATCCGTCGACGCCAGCGGAGAGAGCACTGAATCCTGTTCCTCAGCTCAGCAGTAAGGCAGCGAGCGTGATCCGGCGGTAACGAGTTGTTTCGGGGTCACCACTCGTGCGAAGCCTGCCTTATCTTTTTCCCGTTGTCGTTCCGTGTCTGCCGGGCAATTCCTCGGGGCGCAGGGTCTCGCGATCTCGCTCTTCGATGGTGGGGCACTCGAAATCCCCGCCACTGTGGCTGTTCAACTGCTCACCGCTGCATCCAACCCATCCGATATTCCGCGCGGGAACCTCTGAGACGAGCTGTTAACGCCAGCTCGAAATCCGGCACGTCCTGGGACTCTGCTGATTAATCTGCACGGTTAAGGCGCGATGGTGCGACTTAACCGGCTGAGGGTTAAGACTTGGGTTATGCGGGGTCGTCATGATGGTCAGCGTCAGCTTTTGGATATCGAATCGCTGGCCGCGCATGTGCTCCTGGCGGGTTCGGTGTTCAAGTTGCTCGCCGATCATCGGTATGAGTTGTTCCCCAGTGACGCGTTCGAGGACTTGTTCCGGTCGGGTCGGGGCGTCCGCCCACTCCGGCGGGACGATCGCGTCGGTGATGGTTTTGCAGACGTTGCGTAGCCACTCGGATCGGGCAACAGCTGAGGCAGTCACTTTTGATTTGCGGTGGGAGGCCGCGTGCGCGTTTGCGTTGACGGAGGCGTCGTTTCATCCGACGGCCCGCACGTATTGGCGTCGGCGCCTCGCGTGTAGCACGCACTCATTCCGAATTTTCGAGGCGGTCACCGCGGTCATCGAACAATCCGGGATGTTGTCGGGGCGGAAACGACGGGCGTTGGACTCCACAATTCTGGAAGACGCTGTTCCACGTAAAGATACCGTTACCCAACTGATCGGCAAGATCCGCCGAGGAGGGCGGGAGATCTCGGGCGCTGACCTGCCTGTCGCCAGTTTAATCGGTCACGATAACGCGAAGCCGGGAAAAGCGGATATCGCCTGAGACGACCGGGCCGCCCGGGATGATCTCGTGTCCCAACTTGTCACCGACACACTGACCCTGCTGACCGGTATTGATATGGCGGCCCTGAACGAGGAGGAACAGGAGACTGAATCGCCCTGGGAATGTCGCGGTTGGCTGCCCGGACCCGCAGGGCGATGAAGCGGGAAGTCATTGAGGCGAGCCGGTTGCTGGGGACGGATTTGGTGCCGTACCGCCAGGTCACTTGATGCAACGCGCGCCAGCCGGCCCCTACGACAAGAGCCATCAACGACTTCGCGGTGTCCGGGTAGCGGGGCTGAGGGGGCCGGGGGCCACGGCCGGAGTAGCTGTTACCGGTAGCGGCCATGTCTTCGGGATATGCGGTGGTCGCAGCTTTCACGGCGACTATGTATGAAATCTCTCGTTCGGTAAGTCCACTTCGAAAAGCGGTGATCTCGCCGTAGCCCGCGTCGCCGACCATGATCGGGGGCTGATAACCCTAGAGCCCAAGTTCATCGATCACCTCCAACGCCATCGCCCACTTCGTTCGGTGGCGTTGGAGGTCAGGAATCTGTGTTTCGGCCTGGCGGGCGGCGATCGCCGCTACTTGCTCGTTCGTGTCCGCGGCGGTTTCGTCGCACGCTTCGGGGATGAAGAGCCGCCAGTCCAACGGGCAGGACGCCACATCAGTGGCCGCATGGATACTGACGGCGATCTGACAATTTCCGATCTTGCCGAGAGTTCCTGAATACTGCCGGGCAACACCCGGGGATGAGTCGCCATCTTTCTTGAACCCAGTATCGTCAACAACCCACGCATCAGGGCCGATCGCCTGCAGCGCTTTTCGCACCAAGACTCGCCGCACCGGCTCAACCTTCCACGCCGACGACGACACGAACTGCTGCAGCTGCTGCTGGTAATCCACGCCGAGGCGTTCACCAATGGGCTGCATTGACTTCCGCCTCCCGACGAGCATCAACCCACGTAAATACAGACTCTCCTTGGCCCGCTAGTCCGCCCGGGGAAGCGGCGCGAACACCTCCTGCACGAACGCACCCAACTCAGCACGGGTCTCGGCAAGCTCATCCGGTTTGATGACCGGAAATCGACAGTGTTGAACAAAGATTAACAGCCGACACGCCGACATAACTAAGTACTACTAGACGGCGGCGGGTGGCGAGAGCGTCCTGGATGAAGCGGTCGGCGCCGCGCCGAGACCAGCACGGACCCCGGCGCGAGCGCTGGGCCAAGATAAATGGTGCAACAGCCACCGTCTTCGTCGTCGCGATAAGGAGGTTCAAGCCGCGAACCCTGGAGCAGCCGTTGGCCGAATCCTGCTTCAGATATCCGTGGACTCCGATGATGGTGTCGTCATACATCCAGAAAGACCTAGGTGTTCTTCCCATTGACGTTGTGTACGCGGTCGATGGGTGATTTGCCGCCGATGCCGGTATGGGGTCTGTGGTGATTGTAGCTATGCACCCACGCATCGTAGGTCGCAGCTCGGGCGGCGTCTGAGCTGTAGTGGTGGGCGTAGGCCCATTCGAACGCGAGGGTGCGGTGGAACCGTTCGATCTTCCCGTTCGTCTGCGGCCGGTAAGGGCGGGTGAATTTAT
>Ga0209512_1001232_pt1 | contig 32973 bp, 26 predicted proteins | sample frozenSSSSmetaG_FD_184142 | JGI IMG/M metagenome (GOLD analysis project Ga0209512, IMG submission 184142) | Glacier valley bacterial and archeal communities from Borup Fiord, Nunavut, Canada, to study Microbial Dark Matter (Phase II) -... | ecosystem: Environmental > Aquatic > Freshwater > Ice >...
CAGTCCGCTTCTCCGACGAGTTTCAGTCCCATTCTCGAATCGGCCTGTTGTGGACAACTTTCAAGAGGATCACGCCGCTACGCGGCGATTAGATCCCGTTTCCACCCACAGTTTTGGCGGAAGAGGCAAGAAATTAAGTGAACTCCTCAGGACATGCCCATCCAGTGACGGTTTTATCCCCATTACAGAAGAAAAACGCCCAGACAGGCGAGTCTTATCAACGCTTTGAACGTGTCGAATCTATTCTCAAGCAGCTTCTCGTTTTTTCCCGAGAAGCTGTCGTTCAAAAATGTGAGATAGACGATGAGAGCGACGCGGATTTCGTGCCGAGTGAATGCCTTGTGCATCTCGTTCGTAGTTGTCGAAACGAGGGGAGCACTTCATATTTTGAATGCATTTACGGCGCTTTAATGAAGCGCATTCTCCTACGGCTACCGCCAGCCGAAAGCAAGGATCGAAAGAGACTTTACCTCAAAGAGAGTCAAATTCAGGAAGGAGTAATCGACAGTTTCCAAGAGCTTCTTGCTTTGGATCGCACTATTTACGAGGAGCGCCTCGATTTTTGGGAGGTCGCCTTCGGAATGGCTTTGAAAAAGCTCACCATCACGATTCAGAACAAAGTCTGGCGGGAGACAAATCGTTCCAAGTCGTTGGAAAACCCTGAAACAGGCGAGATTTTTGCCCATGTTTTGGATGCGGCAGGCACGTCCGATCCTTACGACGCTGAAGAAATGTTAAAAAAAGATTACCGGGAACAGCTTCCAGCCGCGATTGCTAGCTTAGCGCCGGACAAAAGAAGAATCATCAAAATGTGCCTAGAGGGATTTCCCATCGACTCGATCGACCCCAATGTCGTTACCATTTCGAAAACTCTAAACCTGTCCGAGAAGACAGTGAGAACAAGAAGGATTGAAGCATTGGCCGCTTTGAAAAAGATTATCGAGAAAGGAGACAATCAATGAAACGCGAGAAACGCCCTTCAATGGAGGATGTTATGGAAGCATTCGCTTGCGAGCCGGATACGGGGAGAGCGACGCTAGAGCGATACCTGCGCGATTTCCCGGAGTATGGGGAAGCTATTGTTGATTTCGCGACGGAAATATCTCGGGAGGTCGTGATCAGGAACGAGCCACTTTCGGAACGCGAACTCACCATGATCCAGACTGGTTGGAGGAAGCACGTTGAAGCGGCTCCCAAAGCAGTCTCGGATCCATTCGTGGTTCTGTCGCATGTGGAACTAGCCAATGTTGCTAGACTCCTTCAGGTGCCGAGGCAGGTCTTGACGGCATTTCGAGACCGCACAATTGTCATTGCATCAATCCCGAAGCGCTTCGCAGCGAGCCTCGCAGCGGAAATTCGCTGCGATGTTGAGAGCCTAATGGCGTATCTAGCGATTCCTCCAACCTTAAGCATCGCCCGTAGCCGTAAGTCCGACACGAAACCGAAAATCGCAGAGCGCAAGACTTTCGAGCAGGTCTTGACCGACGCAGGAGTAGCTGCCGAAGACCGGAAGAAACTCACGGCGGACGACTGAGATGGATGCAAATGAGATCGCACGCCAAAGGGGGGCACAGCTGCATGTAGAAGCAGTCGCGCTGGGTCATGATCCTTGGGGGACTTACAAGTTCGCGTGCGCCGAAGCGGACCGACGTGAGATCAGTGTCGAATCAACCGCACCAGACGCGGTTCAACTCGATGGCGCACGTGCGGTCTTCATTCCGAGAGATCGACTAATTCTTCATGAGAATGTTGGCAGTTCTTTCGACCAGGCGTTCCTTGTCGCGCACGAAATTGGGCATGTGGAATTGGGCGATGATCTGGATGACAGTGACGGTGTTATTGAAATCGATCCTACACGGGTTTCGGAGCCGTCTCTGGTCGGGATTGAACGGGTAGTCGATTATGGGCGGAAGCAGCGGCGTGAAGTACAGATGGATCTGTTCGCGCGCGAATTCCTTTTGCCGAGATCGGTGGTTCGGAAACTTCACATCGACGACGGGTTGACAGCCTCGGATATAGCGAAGCGACTCGGAGCTCCTTTTGAAGTCGTGGCCCAACAACTATTCGATGCGCTGCTTTTACCTGACGTTGCTGAAACCGCGGAGTCCCAGAAAAAGGATTACCCGCCAAACGATTTGCAGCGGATTGCTGCCGATCATCGCGGCAAGGCTTACCTACTCGAAGCGGGTCCCGGAACTGGTAAGACGCAGACGCTCACCCTGCGGATCCAAGGCTTGTTGGCAGCCGGGGTTGAGCCAGGTCGTATTCTCGTGCTTACGTTTTCCAATAAAGCGGCCGGTGAAATGGCTGAGCGAATTGGACGAAATTACAAAGATGCCGCTGCGGCGATGTGGATTGGCACCTTTCACGCTTTTGGTCTGGACATCGTAAGGCGTTTCTATTCGGAGCTCGGACTGCCGAAGGATCCGCGGATGATGGACAGGACGGAAGCAGTCGAACTTTTGGAAGAGGAATTTCCGCGGCTTGGTTTGGTTCACTATCGCAATATTTACGACCCAACCCAGACCATCTCCAACATGCTCGCCGCGATCTCTCGGGCAAAAGATGAGGTCGTCGATGAAATACAATACGCGGCATTGGCGGCAGAAATGCGGCGAAAAGCAAAAACGGCAGACGAAGTGGAAGCCGCGGAGCGAATCCTTGAGGTTAGTCGGGTTTACGCGGTATATGAGAAATTAAAGCGGAAAGCGGCCTGCATCGATTTCGGTGATTTGGTTTGTTTGCCGGTGCGGCTGTTGGAATCAGTGCCTTCGATTCGAGAGCACTTTCGGAATATGTATGAGCATGTTTTAGTTGATGAATATCAGGATGTAAATCGAAGCAGCATCCGCTTGCTTTCCGCATTACGAGGAACCGGAGAGAACCTGTGGGCTGTTGGAGACGTGAAGCAATCGATTTACCGATTCCGCGGAGCTTCATCCTTCAACCTGCCTCGTTTCGGAACGGTGGACTTTGTTGGTGGAATGCGCGGCCGTCTCAAGAGGAACTACCGGTCTGTCGGCGAGATTGTCGATGCGTTCTCGTCATTTGCCGTCGGGATGAAAGTCGGCGACGCGGAGAGCGGCTTGGAATCCGACCGAGGGAACTCCGGCAACAGGCCTGAACTTCGCTTCATGCCAGAAGGCGACCAACAAACTGGCGCGGTCGCGGATGCCATCGAAGAGATGCGAACGGCTGGTTATAGCTATCGAGATCAGGCGGTGCTCTGCACCGGAAACGAGAAACTTTCGACGATGGCGCAAGAGCTCGAGCGTGTTGGAATTCCCGTATTGTTTCTCGGCAGCCTATTTGAGCGTCCCGAAATCAAAGACCTCTTCGCTCTGTTGACCATTCTTACCGATTCCCGTGCGATGGGACTGGTCCGCATCGCGTGCTGGTCTGAATTCAAGATGCCGATGGCGGATGTTGCTGCGGTGCTGGGCCATTTGCGCGAGAACGATGGAATTCCAGGGGAGTGGCTTAGCAATGGAGAACAAGTAGCTCAGTTGAGCGGGGACGGACAACGCGGCGTGGCGGCCCTTTCCGCAGCGCTTGCTGGATTCGATCGCAAGTCACAGCCCTGGAAAATCTTGGCGACAATACTCTTAGATCGGACGCGTATAGCGGCTCAGATCAGTGCGTCGGCTTCAATTGCTGACCGGACACGAGGCATCGCGATCTGGCAGTTGATGAACTTTATTAAGGTTCAGCCGACGGGTTCAGGACTGCCAATTACTAGGCTTTTGGATCGCGTGCGCCGGCTGTTGCGCTTGGGGGACGACCGAGATCTTCGGCAACTACCGAATGCGGCTCAAGGAATTGATGCCGTGCGATTGATGACAATTCATGGAGCGAAAGGCTTGGAATTCCCGGTCATCCACATTCCTGGAATGAATGCCGATACGATTCCACGGACAGGAGTGGCACCCGCATGCTTGCCGCCAGACGGGATGATCGAAGGCGGCGCGGGAAACGCTCTAGAAGTATTCCGCGCCGGGCAAGCGGAAGAGCAGGAATGCTTGTTTTTCGTCGCGGTCTCGCGAGCACGTGACCGCTTGCTTCTTTATGCTCCAACGAAGAAAAGTGGTAGGCAAATCAAGCCGTCACCGTTTTTGGAAAAGCTCGGAGGTGGCCTTTTCCACAAGAACATCGGTGTGCAAAGAACTGTTCCTCCGTCGGCGGAAGCGGCGGATATTCAGCTCGCGATTGACGGAGGCATGCGTTTCCAGGCCCATCAGCTCGCACTTTACGAGTCGTGCCCGCGACGGTTTTTCTACACCCATGTATTGAGGGTGGGCGGACGGCGGACAACTACGATGTTCATGCAAATGCACGAGGCGGTTCGTGTGGTTTCCCAATCCGTTGCTGTCGGCAAGGTGGCAAGCGACGACAAAACTTTGGGTGAAAAACTCGGGGAAGAATTCGAAAAGATGGGCCTGATCGAACATGGATACGTAGCGGACTACAAAGCATTGGCGATGGCGATGCTCCGGTATTTCGTTTCGACGCGGGAGAAACATCGAGTAGAGCCCCCTGTAGCTTTTAGCCTGAATTTTGGAGAAGAGCAGATCGTGGTGCTTTCTGACGATGTAGTGGTGCGACCCGACGGAAGTCGTGTTTTTCGGCGAATCCGCACCGGGCATTCGCGCTCGACGGATCTCGAAGATGTGGCTGCGGCTGCCTTTGTGATGACCGCCCGTCAGACCTTTCCAGATGCGGTGATCGAGCTAGTCCACCTCTCGGACGAAACGGCGACTCCGGTCAGTTTGACACAGAAAAAGCTCGATAACCGGCGGGAAAAGATTGCTGAGTTCTTCGCAGCTATCAGGCAAGGACGGTTCCCTGCCAACCCTTCTGCGTATTCATGCCCAGGGTGTCCGGCGTTCTTTATCTGTGGTCCCACCCCCGTCGGCGTGCTGCCGAAAAAATTCTGACGATTTTTTACCGGTCGTTGTTTGTTGCTCCGATTGAAGGTCTGAAAGGCGGAATTAGCCGCCTGCAACTTAAAGACCTCCATGAGTGAGAACAACAAAGACAACTGCAATTACGACGACATTGGCGAAGCAATTCGCGAAGGGCGTCCCCTCCGCGAAGCGAGCCGTTACCGGTTTCGTTTTGCTCAAGACAACCTTAACTTCCGTGACTTGGACGTGAAAGATCCGGTGCCACTCGGGAGTCAGATCCTAACCGCTGCGGGATTGGATGCCAGTGACGGCTTCAGCTTGTTTGCCATCCTCGCCACCGGCGACTTCGAAGACGTCCGTCAGGACGAACCCTTCGACCTGCGAGAACGTGGCGCTGAGCGTTTCGTAGCGTTCCAGACCGACCGCATCTTCAAGCTGACGCTGAAGGGCCACGAGCTGGAATGGGGTAAGCCGGCGCTAGTCGGCAGCTATCTCTACGACCTCGGTAAAGTGGGCAGCAATGAAGCGGTGTATCTCGAGGTTCGTGGCGGCACGGACAAACTTATCGAGCCTGGCGATCTCATCGACCTGACGGTGCCCGGAATCGAGAACTTCGTCGTCGGACCCAAGCCGGTGAAAAATTACGAAATTACTGTAAACGCTCGCGACCGCATTCTCGATCATGAACACGTGACCTTTGAGGAAATCGTGCGCATCGCGTTCCCGGGTGTTCACGACCCAAATATCCGATTCTCGATGACCTACCGTCATGCTGAATCAAAACCCCACGCTGGTGACCTTGGTCCTGGCGGCATCGTCGAAGTCAAACCGAAAGGAACCATCTTTAATGTCACAAAAACTGTTCAGTCTTAATCCCGATCTCAAAAAGCTTCGGGAGGAAGGTTACTTCGTGCAGATTGTTGGTGGTCTGCTGCTCTTGCGTGAGGTGCCCTACGTAAACTCGCAGCGCCAATTGAAGACGGGCACGCTCATCTCCAGCCTTACCATGGCGGGGGATGAGACCCGGCCGCCGGATACCCACGTAATGCACTGGGATGGGGAATACCCCTGCAACCCGGACGGCACCCCAATCCAGGAAATCTCGAACCAGACAGGACCGGTGGATATGGGCCACGGTGTGACCGCGCAATTCGCTTTCTCCTCCAAACCCGTGGAGACCGGTAAATACGCCGACTACCACCATAAGATGACGACCTATGCTGCCATCCTTTCGGGGCCGGCGGCAGTACTGGACCCCAAGGCGAATCCACGCACCTTCCGCACGCCCGAGGATGAAGAGGAGAGCGTCTTCAATTACACGGAAACCGCCTCGGACCGAGTTGGCATCGGAGCGCTGACAGAATTGTTGGCTAACGACAAGGTGGCAATCATCGGCTTGGGTGGCACCGGGTCTTATATCTTAGACTTAATCGCCAAGACTCCGGTGCGGGAGATCCGCATTTTCGACGCAGATGAATTCCTACAGCACAACGCGTTTCGCGCCCCCGGCGCAGCCTCTATCGAAGAACTCCGCGAGGCATCGAAGAAGGTCGATTACTTCAAAGCCATTTACTCTAAGATGCACCGTAAAATCGTGGCCCATGCGGTCGCCCTGAAAGCAGATAACCTCCACCTTCTCGACGGCATCAACTTCGCGTTTATCAGCATGGACGCCGGTGAAGAAAAGTTCGCTGTTGTCAAGAAGCTCGAGGCCTTGGGCGTTGGCTTCATCGATGTCGGAATGGGTCTGGAACTCGTTGACGGCTCGCTCGGCGGCATCCTACGGGTGACTGTGAGCACACCGGAAAAGCGGGAGCACGTTCATCATGGATGCGTGTCCTTTGTTGGTGGAGGCGAGAAGGACATCTACTCCTCCAACATCCAAGTGGCTGACCTGAACGCGCTCAATGCGATCTTGGCTGTGATCAAATGGAAGAAGATTCGCGGATTTTACCGGGACTTGGAAAACGAGCACCACTCCACCTACACGACCGACGGTGGTATGTTGCTGAACAGTCAGCACGTATGATGCAAAACACAGTAATCAAGCACCTGTTCGTTACGAACCTGCCGGATCGTCTCGATCCGGGAGTGCTCTACATTTCGATCGAATACGCCACGGCCGCACATCTGTGTTGCTGCGGCTGCGGAGTGGAGGTGGTGACGCCACTCACACCAACGGATTGGAATATGACGTTCGACGGCGAGACGATTTCACTATGGCCCTCAGTCGGAAATTGGAACGATGCGTGCCGCTCGCACTACATTATTAAGCGAAATCAGGTGATTGCTGCCTTGCCTTGGTCGGATCGGCGGATTGAAGCGGAGTGGCAACGAGATCGAACAGCAAAAGAGAGATATTTCGAATCTGAGAGTGAAACCGCCTGCAATGAGACGGCGGAACTCCCAGCGAAGATCACGACGAGGCCAAACTGGTCAAAGAGGATGAAAAATTGGTTTAGGATTCGGTAGCGCGATGCGCGGCCACATGTTGATGCAAACCATCGCCCTCCCAGCGGTGTGCTAAGCAACGGCGCAAACCGTGCCCGTCCGGAAAACCCCGCCAAGTCCTTCTCGTCCTCCTCTTCACCACCGCCCCTGATGCCATGCCACCCGGCGCAGTCGATCCAAACCCGCTCTACCTCCTTTCTCGGTGCCTGGTCCGCAATGCGCCACGAACCTTCCGCCTCGACCGCACGCAGGTCGATTTCCTGCAATTGAATTCCTTGGCACCCCCGTTTCCGCTTCTCCCCTCGCCTAATTCTTACCAGATTCCTCCCGACTAACTTGAAGTGTTATGCGGCGGCGGGTTGGAGGGTGAGGCCGAGTGCGGCGGCTTGTTTTTCGAGGGCTTTGCGACGGCGTGCCTCGCTCTGCGGGGTGAGCTTGAAGGCCTCTTTTTCGTCATAGGGTTGCTGGCTCTTGATCATGCCATGGACGATGCGCGCCAGCTTGTGCGCGGCGGCGGTGGTTCCTTCCGCCTTGCCCAGCTTGCCCTTCATCCGGCGTAAGTATCCTCCCATTTGGGTTTGAGATCTTTGCAAGCCGAACACCCCGAGCCGGAACGCGCCCGCCAAACGGCTCTTCACCTTGCGCGTTTTGGCTTTGAGCACCTTGCCACCGCTGATCCGGTTGTCTGGGCACAGTCCCATCCACGAGGCGAATCGCTCCGGACTGGGAAAGGCGGAAAGCATTTGCTCGCGGGTGCCAACTTCGCTGATGAGCGCACAGAGCAATCCGGTGGAGATGCCCGGCACCCCACCCAAATCCACTCCGTAGAACCGCCAGGCGGTCTCAAACACCGCGAACTGCGGGCTGTTCTTGCCGACGTTGCGTTGTCCTTTGGGGGCTTCCGGCAGTGGGCCGGACACCACGCATTCCACGCGGGCGGCCAGCTCGCCGAGTTTTTCGTCGCACGCCGCGATGGCTTCGCGCAACTGGCGGTAGGTCCGCTGGCTTTGCCCGAGCACAAACAGGTATTCCTCGCGGTAGTCGCCGCGCAGGGCCTCGATGATGTCTTCGGCACTGCTGCGGCAGCGCTTGTCACGCAGGGCGGCGAGTTTCTTCGGATCACGCTCGCCGGCAAGGATGGCGTCGATGATGGCTTGGGCGCTGAGCCCGTCGATGTCGCTGAAGACGTGCTGGAGCTTGAGGTTCATCTCGGTGAGGGATTTTTGCATGAGCTGGAGCTGTTTGGCGGCATCGCCCACCATTTCGGTGCGGTGCCGCATGAGGAAGCGCAGCGGCACGATCCCGAGGGCGGGACGGAAGGATTTGCGCAGCAGCCCGGCGGCGTGGAGTTGTTGGAGCCATTGCGCGTCGCACACATCGGTCTTCTTGCCGGGAACGCCTTTCACGTGACGGGCGTTGACCAGATAGACGTCGATGCCCGCTTCGGTCAGAACATCATAAAGCGTGATCCAGTAGTTGCCGGTGCTTTCCATGGCGGCGGTCGTGATGCCGCAACTTAACAACCAGTCGCGCAGTGCATGCACTCCGCTGGTGAAAGTGGTGTAGGTGCGCACCGGTTCTTCGCAGCGGCCTGGAGGCACGGACACGACGAACTCCTCGGCCCCCACGTCGATGCCAGCCGCGTCGGGGTGGGTTTGAGTGTTGATGGATTGCTGTGGGCTTGCGCCCTTCTTGCTGGAACGGCGGGAGGCGGCTTTGCCGCCGGCTGGTTTTCTTTTCATGGCGTCAGGTGTCCTTGGATGAGGTCTGACGCAGGGGCAGCTGCCAGAAGAAAGGATGAGACGATCTCCCGAACGGGGTCACCGCCCGGCCAGCCGAAGCGAGCCGGGCGGTGCCACCAATGATCCACTCGCGGGAGCTGCGGCCATGCTAAAGAACGGGGTTGCGATCCGAAGATCACGCCACCATTGGATTTCCGGCCTACGCCCTGCGGCAGACCGGTAAAATCCCACGGCTTACTTTCGCGGGCAAGCCCAAGTTACTCTGCTTTCCACACTCCAGCGCAGCGCGGGTTCTGGTGCTCAATAGCAATCCACACGTTCCAGCACCCGTTCCATGAGTCTCAGAATTCTCCACACCGCCGACAACCACATCGGCCTTCCCTTCAACCAATACCCGGAGGTCCAGAAACACCTGATCGAGGAACGCTTCGCCTCGCTCGAACGGATGGTCGCCACTGCGAATGAACGCAAGGCCCACTTCATCGTGGTTGCGGGCGATCTCTTCGACAAAACCACTGTTACCAAGGCCCTGATCGAGCGGGCGGTAAAAACCCTTGGGAAATTCGAGGGCGAGGCGGTCCTCGTGCTGGCCGGCAACCATGATTTCTGCGAGGGACCGGACAGCAAGCTCTGGAAGCAGTTCCGCACCGCGGCGGATGGCAGTTGCGTGCTGGCCCTGACCGAGCCGGGAACCAAGGACTTCGAAAGCGACGACTATCGGGTGCGTTTCCATGCCTGCCCTTGTCCCAGCAAACATGGCAAAGAACACACCATCGGCTGGGTGGCGGATGCAGAAAAACCGGCTGACATGCTGCACCTCGGCATCGCCCACGGCAATGTCGAGGGCCTCGGCCTCGATGCCGACCAACGCTATTTCAACATGGCCGAGAGCGATTTCCGCAACGCCGGCCTCCACACCTGGCTACTCGGGCACATCCATGTTCCTACCCCCGCGCCCGGCACCACCGGCAAGCCGCTTTACTTCATGCCGGGCATCCATACGCCGGACTCGGTGAAATGCAGCCACCCGGGCCACGCCTGGTGGATCGAAATGGACGCCGATGGTACCTGCCGCCACGAGCAACTCACCACCGGTGCCATACGCTTCGTCCGGATGAACCCAGATTTGCACCACGCCAACGACATCCGCGAACTGCGGGCAAAGTGCGAATCATTGGACGCGCCCCACACCATCCTCGACCTCCAACTCACCGGTCGCCTGCGCGAGGAGGAATCCTACGAACTCAATGCCATGTTGGGCTCGATCAGCGGGTCATTCTTGAATTTCTCTCAGGACCGGGACATCGCCGCCGTGCTGGATGCCGCCGCCATCTCCAAGCGATTCCCCGAAGGCACCCTGCCAAGCGCCCTTTTCCAAGCCCTTCTGTCTGACGACGCCCACCTCGGCGACGCCCATTTGGCCTTGGAAATCATCGAATCCCTCCAGAAATCATGAAACTCCTCTCCATCCGCCTCCATCCCTTCGGCGGCACCACCAACCGCACCTGCACGCTCCATGATGGCGTCAACGTGCTCGAAGGTCCCAACGAATTCGGCAAAAGCACTTTGAGCAACGCCCTCTGGCACGCACTCTTTACTCCCACCAACCTCACTCCGGTCAATCTGCGGAACACCATGGGCCGCTGGTATCCCAAACCCGGCGGCGATCATGCGCGGATCACCGTCCAGTTTCATGCCGATGACCAGATTTGGACTCTCCAGAAAACCTGGGGTGCCGGTGCCGCATCCAGCCTCCAAGCGGATGGTGCCGCCGGAATCGCCGATCCCATTAAAGTCCAGGCCCAGCTCCACTCCTTGCTCCGCCGCAACGAAGCCACCTGGCGGCTCGTGCTGTTCACCGGCCAGGCGCAACTCGCCGCCACCATGGAGCAACTGCGGGCCAATGCCGGAAAAGTGGACGAAGTCCAAACCCTCCTCGCCGGCGCGGCCGCGATCCCCGGCGACATCCCGCCGGACAAACTCGCCGCTGCTCTTGAGGCCCGCATCAACCAGCACTTCGGCCGTTGGGACATCGCCACCCACGGCCCGGAGAAAGGCCGCGGCATCGACAATCCCTGGGCAAACGGCGTAGGCCCTCTTTTGAATGCCTGGTATGCCATGGCAAAAACCCGCCGGACAATGGATGACGTCATCCAGCACGAGCAGACCGTGGACGACATTAACTCGCAAATTCACCGCATCGCCGGCGACATGTCCGCCGATGACGATTTCGTCCGCACCGGCCGCACCCTCCGCGATGGCCTCGGAAAACGCGCCGGTCTCGATGAACGATGCAAACGCCTCACGGGCGAATTGAAACTCCTCAAGGAAGTCATGGTCGCTTGGCCCGGTGCCGCCCTAGTGATCCAAGGCAAGGAAACCGAACTCACCGCCGTCACCAAAGACCTCGAATCCGTAGAGGCCGAACTCAAGAACGCCCGAAAACGCGGGCAAGCGGCACAACTGCGAGTCGCCCATGGCCTTCTCGCCAAGGCCAAGGATGAATGGCAGCGGACCGCCGCCCATCTCGCGGAATCCAAAGCCGTCGCCCCCGAGCTACTGACCGAACTGAAGCACCTCGAAAAGGAAATCGACACGCTTCGCATCAACATCGCCGCCCAAAAACTCACCGCTAGGTTGGAGAGCGCCACCACCCTGTCGGTGACCATACAGCGCGGCACCGGCGAGCCGGAAATCCTTACCCTCTCACCCTCCGCCGCATGGGAGAACCAATCCGATGGCCTCTTCCGCCTGGAGTTCCAGGACCTCAAACTCAGTGTCGAAAGCGGCACCGGCGACGTGAACGCGCTTTTCACCAACCTTGAAACCGCCCGGAATCGCCAGGCGGAAATTCTGAAAACCCTCGGCCACGAAAACCTTGCCGCCGTCCAACAGGCGGACGCCGATCACCAGAAGCGCGTCACCGCGGAAAGCACCCAGAAAGGCCTCTACCGCACCACCTTGCAGGGACGCAGCGAGGAAGAATGGTCGGCAGACATGGCCGCCCTCGCGGACCTTCCCGAGACCCGATCCGTCGAGGTTCTCGAAACCGAGAAAACCCGCCTGCTAGGCCGCAAGGCATCGCTGGACCTGGAGATCCGCCAGGAGCGCGAAAAGATCGAAAAGTGGACACGGGATCATCTGGACCTCGACTCACTCACCGACAAGATCCTTGCCCAAACCGCCGAATCCAAGCAAGCCAAACAAGAACTCGCGGGACTGCCCGAGCTACCGGAAGGATTTGCGTCCATCGCCGCTTATCTGGACCTCCTCAGCCGCAAAGAAACCACCCGCGTGGAACTCGAAGGACAACTTGGTAAACTCAAGATTGAGCAAGGAACTCTGAGCGGCTCAGCCCCGAAGGAAACCGCCGAAGAACTCCGAGCCGATCTGGAAATCAAACAACGCCAATTCGACCGCCAGCAAGCAGACGGCCAAGCCCTCCTGCGCATCCGGGTAAAGTTACAGGCAGTCATCGCAGATCGCGGCACCGACCATCCCATGCAGAGCCTCGCCACTGCCGTCTCGAATCATTTCAGAAGCCTCACGGGCGGTCGCTACCACCAAGTCACCTTGGACGGCACAACCCCCAGCCGAGTCGGTGGCGCTCTCACGCTCGATACCACGTTGCTCTCCCAAGGCACTCTCGGATCACTCGCCCTGGCCACCCGGTTGGCGCTCTCCGAACTCTACCTCGAAGGTATGGACGGCTTCTTCCTGCTGGACGACCCCTTCACCGACATGGACATCTCCCGCCGCACCGCCGCCATGAGAGCCGTCGGAACTTTCGCTGAAGGCCACCAAGTCATCTTCTTCACCTGCCACCCGGAACACGCTGAGGAATTGCAGAATCTTGCCGGTGCGAAAAACTTACAGGTGACGGGATGACCAGCACCACGATTTGGACAGGCGTCACGCTCGAAGCAGCACGTGAGAAAGCGAAAGCGTTTGGAGCGACCGAGCCATGTTTGGGCGCCCATGTTCATCAATACCCCTTTTCACTTTCAAAGCCCATTGCGATCGGACAAAAACATTGCGGCTCAAATGTCTCCACTCCGCCGACCGAGAATTCCGATTCTTTCGGAAATAAGAGTCGGCTCATCTGTTCGTTACAAGCAATCGAAATCGACGTTCCTTACACCCGCCTGCAAAAGCTTCTCAAGAATAAGTCCATGCCTGATTTCAAAGACATCGCTCTCAAAATCAAAGAAACCGATAAGCCTTACAGCATGTCAGTTCGAGATTTAATGAAAAGTATCGGGCACTATCGGCGGAGTACGGATGCGAATCGAATACTCAAAAATCGTCTTCGCCGTCACAAGTTGACAGTCGAACCAGATTTTGAGCTCGTGAATATCGAGACGCGAATCCAGATCTTCCCGCTAGAAGGTAAAGGGGCGATCAAAAAAACTGACATTAATCCAAAAGCGCATCAAACCCGAGAAGCTGAACCAACTGCAACTACCGAACGATCAGAAGAAGAGAGAGAAATCGTTCTCACCATCGGGCAGCTTCCATCGGCCGTGCGCGAGCCCACGTTCGTTACAAGGGATGAGCCGATCGCTCGCGCCATTACCCTCATGCTTCAGGGAGGTGTGGACCATCTTGTCGTCTCTCAAAACAAGCGAGCCGCGGACGGATTGATTACTTGGTCGTCGATTGGGCGGGCACGAGCCGGCCGGGGTTCCGGCTCGAAGGTATCGGATTGCATGGAACAAGAACCCTACGTTGTGCGATTTGATGCTTTGCTCTTCGACACCGTCCGTGAAATTACGCGAAGAGGCATCGCTCTAGTGCGTTCTTCAACGGGGACGATTGGAGGTTCAGTGACGACTGCTGATATTGCCGAACAGTTCGTAACACTCTCGGAACCATTTCTATTTCTTGAGCAAATCGAGAACCATCTCCGTGCGCTGCTTCGTTCGGCCAAGCTTACGGTCGAAGGCTTACAAGACTTGGTCGATCCAAGGGATGAAGTCAGAAAGGCCAAGGTCAAGTCGGTGGACAGCCTCACTTTTGGCGAAACCCTTCGTGCATTCGATCAACAGATTACTTGGGAGAAGATGCGGTTGGAGTTGGATCGAAAAACGGTGATTGATGGACTCAAGAAGGTGAACGAAATCCGAAACCATGTCATGCATTTTCATCCCGACGGCATCTCGGATGAAGAACGAGAAATTCTACGCCGCACCAGACACATGCTTCAGATTCTCTGAATGAAGAACACCCATAATAAAGTTCTCCAATATCGGTCCAAATGTATCGAAGCCATGACCATGCCTGTAGCGTAATTGCCTTTTTGCTTAGTCGTAATGCGTCAGAGCCACAAACCAAGCTGAACAAGAAATAATGATTCAGGATCCGAGTATCGGTGTCACACAGAGTGAGGCTTTCATTACGGCCGTTGTGGAGGCATCATCCCTTCCGTTCCCAGCTCTGAGAGACTTGGCAACTGAACGGTGGCAGCAAGTCACTTCAACTCTGAGGGGCTCCGAACTGGAAATTCTGACAATTGGGCCCCTTGCTGAGGCTGCCGATCTCCCCTGGCCGAGCACTCGCACCACAGAGCCGCTCGTTTCCTTTCTTCAGGTCGAAAGTCCGGACGATTTGCTGAACCTAAGGGGGCTAGGCAAAGGGAAAGTTCGCACCCTCCTTGCTATCATACTCGGTTTGCTTGAACTCATTGAAGATGGATCCAACATACTCGTCGAGCCTGGAAAAGGAAAACTCCAGGGCGCGATTGTAATTTCAGCTGATCCAATCGCACGGGTCGAAATGTTTTGGTCAAGAATCAGTGAGAAAATAGCGGCGTCTGAAATTTGTGGCGAAAAATTCAGCACTCTTGCGCGTCGGTGGGGATATAAATGGCCAACACATAATAGGGTAGAATATACCATTGGGGACGTTATAGGAATGAATTCGTTATCGGAATTCATGCGGAAGACCTGGGGACTAGGGAAAAGGAAAAAGCCTTCGATCGCCACTATCATCTGGCGAGCCTGGACCGAAGTGGAACCTGATGGTCCGGCCGGCCCCCCAAAATCAGGAATCGAAGTCGCCAAGGACGAATTCGAAGCATTGGCCGAGAATACGGACGTTCTGGAGATTATACAAAAATGCCTTGATCTCGCTGGGTTGAACGAGCGTGAGAGCTCCATTCTGGAGCGTCGATACGGGCTGATGGATGCAACGCCAATGACGCTCGAAGAAATTGGACAAGCCGATTTGGTCACACGTGAGCGCATCCGTCAGCTTCAGCAACACGCAGAAAAGAAGATTGTGGACAACCAGACAAGCAACGAGTTCCTGCGACTGGCGCTGAACAAGGAACTCCCTGAAGTGCTGCAACATCTTGAGAAACGCAGTGGGTCACCTCTTCTCAAGATTGATGGAGAGTGGCATCGAAAACTGATTCCCTCGCATTGCTTCCTGATTGAGGTAATCCACGGCAATGTCCGCCAACTACTCGATCAGCTTGTTGCCGATGGCAGGTTTCAAAAAACGTCGGCTGGATGGTGGTTGGGGAACAGGCTCTCGGCTGAATGCGCTGCCTTGGCGGAAAGGGTGCGGGAACGCATCACCGCTGAGAATAGGCCTTTATCATTGTCGGTCCTCGCAGAAGAAAGAGGAGTTCTGATTGAGCAACTCGCAGATGCCGTATGGTCGGTAGGTTTGCGAATTGAAATGGGCTACGTTTTCGAGGGGCGAGTGATGGCACCTGCGAGGCGTTGTCTTTTTGCCCTCAGAGTTGCCTCCGAGACCCAGAAGTGGCTTTGGCCGGAGCTCGATTTTTATCAAGCAGCAATGGCAAAGAACGCGATTGAAGCGGGTAGCATGCGCTTGTTGATGCGTGATGCCGAGTGCATTCCTGGCGTTGCGTTCGATATTCCCGGTCCATTTGTGATCATTAATCCCTGTGCGGCAGAAAACTCCGGCTTTCCAACCCCGTTGACCAGTGGGCCTCCAGAGATTGATTTGGAAGATGGAGATGAGGACGAAGACCAGGAGGCTGCCGAGAACACCTGGGAACAATACCAAGGCATAACTATTGCAAGCCAACTTGAAGAGCTGATGAGTCGCTACCGAATCCTCAAGTATGAGACGCTTGAGAACTATTTCTGTGAGGCGAGAATTGCGCCTCCTGGGAGCCTTGGTCCAACGCTGCTCTCGAAGCCACAGTTTGTTCGATACGCTCCGGCATATTGGGGCTTGAGGGGCTTGCTGCTTGAAGACGCTGATGTGGAGCAGTTGTGCAGTGAAGAAAATCTTGTCCGCTACGTTAGATCGAAACGACTGGGAGGAATTTCTGAGCTTTTCCCATTCTGGAGTCCTGAGATGGAATACCGATGGTGTCGATGGGCGGAAAGTCATTCAGATGCGGATCTTTTCCATTCTCTACTGGCGGTTTGCGAACCTGAAAATTGGTCTCTTCCAAAGGCCATTCAGATACAGTGGGAGGGGAAGAAGACCAGGTTTGGAATCAACCGATTACCCGCAGTCCAAGGGAACCTGGACATGGGCTACACTGATTTTGATGAAATTTACGGGCTTGTTCACCTTGCGAGCCAGCGTGGCAGTATCGGGCCAGCGACGATTCCGCACTTCTACGGATTGCGAGATGCGGATCGGAAGGCCTTGGGAACGATGGCCCTTCTTGGTGCTCTCGGAATTCTTGATCCGAGAGTCGATCTGGACTCGCCTTGGATAGCAGGCACAAGGGTGGGTGAGTGGCTTCGACGCATGTCAGAACTCCACTATCGCGACCCCATGAACGCTGGAGCCCGTTGGGGGGAGATCCTCGACAGCAGCATTGAAGCGCTAGATCCGACTGAATCGTTCGGGTGGTTTACCGGTGAAGAGCTCAAGGAAAGTTTCTCCCGTTGGAAAGCGTAACATGATGACAGTCAATGCATTCATGCAACCATTCGGGAATATTGTTCTCGAATTGGGGCGAGCCACTTTTCCACCGAAGTCAGGATTTCCGGCTTGTCGTCGAATCCTTGGAACAACACGATCAAGGCGGTAGACGTTCATTGGCACTTGGTCACCGACTCCGTCCAGAAATCACTCCAGATCAGAAGCAAAAGTAATTTTTATGCCGCGAGAAGAGGTAATCAATGCGATCAGAAGCGAGATTGAATCGAGAAACCTGCCCCAGGAGGCTGGCGACAGGATTCTCGCGTTCATCAAGCAAGCCGAGAGTAGCGAGTTCCCGAATCGCGACCGCGAGGAGCAGCTCGCTCTTATCCTTGATGCGTTGCCATCTCTTGAGGCGGAGCAGGGGGATTCCGAATTATGAAAATTGAGTTGCTAGGGTGGAAGTCCGAGGGGCTTCGGTCGCCGGATATTGAGGTGAAACTCGAGAAGAGCGACGGTTCTGTAGCCCGGGTCTCACTCTTGCAAATGCCAAACGGGACCGGCAAGACCACCACCCTGAACTGCCTCAGGGCTGCGATGGATGGCAGCGCCGAAACCTGGCCCGAAGACAAGGTCAAGTCCTACCGGGAGATCCATGGTAAGCGCGACCTCGGTTTATTTGTCGCAACTCTCAGGGTAAATGACACGCAGAAGATCATTGTGGAGATGACCTTCCATTTCAATGAAGGAGTCGTTACCTACAAGACAATCGTAGGGAGCAAGACTGTGGACAATTACTCGCCCCCGCCAGACGTTCGTAGGTACCTGGATCCGAGGTTCAGCAAGCTGCTGTTCTTCGACGGAGAGCTCGCAAACAATCTGATTGATGGCAAGGGTACGACAAGTGCGAGTCAGATCATCGACACTTTTTATGGGTTATATCACCTATTTGAACTCAAGGAGAACGCCCGTCGTAGTTATGAGCTGTATGAAAAACGGTCTGGACCGGCAAAGGGAGCGGCGCAGCTGACGAAGCTGATCAGCAGGAGGGACTCCCTGAGAGAGAAAAGCCAGAAACTGAGGCAGCAAGCAGAGAGCAATGAAACTCACCTTCAGGAATTCCGGCATGAGCACACCCGGATTGAGGTTGAACTTGAAGAACATTTGCTGAAATCAGGTCAATTCAAGGAGGAAGAGAACCGGGCACATGAGGAGCGTGATCAGGCGTCATCCCGCCTTGAAGTAGCCTTCCATGATGTTGATCTGATCTTTCCCGACCCCTTCGCAATCTGGCCACCACTTGCGGCCCGAGTTCATGACCTGGTGGAGAGCCTCGACAGGCTCAAACTCACGGAGCAGTCCTCTCGCTTGTTTCTTGAAGAGCTCGTTGAGGAACCTGTGTGCGTGTGTGATCGTCCGATGGACTCTGCGGCACGCGCTTCCATTCTAAAGAGGGCGGATCAGACCCTTGAGGATGCGGTAAACGGGTATCTCAAATCTCTTAAACGGCAGGTTCAGCCCTACGCCAAAGACGGGCCTTCGACCTTCGGAGAAGCGGTGGACAGAATCGTTGCTGCCGACAACGATCTCACAGAGGCTGGAAAATCGCTCGAAAACATTCGGACCAGGGCGGTCGCAGCAGGCGATGATGTTTCCCAAAAGAAGAAGGATGCGCTTGAGAAAATTCGGGGAGAAATCGAGGCCCTTGAAGACTCCGTCGAAAATGCCCGACGCCCAACGAGAACCGGCGACGACGAACGCTGCGGGTGCATCGACTATTTTGAGAAGCGCTTGAAAGAAGCGGAGAATGATCTGGCACGCCTCAGCGGGACTCGCGACCTGAAGCATCGGACGGATACGCTGATTCAGGTGATTGACTCAGCCTACAAACAGGCACATTCGCTTTTGAAAGATGACGTCGTCAAACGTGCCAACGTGCGGCTCCGGCAGATCCTCCGATACAATCCCGTGCAGATCAGCGACATTGGCAACTCGGTCCAACTGGAAGGGCGCGGGGGAGCTAGCGTAGGACAGACTCTCGCGGTCGGGTATGTTTTTCTCGCCGGGCTATTGTATGAAGGAGGGAATCAGTTTCCACTGGTAGTTGATAGCCCGGTTGGCTCACTGGATGACGAGGCGAGAAAGGAGCTGGGCGGTCTGATTCCCATCCTCGTCAAACAAATGGTGGGGTTTGTGATCGCGACGGAAAGAAAATGGTTTGTCGATCCTTTGGCGGACGCATCCGACGGAGATCTACTCTATTTGACTCATCTTCGGATCAACGAATATACAAAGGAGATCATTGCGGATTTGGGAGGAAACAAGCGCTCGGGTTCCGAGAACGGCATCCTTCTGGAAGGGCGCGATGCATTCATGGCCCTCGGCGAAGGAATGGACGAAACAACCTGAACTTACCAATCAACAGATGGCATTCAAGCTACACAAGGAATCAAGGGATTGGTTCAAGAAGATCTTTGGAAAGAGCCCGTTTGGAACTATGTTTGATCTCTATCAAGCATGCTTGGTTCTCGGTTTGGCCGCTGAGCGTTGCGAGCCCGAAGAAAGTTCTATGACAGAGTTCATGGACGAATTTATCCAACGCTATCGACCTTACCAAACGACCATCATCGGCAGTATGATTTCGGTGGTCCTTAGTCGAAAGGGCATATCCTCCGCTGACCGTGAAGCGGTCTCAAAGGAGATTAGCCGATTAGTTAGTGGGGATAGCGCACGCGGAGATCTCACTATCGAAGGATTTCGTGAGCTGAATGGCTATGCGCTTGGCGGCTTCAATTTATTGAGGGAGAGCTTCGACTCGCCTCCACAGCACCCCGCCTCGTTCCTAGCTAAATATCGACAGATCCTTGAGGAGACGAGACTTGGTCTTCAAATCTAAACATCGTGGCCTCAGACAGAATTCCATCGACTCGAAAGATTGCCCGGCTAGATCAGTTTACGGGGTGCAGAAAGGAGCGTATGCCATGAAAGGCCTGTGCTCATTACATTTAGTGATCAGCTAAGCATGTCTCTCACCACCCTCGATCTTCCGTCCTTTCTCGACACCTCCAGTGCCAATCTGGTGGACGACTTCTTCGTCCCGGCATTGGTGAGGAGCATGTCGTATGATCGCGGGGTGGGGTTTTTCACCTCGGGCTGGATTCGTCAGGCGGGTGCGGGACTGACGGCGTTTGCGGAAAACGGCGGGCGAGCCCGCTGGGTGACGAGCCCGATCTTGGATGAGAACGACTGGGAGGCGCTGAAGGCGGGTGACGAGGCTCGGCTGGATGGGGTGTTGCGTCGGGCCTTGGAACGCTCGGTGTTGGATCTGGCTCGGTGTCTGGAGGAAGACACCTTGGCGGCTTTGGCTTGGATGGTGGCGGACGGCTTGCTGGATTTCCGGTTGGCGCTTCCGCGGGAGAAACTCTCCGGCGGCGAGTTCCATGACAAATTCGGCATCTTCACCGATGAGGACGGCAACCAGGTTTCCTTCAACGGCTCATACAACGACAGCCTGCAAGGCTCGCTGAACTACGAGTCCATCAAGATCTTCAAATCGTGGGAGGAGGCATTCCGGCCGTTGGTGGAACAGGACGTGATCCGCTTCGAGCGTCTCTGGCGCGATGAAGATCCCAACGTCCGCAGCTACCCGCTGCCCGATGCGATCCGCGAGCAAATCCTCAAGTTGCGACCGTCCAATCGTCCCTACACGCGGCCCGAGCTACCCGACGGAACCTCGTTGCACGAGGACCCCAACTCCTATATCGTGCCGGGAACGATTCCCGCGTGGCTCTCTCTGCGTGACTATCAGGATCTCGCCATCAACGCTTGGGTGAAGGAAGGAATCCCGCCATCGGACCCGGATGGACGGCGCGGGATTCTGGCGATGGCAACTGGATCGGGGAAAACCCTGACCGCTCTTTACCTCGCCTGCCGTCTGGCCAAGAAAAACAATCCCTTCGTCCTCATCGTCGCCTGCCCGTTCCTGAATCTGGCCGAGCAGTGGATCCGGGAAATGCGCAAGTTCGGCCTGACACCGATCCCCTGCTTTAAATCCCGGCGCATCTGGCAAAGCCGTTTGGCCGAGGGCTACCAGCGCCTTGAAGCCGGCCTCGATTCGATTCTCGCCATCGTCGTCAGCAACGACACCCTCGGATCCCCGGCGTTTCAGGAAGCTCTGAAGGTGAAATTCGCCACCCACATGCTCGTTGCCGACGAAGTTCACAACCTGGGTGCCAGCCATTCGTCGAAATCCCTGCCCGAGGGAATCCGCCTCCGCCTTGGTTTGTCCGCCACTCCCCGGCGGCATCACGACGAGGAGGGAACCCAGCGCCTGTTCAACTACTTCGGCAACATCGTTTACGAATTCCCCATCGCCGAGGCCATCAAGGCCGGCTGCCTCACCCGCTACGAGTACCACCCCATAACGGTCACTCTGGATTTCGATGAAGCGGAGGAGTATGCCGAGCTTACGCGGCGCTTGTCGCGCCTGATGACCGAAGACGGCAAACTCAGCGAAGCCGCCAAACCCATCCTCATGCGCCGAGCGCGTCTACTTGGTCAGGCCAAAGAGAAAATCCCCGCTCTGGATCGGGTCCTGAAAGGCCTTGGGAAACGGCCCGAAAAATCCGTCTTCTACTGTGGCGACGGCCGGGTGGACGATCCCGTCACCGAGGAAGAACGCCGCCAGATCGACGCGGTCGCCCATTTACTCGGAGACCAACACGACCTCCGGGTCCGCACCTTCACCTACCGCGAGTCCCCGGCCGAGCGGGAGGAAATCATCACCAACCTCAAAAGCGGGGCCTTGGATGGCGTGGTGGCCATCCGCTGTCTTGACGAGGGCATCGACCTCCCCGACTTGCAGATGGGCTTCCTGCTCGCCAGCTCCACCAACCCGCGCCAGTTCATCCAGCGGCGGGGCAGATTGCTCCGCACCTCCCCGGGCAAGGACCTGGCAGTGATCTACGACTTCATCGTCATCCCGCCCAATATGGATGGCATGATCGACAGCTCCGCTTTCAACATGGAGCGCAACCTGTTCAAACGGGAACTCACCCGCATTTGCGAATTTTGTGAAACCGCCGAGAACGGCCCCGAGGCTCTGGCCAGCCTTCTCGATTTACGCCGCCAATATAACCTGCTAGCCCTCTGACGTTACCAAGTGCCATGCCTGAATCTGACACCACACCCGACCCCGGCAAATACACCCGCTCCCAGCAACTGTTCCTGGACGCCCCGGAGGAATACCAGAAGTTGGTCCGCGACGTCCTGAAGGAGGAGCGCGAGGTAATGCACATGGGAACTCGGCCTGAAATTCATCAAAAAATTGTGAACATCGTCCGCCGCCACATCGCATGAAACTGATCCGCCTCACCCTTCGTAATTTCCGGCAGTTCCGCGGCGAACAGGAACTCTATTTCGCTGACCTCGACGACCGGAACATCACGATCATCCATGCTGAGAACGGTTTTGGGAAGACCGCCCTGCTCAATGCCCTCCTCTGGGGCTTCTACGGTCATAACGGCCTCACCTCCGACTTCGCGGGAAAAGACAGCATTCTCAACAAATCCGTCGCGGCCTCTTCAATCCCCGAGGCCGAAAAAGTCTCCGAAGTCGAAATCCGCTTCGAGCACGAAGGCCATAAATACCGGCTCATGCGGTCGTTGCCCTATCTTCAGGAAAAGGCAGATTCCCGCAAAACCTTGCTCACGCTTGAAGTCAACCGCGACGGACAAACAATTAAAGAGCGACTACCAGATCAGAAGATCCGTTCCATCATCCCCAAAGGCATCGCCCCGCTGATCTTCTTCAACGGCGAGGGCATCGACCGCCTGGCCATGGAGGAAAGCGCGGATCAAGTCCGCGAGGCCATTCGGCAGATGCTCGGGCTCAGCCTACTTCAGCAGACAGCCGAAGATCTGCGGCACAACAATGTCCGCGGACGATTCCGAACCGAATTGAAGGAAAGCGCCACCGCGGAAATCGCAGCACTCCTTCAGCAACTTGAAGAGCAGGAGGCCCTAATCGAACGTCGCAAGACTACCCGGGAACAGGCCAAGAAAAACCTCAATGCCACCGAATCTGAAATCGAAGCTGTTGATGCCTCGCTTGCCAACAACCGGCAAACCCAGGAGCTTCACCATAAACGCCAGGGATTCGAAACCTCAAAGACTAAGGCCGTCGAGGATTTGGCAGGCATCACCCGCGACCTTTCGAAACTCATCGCCGAAGACGGATACAGCCTTTTCACCGGCAGCCTCGTCACGCGGGGCCGCGCCATCGTCACCCGGCTCCGCAACGAGAATCGAATTCCCGCCCGTGTACTGAACGTTTTCATCGAGGATCTGCTCAACAGCGACCGATGCATTTGTCAGCGCTGCCTGCCAGAAGGCTCCGAGGAACGGGCCGCGGTGATAAAGCTCCTCACCACCGCCGGCGATCAGAACGTGAACAATGCCGTGGGTGCCATCGACAACGCGTTGGGACGCTTGGAAGAATTGGGCGACAGCACCCGCGAGCGGGTTCAGGAACTCAACGCCCGCCGCTTGACACTCAAGGACGACATTTCATTTTACGCCAACGCTATTGACGACATACGTCAAAAGATCGGCGTAGGACTTGGCGAGGAAGTTCGGGAGTTGGAGGATAAGCGTCGTATCCTTCAGGACCGCCGCGATGACTGTATCGGCAAGATTCACCTCACAGCTCAACAAATCGAGGACGATCAGGCGAAAGCAGAGCAATTGCGGAAAACCATCGACGCGGCCGAGGCCACCAAGGAAGCCGCCGAAGTTGCGAAACGTCGCGTGGCCGCCGTGGAAGAGAGCGCTAAGCTGATGGATGCCCTGCTCGAAGCGGAGACCGAAAGCCTCGTGCCCATGCTCAATCAGAAAATCCACGAGCACTTCGACCGGATCATCGACCGACCGCACCGCGCCGAGCTGACGCCGGACTTTCGCTTCTCCATCACCCAGGAGATCGGCACCAATGGCGAGCGCGTGGACGTCAACCAAAGCACCGGCCAACGTCAGATAACCTCGCTCGTCTTCATTGCCAGCCTCGTCTCGCTGGCCCAGGAACGGGCGAAAATCCCCACCATCCTGCGCGGCCTTTCGGGAGCCGCCTATCCGATGGTCATGGATTCGCCCTTCGGACAACTCAGCACCCGCTTCCGCAAGGGCATTGCTGAGATCGTCCCCTTCCTCGCGCCTCAAGTCGTCCTTTTCGCCAGCTCCGAACAGTACTTCGGCATGACCGGCGCGGTGTCCGACCAACTGGAAAACTCCCATCGCATCGGCAAACGTTACTACCTCACCTATCACGCACCCTCCCACTCCAAGGACGCCAGCGACGAACTCGTCATCGGCGGCCAACGCTTGCAGCAATACTTCCAAGCTGACGAGGAATGCACCGAAATCAGAGAGATCTAACTATCATGCCGATGACCATTAAAGAGGCAGCGCAGAAAGCTCTCGAAATCCTTGGGAAGCCAAGCACCACCGATCAAATCTTTGAGACGATTCTCACCAACAAGCTCTATGAGTTTAACACCGATGTTCCTCAGCACGTCCTCAGAACCACCCTCAAGAGACACAGCGAAAACTCGACGCGAACTGACTCTTTCGACGAAATTCTGTTCGTCGAATTGGAGGAGGACCAATTTGAAAAAGCTTCCAAACCTGAATCCAGACGCATGAGAAATCCAGGATCCAAAAGAATTCATCGAGCAAAGGACAAAGAAGCGATCATTGCCGACCTAACATCAACAGAGTTCGGCGTTTTCAAAGAGATCTGGAGGTTGCTCATTTTTGCCGCGAGTCTGGGTTTCAGCAACGGACAGCGTGAACCGCTTGAAGCGGTCGATCAGGGAAAGGGCATCGATCAAGCCACGTTTGGAAACTCTCCAACCTGGCCGGGGCTTCTCTACCTTTTTGCGATCAATGAGACGCAATCGGAAGAGGTGATGCGGGCCACCGAAGAGGCAGAGGATGTCAGAATCCGTGTATTTGAAGAGTACGCCAATGCCGGGCTTTCGATCATCCGTGACCACTTCACAAAGAAGGATTTCGACATAACGAACTTGATCGAATTAGCGGGTCAGATGAAGCAGCCCGATGAACTGCCCAAACCGAATCTTTCAATTTGACGTTACCCTGAGAATCCGGATGTCCATCCGCAGAGCTGCTCCAGACTTTTGACATTCTGAAGGTAACCGATGCCCCTTTCCAAATGGGCTCGGAAGTATTCTGCTTCGGTAATTTTATTGCCCCTGGCATCCATTTTTCTTCTCGCGGTCAATAGCACGGTCAGAAGTTCCGAGGTCTGCCCTCCGAACACCTTCCACGCGATCTCAATGTTGCTTTCCTCAATCGATCTATCTGGCTTTGGTGGCGTTTCAACAGCAAGGGATGCACTTAATGCCCAGCGGCAAAGAATGTTCCATTGATCGATTCCGGTACGCTTTTTGGCGTTTATCAAAATCTCTTTGCCTCTCTGGCTAATTCTAACTGTATCAATGGGAGGCTTCATGGTTCCAAAAGTATCCGGGTTCTACGGTGGTGCGGCGGAGCGCGTCATCGAATTCAAGGCGATAGGAGCGGGCGATAGCGGGCTTGAGTCTGGGGAGATTCTGCTCGTGGATTTCCTCGTCGGTGGAAAGCAGGATCACCTGATGCGCCGCTACCGGGAAATAACGTTCCACCAGGTGCTGGCGATGGGTGGAATCGAGACGTCCGAGGGGCGTGTCGATCACTGTGGGAATCGGCCGGCCCGAGGCCCGGGCAAGTCCCCAGAGCAGTGAAGTCGCCAGCAACTGCCGCTCTCCGGCGGAGAGCTTGTCGAAAGTCAGCGGCAAGCCGTCGCCGCCCGTAAGGCTCAGTTCAAACGTGACGGGATTGATCTGAATGGCAGTCACCAGGCCGCGCTTGCGGAGAAGCTGGGTGAAGGACTCTAAAATGAGGGCCTCAATGCGGCTGACATGACGGCGGGTGACTTCCTCGCGGAACTTCACCAGCGTATCCCGGGCTTTTTGCGAGTGACGGAGGATCCGCTCCCGGTCCTCGTCGTCCAACCCGAGTTCCGCCACGCGGCGACCGGCATTGTCGGCGCGTTTCCCGGCCTCGGCAAGTTGACGAATCGTCTGCTCCCGGCGGGCCTCCAGCGAACCCAGCTCCATGGTGGCCTGTTGATGCCGCTGGCTGATTGAATCCAGTTCGATCTGAAGGGTCGCGATCGCTTCCTTCGAGGGGATTCGGGTGATCTCTCTTTCCATCCGCTCCAACTCCACGCGAAGACCTTCCAGCTTGCGGAGATGACGTTCGATTTCCGCTGCGGATTTAGGAAGTGCGTTGGCCCGAAGGTGGCGAAGCTCGGAAAGCAGGGATTCGTCCGCTCCCAAGGACAATTCCCTGCCAGCGGTTTCGCGACGTTTCTGCTGATCTCTATCCAGCCAATTTCTCAGCGTGTCCGCTACAGATTTTGGCGCGGTTTTGAGAGCGGCCAACATCTGCTGGTCCCGTTCTTGAATGACTTCCAGCAGGACCTTCTGGCGCTGGATCTCGGCATCTCCCCACACTTGTCTCTCTACTGCGAGTAGTAACGAACCGAGCATGAGCAGCGGAGCCGGACCAGCCGCGAGGTGACGCAGAGATTCCTCTTCCGCCGCGACCGATTGCTGGAGTTCGTTCCGCCGGGCTTCGAGTTGCTTGCGCCGGTCAAAGAGTTCGCCGCCCGCCTTGCGGTATTCGTCCTCCTTGGCGGTCACCTTCTTGGCCAGGTCCTCGGCCACTGTTTTCTTGGAGGCGGCATCATTCACCAGACGTCCCAATTCGGCATCGAGGCGCTCCACCTCTTCTTCCGCCATCACCGCCTGTTGCAGAGCCACGGGATCTCCGGACTCGCCGCGCTTCTTCCGCTCCAGAACCCGGAGGTCGCTTTCCAGACGCTCTACCAGATCCAAGCCTAGCAGGGAGTGGATCGCGGTGCGCAACATCTCTCCCGCGTTTTCACCCTCCGCAAGTTCCTTGATCTGTTCGCCATCGAAGAAGAATAGATGCGCAATGCCGCTCGGGAGAAAGCCCTCGATGTACTCCGCCCAATGCTCGGCGAGCTGCGGATCAAGCTCCCCATCGCGCATGACGGTAACGGTCTCCTCGATGCCACGAGCCCCCACCCGCCAGGAGCGAGCCACGAGGAAGTGATGCTCTTGTCCTTCGAGAATGCGGCGGAACCGCAGGCCTATGCTGGCCCCCTCACCGGGATCGGCTCCCGCGTGGATGGCCGACTGAAGGTAGTCATTGTAGGAGAGCTTGCCACGTTTCGAAACCTTGGCCTTACGGCCGTAAAATGCGAGTTGCAGCGCGTCGAGCAAGGTGGTCTTGCCGCCGCCGTTTAATCCGCCGAAAAGGATCACCGGCTTATCAGGGCGCGGACTGAGGTCGATCTCCTGACTTCCTCCGTAGACGCCGAAGTTCTCAAGGATGATGGCGTCCAGAATCATGCCTCACCTCCTTCTGCAATCGAGGGCGAGCTGAGTTTCTCCGCTCTTCTCTTGGCTCGGGCAAAAGCGTCCTCCCGATCTTCAAAGAAATGGCGCTTGATTGACTTTTCCAGCTTGTCGTGGAGCCCAGCCCGTCGGGCGCTGGCTTGTTGCTGCATCGTTACACTCAGCAACTCGCGGGTCATCTCATAGTGCAGACGGTCGTCGCCGCAAAGAGCCGCCAGAACTTCCATTTGGTCGGCACCCAGCAAGGATTGATCATCCAGAGCGCGACCTGGATAGTCTTCACCAGTCGCTTTCCTGTAAACACCGGGAAGTCGGTCTTCGAGTTCATGCTTGTCCACGACCCAAAGCCGCCGGATTTCCTGAAGTTCCTCCAGAGTGATCAGCTCGATCTTACGAACATCTTCCGGACCGTTTTTTCGGATCCATACCTGCGCCTCCAATAGCTTCGTCAGCCACTCTTCGCGGGCCTGTTGGTGGTAAGGGCCTGGGATAAACCGGTCGTTATTTCCCATAAGCTGGGTTGCTCCGCTCATTCTCCTGAAGTCCCGCAAATGCTGGTCTGAATTCATCGGTTCCTCGGCCGTTGAGTGGCTCCGAAAGTCCAAAGCATTGCGGAGGTCGAGGAGTGGCATCATCCACTCCTTTTCGGCGTCGTTCTGGATCATCGCCGTCATGGATTTGTCCTTTTCTACAAGGGTGCATACCCAGCATCCGAACCGTGAATCCCCGCAACTTGGAGTGCTGGTATCCACGACCAATGGGCACTCGCCGTCGGCGGAAGCTCCTGCATACATGCCCATCAAATCGCGATTGTTATATCCCCACGGATTTTTGACTTGGGTGAGAAACATCCAGACATCGTCATTGGTCCATGTTTCAATTGGAGTGTAAACTAGCGAACCGGGCAGGCTTGCATTCGGACTGAGTCGATCACGCATGCGGCCCTTCTCATGCTTCGTCATGTTTGCAGAACGCCTGGCGCTTTCAGCTTTTCTTGTTCCGAGCACAAGCACGGCTTCTCCTGTCTGCCGAACGATGCTCGTGATGAAAGTGTTCGATGGTCTAATCTTCAAACGCTCCGTACACCAGCGAAACATATTGCGCGGCGCAGGATACCCTCTGCCGATTAGATTTACCCAAAAGGAATCGTTGACCTGCGGGCGAAGAAGTTTCGGCCTAATCGGCACCCCCTGTGTCTTGGCGGCTTCGCTCATGACTTCGAGGGAACGTTGAACCCAAGATGAGACGATGGGGTTCTCCACCATGGTATCGGTGGAGATGACGTGGACGGTCTTGGTTTTACTTTCCTCGGGCAATTCCTGGAGGGCGAGCCAGATGAGTTGGAGAGTGGCGGTGGAATCCTTGCCGCCGGAGTAGCCGAGGATCCACGGCACCTGGTCTTCCAGATAGAGTTCACGGATTTCCTCGCAGAGGGCGTCGATGGTCTTCTTGAAGCCGAGTTCCGTGAACGCCGAGTACCGGGCACCCGGTGCAGGCCCCTCCACCGACTCGGAAGAGACGCGGCGCGGTGCGGGTTTGGAATCAGAGGTCGTTGTCTTGGAGGGCATGGGAAAGCAAGGCGGAGATGTCAATGGGAAGGGGCATCGGAGAAATAATGGACGGTGATCGCGGTGGGTTAAAATGCCTCGGAGCTCAATCTTGATCCCGCTTGCGGGCAGCGGTTTCGATCCTTTGCTCTTCCGGTTCGAGGGGCAAGCCCAAGGCTTTTTTGATGACGTTGGTGGTAAGGGTGATGTTGGTGGTGACCTTGGACAGCTTGCCGCCAATCATGGCGCGGCCTTCCCAGACCTTGGCGTTAGCGCGTGACCAATTGATTTTTTCGAGACCACTCAACTGTTTTTTCCAATCCTTCGGGTGGAGGGTCAGGAGGCTGTTGCCGGCCTTGGCGATTGCTTGAAGCGCGATGCCGTGGGAATGAATGAACCCCTCGCGCACTTCGCTGGCGGGCATGCGTCCCTCCCGCACCTGTGCCCATGAGGGGAAGTGCTTGGCCACTTCTTCCCAGAACTCCCGTGCAATGGCGGCGTCCTTGGACAAATCACCGGTGGCTAGGCCGGCAACAAGGTCGGCACAGGCATTGTAGAATGCGGAAAGCGTGAAAAGTTTGCGCGAGCGCTTGGCAAGCGAGGACTTTTCCATGTCCACGATCTCGCAGAAGAACTCCGACTTGAGGATCACGAGTTTCGCGAGCTTCGCCTGTTCGTTCCGGTGATCGTAAAGCAGCCCGATGGAGCGGCTGGGACGGATGGCGTGACGATTAAGGTCGGCGAACATCTGCTGGCAGCGGTCCAGGCCAATATCGAGGAAGAAGACGACGGCAATGGTTTCATGACCAAGTTCCGGGCGTTGTTCCAAAGCCTCCTTGATCGCGGCCCGCCGGTGTTGGCCGTCGTTGATGATGAACTTGGCCTCCATCGGCACCTTGAGCATGCCGAGTTTGTCCTGTCCTGGGACCGGATCGAATTTGACTTCGGAATTTACGGAGACGGTGAGGGCGGAGAAGACGTAGTCGTCAGGGTTGTCGAGAATGTAGCCGGCGATTTCCGGAATGCGGGCCTTGTTGAGGATGCGTTGGGCGCGAAGTTCGGGCGGTAGGTCCTCCTCATTGAAGATCGAGATTCTCTGCATCATGCGCAAGGTCCACATGGCAACGTAATACTCCCGCCGGGCTTGGACGCCGCGGATGACAGGAAAGGCAAGGGTGGATTCAGTGTCCATAGAATCAGGCAGGATCGAGTTCGTGGAAGGCGGCGAGCCGCGGAAGTGCTTCGCAGGCGGATTGTTCGGAACGTCGGGCAAGTGAGACCCGGGTTTCGAGGTCCTGGATTTTCGCCGCATCGCCAGAGGAACAGACCTTCGCCAGCCGGACCTCCAATTTCATCAAGGCATGTGCGGCTTTGTGATGGATGGCTCCCATGTCGTAAAAACACGGCGCGGACCGGTAAATGTCGTAGGCTTGGCGAGCGGCGACGGCGAGTTGATCGGCGGTTTGCCAATCGAGAGTGCTGTGAAAAATCACGTCCCGCATAATGTTCTCCAAGATGGCTAGCTTGGTGACCGGTGCTCCCGTGGCTGCGAAAATCAACTTAGAGTAAGGGGATGCGTTTTGCCGTTGCATGGGGGAGGGATTTGGGATTTTTTCGCTCAGCACTTAAAGTTCAGTGCTGCTGGTTAGTTAAAAAATCTGCCTGTGTTTGGCAATTTCAAACTTTCACAAACACCACTTTTCTTCAAATGCCTCCTGTCTACCTCGATTGCAACGCGACCACCCCGCTGGATCCGGAGGTAAGAGAAGTGCTTTTTCACTACCTCACTGAAGAATTTGGCAACGAGGGCAGTCGTACGCATGAGTACGGTTCGCGGGCCAAGCAGGCGGTTCAGAAAGCCCGCGATCAGGTTGGTGCGGTGGTCGGGGCGAAGCGTGAGGAAGTCATCTTCACCAGTGGCGCGACGGAATCCAACAACCTCGCCATTCTAGGGCTGGCCGCCCACGGAATCGAAACCGGCAAACGTCATTTGATCGGAACCAGCATCGAACATAAGGCGATTCTGGAGCCGTTGGAGGCACTGGAAAAACAGGGCTTCGAGGTGACCTGGCTCGCTTCTGACGAGCAAGGGCGCGTGTGTCCCGGAGAGCTCAGCAACGCGCTGCGACCCGACACGCTGCTGGTATCGATTATGGCGGCGAACAATGAAACCGGGGTCCGCCAGCCGATTGACGAAATCGCCGCCGTGCTCGCAGGGCATGACGCGTTTTTCCATACCGATGCGGCCCAGGCGTTCGGCAAAGACATCGGACCATTACGTAATGGCCGGATCGACATGATTTCGGTGAGCGGACACAAGATTTACGCACCCAAAGGGATTGGCGCCCTGATTCTCCGGCGGCGTGGTTACGAACGCCCTCCCCTCAAGCCCCTCTTCTACGGCGGTGGGCAGGAACGCGGCCTGCGCCCCGGCACGCTTCCGGTAGCCCACGTCGCCGCGCTGGGCATGGCCGCGGAAACTGCAATGAAGAATCACGAAAAACGACGCATCCGCTGCCGTGAAATCAAGGACGCCGCGCTCACCGCATTTTCATCGCTCTCGCCGCGCATCCACGGGCGGTCCGAGGAAACCATGGATCACGTGCTGAATCTCGCATTTCCGGGAATCGATTCCGAGGCACTCATCGTCGCGCTCAAAGATCTGGTGGCGATTTCCAATGGCTCCGCATGCACGTCTAGCAGTTATACACCCAGCCATGTCATCAAGGCGATGGGCTACGGCGACGACGAAGCGAACGAGGCGATCCGTCTGAGTTGGTGCCACCTGACACCGGATGTTGATTGGGATGGGCTTGTCGGACGGGTTGAAAATCTTTACTGAACTCACATGCCTCAAGTGGAATTGGAAATGGATGCTCTGGCGCTTCTCCGGCTCGAAGCACGGAAAGACGGTGACGATCTCTCCGTGTGTGTGCGCCGATTGATTTCAAGTGTCCACGCCAAAAAGGGAATCAAGCGGATCACCTTGGACCAGGTTCGGATCCCTGAACGCCTGACGCCGGAATCAATTGCAACCAGCTATCCAACGGCAATTCTGCGTTTCATGTGTGCGCTGGGGTGGCTGTCCAAGAAACACGGAGCGGAGTTCGCCATGGTCCAACACTACACCGGACGAGGCAGAACCTATTTTGCCAAAAATGCCCAAAGCATTATGGACGGTGGCAGCAGCACCAATCCCAAGCGGATCCCGGAAAGCGAATTCTGGGTTTGCACGAATCTCTCGAACAAAATGAAGGGCCAAATTCTTGACGGCGTGATGACCATTCTGGGCTATCCCCCGCAAGACCGGCGCGCATGGGCTAGCGCGGTCGAAGGAGAGGAATCCGGTGACAGCGATTATGAGAGGGAAGATCAGGACGATGATTCCGATGATCAAGGCGATATCAGGATCTAGCAGAAACCTCCTCGCTCACGAGAGTTTGGGTAGTTGTGCGGTGACCGACTCCCACTTTTCTTTCGTAGGCCCGTAGCCGATAGTTTCCTCGCGGAGACCGAGCTTGCGCAGCTTGGCGCTGAAGCGGTCCATCTTCGGGCGGTCCGGGTGATCCTTGGCAAGGAAGCGCTCCTTGAAGAATAAGAGTTGGTGTTCCGGCCCGGTGGTATGGTCGATGACGGAAACAAAGAGTCGCTTGAGGTCAATCTTGATGCGGGTGAGCAATTCGGGAAGCGGAGTGGAGTCGAAGCCGCGGTAATAGTGAAAAGTGAGCTTGCGCGAATGCAGGTGAATCTTGATGAGGTCGGCCTCGCGGGGATCTCCATAAAGGCGGGCGGCGCACTCGACATAGACGCGGAGAATGGCGGGCAACTCGTCGAGAAGACCGCGGTGAACGGTGAAGTGGCCGTCCTTCGGATCAAGGAAGCCGAAGTCGAGTTGGGCGACGGCGATTTCCAGTTCGTCCGAATCGCCGGCGGCGAACATGAGTTCGCGGGCTTTTTCCTCCGCGTTG
>Ga0209512_1001234_pt1 | contig 32949 bp, 35 predicted proteins | sample frozenSSSSmetaG_FD_184142 | JGI IMG/M metagenome (GOLD analysis project Ga0209512, IMG submission 184142) | Glacier valley bacterial and archeal communities from Borup Fiord, Nunavut, Canada, to study Microbial Dark Matter (Phase II) -... | ecosystem: Environmental > Aquatic > Freshwater > Ice >...
TTGCAGAAAGACGCGCCCCCAAATTCAGAAATGACTCCTTCAGGACCACCCCCCTGCCTCGCATACTGATCGTTGCCAGTCCTGAAAGGCACCCCAGGAATTGCTCCATGGGAAACAAGCCCCACCCAAACCTCCGAAAATTGCTCCTGGGAAACAATTCGTGCCAAGTGCCCCGATCAGTACATCACTTTGCAGAGGGCTCTGATTGGCTATCGAGATGTTGTTGTTGTCGACAGCGACACCACGCAGCTGGTCTTGTTGGAAAGACTTCACATAGCGTCGATGGTTCTGATAGAAGATGTCAATAGCTAGGTGTGGAGTACTTAGGATTAAAGAGTATTAAGGTAAATGCTACGGAAACTATAGATTTGGGGTATTCTATATAGCAAGGGCGTCGCCATAAAGTGAGAGGCTGGGAGTGGGAATTATACCAGGAGGCTGGGTTGACTGAACCACTGCAACACTAGGGACACAGGCACTAGTCACAGAGGATAAGATTCTAAGCTGCATCTGAGGGTTTACTTCTCAATATGAGGGGGCCAGCCGGTCACAGGTTGCAAGCAAGTTGGTTCAATCAAAAAACCACTTCATTACAAGGAGGAAATACTAAGGAGAGAAGACCTACAGTATACTCTCTGCAAGGCCGAGTTTGTAGCCTTAGGCAGAGAAGTTCATTTATATCATGTAACACAACAGAATAATGCCGATCGAGGCGCTCATGTCCGCCAGCAATGTGACTATCACGTGCGATACCCACTGGAGCAGGGATGTCGGCTGGAACATGGGTAAGTTAAGCTAACCATAATAATATTAGTGCATCCAAAGGTCGGCTAAACTTAAAACATTAAACTGTTCAGACCTGACGCCAATTTCGCTTGTTACTGTACTGAGAAAGTTAGGATCTGGTCGTTATCCTGAAGGTGATTTTGGTTCTGGCAGTGGGAGGAGCGGGCTGTATTTATACTGTAGTGGCAAGGGCAGCTGCCTAAATGTGGTTCCCTTAACTCTCTTGGCAAATGTGGACTGGGAGATGACAGAATTCCAAGAGCACTGAGGTGAAGCCGGTTTTGCAAGCGACTAATCGTTGGTTTCCTAGCAACCAACCACTCGGTGGTGGTTGGTCCAAGCAACTTGCAACGTCCAAGCAACTTGCAACAGGTCGGCAGATGCAGTTTGTACCATAAACTCCATAGTATTGCAATTAATGAAAATGAATATGTAACGTCCGTCCCTGGGTGGAGAGAAACCCGAAGTGCCGAGACAAATCCATTATCAGCGAGTAGGCTCCGCGCGTATTCAGGGAGCATTCAGTTCCCCGCTCTTCTCCAAAAATCACTATCATTGTCAATCATAATCATTATCCCCAAGATGGTCATCATACCTGTCAGTGTCCCACTCTTCCCCATATTCTGTTTCATTGATTGTCCATCCGCGATTCTTCATTTCCCTTATAAAACTACTACTCGGGTCGTCGTCATACACGCAGACAATGATCTTTTTTAAGGACGAGATGGCTCTAAAGCGAGTATCAACCAGCATTAATACCTCAGTAACGATCTCGGGGTTGTCTGGTTCCTCGAGCCTAAGCTCCATACTATACGTGCTATACGCGAACGCTGTGAGCGTGCTTAGATTGGCGCAGCTGCTCTGGATGCTCTCAAAGATGCTGATGCCACCGTCTGAGAGGGTGACATCACCCGGCTCTCGATAGTGGAAGTGCGGAAAGTCGACACAGACATGTTGGATATAGTCGTTGTTACGGCCGATTGTCCTGAGGAACGAGGCTATCTCCTCAGGACCGGTCCAGGTAAAATCGAAGCGATTCTGGGAGTAGAACAGCGGGCTGGCTTCACGATGGGCGGTCTTGTTCGCGCGGAGGAGCCCAGATGTGAGCTCCTGTTGAAACCAAGGGACGATAGGTACTGGGTGCAATAAGCATAGCTCGTATACTAGGTCGCGAAGTTCGCGGGGGAGGTCGAGGAAGTTGGCCGACATGTGTTCTGTGGTCGTGAGCGTGTTGAGGACTGCAACAACTACCAGAAAGACCTGAAGGTCATCTGAATGGATTTGCCTTCCTAGCTGTATTTAAACGATTTTTGGAAAGTAGAGAACGAAAGACGGAGCCAGAATATCCACGTTGCGACCATGCGTGAATTTGCGTGTCACAGCAGCCACAATGCTAATGACGATCTCCCGCATCGTGGTGATGCATTACAGCTTAGCTAAGACCCCTTTATAAGTATCAGGGATAGTAAGAGCTCGATGGTGGAGCTGTGGTGGAGGAACTCCGTTGCGCCATAAAAGGAGACTCTCCGCAAATCAGGCCCGACGGCGACGATGCGAACGTGATTTTGTAGTAGGAGGGGTTCAGAGTGTTTAGGAGTGGCCACGGAACACGACTTATTCAAAAATATGGGAGATATCGATGCGTGCACAGATTTTGAGATGTTTAAAGTCAAAGTACCCATCATTCTTCTCGGCACAGTGGGCTTCTCACTACTTAGGGAGGGACGTTACTGCTCTTAATTGAACAAATCTGGATCGACACAATCCTCAAATGGATCGTGCTAATCTTCAAATGAATCATCTTCTAATGCAGTGTCAAATCCAATAAAGCCAGTACCCTTGTCCAATTGAATCGTGTCTTCCCTATCCTTGCCCAATTCAGCCTCTCTTTTGCGCTGGACATCTGGGTCAAGTATTGGTGTTAGTAGCTCAATAGGTATATGATCACCTCTCTTTTGAAGCTCTAATACCGTCCTCTTTTTCTCTCTCTCAGCCCGTCTAGCCTCAATTACAGCTCGCTCTTGCATTCGTCGCTCCATATTCTGTAGAGAGTAGAGATTTATCACTTATACATAATGGATTTACTATACCTGAAGTCTTTTGACGGCCCTTGCCTCCTTATCAGCCCTCTTTTTCTGTTCTTTTGCTTCCTTCTGAGCAATTGCTAAATGAGCTTGAGATACTGAGTATATTCCTCCTATTTGAATTGACTTGCAGCCTCGGCCTTGACTGACTGTCTATAACGGCACTATCTTGTCGATTATGGCGAAGTCAGAAACAGCGTAATGAGCTGCAGATATAAGGTGCTAACCAACCACAGCATAATCAACGCAGCTGATACTGTCTGAAATACGTATATCTTATTCCAAAATAAACAATGGCATGTAGTCAACGAACTCAAGCTCTTGAGCACCGGGCACCAGAACCCTACCAGGTCCAGCAATCACACATCAAGGGGGCAGTTTTCTACATAGAGGAGCAAACTACCCGCTGGTGGTATGTACCGCAACTGTCATTTCAGAGCTGTGGTCCACACAGTCGTCCCTTTGTACTCAGTAAGCAAAACTTATACTGTTATTATTCACTACTTTATTATCCTAATCATCCCTCTAGTGCCTCAAAGGTCCTGTGTCCTCCTAGTTAACGTGTCCCACTTGTTTCATTACATTAAGGAACACCAGCTACTTGGAGAAGGTTTACTCATATATGACCTTATGCGGCTAAAACTTGATCCTCTCTGGTTTCGCCCTGCTATTGCCTGCCGAATGATTCACATCAACGCACGTTCCAAGGATATCAAAGACGGTGACATCTGTGGAGGTACTTCTCTTACGGATAGCCAAAAGATTGCTATCTTCGCCGAACTTACGAATGGTCCTCTCCCCGTAACACCATGCTCTGAATGCTATAACCAAAACTCGATGTTTCCAGTATGTAGATTGGTTCCTGATCACATATATGGCCAGTATGCCTGCACGAACTGCCACTGGGCTAATCGTGCAGAACTATGTACACACTGTGGGACCCCTGTCCTCATTTTTATTTAATACTTTTTTTAACATTTGATAGGGCGTAAGTGGACCCTAGAAACTGATGGGTGTGGCATCGAGGGGGAAACCGAAAGTTAGCACCGTCGGAGCTGCGATTCAACACGGAGCAAGGACTTAGACCGTCTCCCCAGAACCTTAACTTTGATTTCTCGTAAAAGTGGCGAGCGAGTCAAAGTTACCAAGCACCTGACAGTAGTTGCTTGTTGCAATCCAAAAAAAATATTCTCATAGTGTAGCATATTTTAGAACAACCTAGAACATCTTCATACGTTTCTCCCACCCGGCCCCCTTCATGATGGAATGGCGCGCCACTACATGTAGTTCTTACAAATATACAAATCGAATTTCAAGGACCGTCTTTGATATGCTTTAATAAATGTGATATATTATTTAAATCATTGTTGTCTATAGTAAATGCGAAGGCCATACAGGTGCCGGTGGTAGTTCATCATACAGCGGCAGAAGCAAATCTGAGGATTTAGATTGATAGAAGTCTTCGGAGCGGTGTCTGTCAATGCCCAGACAATGAATAGGACGGGTATTGGTGGCAGCCTCTATTCCCTCCAATTTCTGGTCCAATTCGTCCTTTTCACGGCTTCTTTGCTCATCCGGGCGCTGACATTGGACAGCTTCGATTACTAATGACGCATGAGTAGACTCTGACAAGCCTTTAACATTTGGCTGAGCCTGGCAAGAACGTGAATTGTGATTTATCATCTGGTTGCAACTGCCGCATTTTTGCTTTTGGCGTACGTGTCGGCCTTTGCGGATACGCTTTGTCTTTCGCCCACCCCCTTGGTTGGTTTGAAGAGGAGGCATAATATCAATATTTCAAACGCAAATCGTGAATAGTGCAGGTATACTTGACAATGATATGAACGATGATAGTACTTTACTGTATAGTCTAGTAAAGAGCAGTCGATATGATCTAATTTATGACATAGGATCAAAGCGAGCGCATGAGTAAGTGGCTATTCTCGAAGTGTAGCAATTAGCAGTAGTTTTTGTTGAAGAATTCGGCTGCACCCTTTTCTGGCGTTAGAAATAACCTCGGCCGCTATATATAAGGAATCCATCTCCTGCTGAAGCGGAGGTTCACTAGGTAGCGTAATCATGTCGAGAGCGAGAGCCATCCATTATTGTGGTGCTTTGAGGGATTCATTGTTCAGAGTTATCTTAAAAGTCTCCCACTTCAACGATAGACAACCCTCAGTTGTGGTTCGCTGGATTCAAATGAAGGTCGAGCAGCCAAAAACACTATATGGAAACATACTTGCGGTTCTATTCACTTGGCTTCCCGTTAAGGGCGTCGCCGTCCTCCCAGTCACAATCACCTCGGTTTACAACTTCAATGCCTTTGATAAATTAGGGAGGGCGGTGAATCTAGTAACGCGAACAATCCAAAATCATATTCCTCTGCTATGGCTAGCTGGCCTAGGGTCAATTGGGCTCTCTTGGCTTTGGTGGAAGAGTAAAGATAATTATATTTGGCTAGATGTGATCGCGTAAGTCTCCTGTCTTCAAAAAATATAGTTTTATTTTAACATATATCTAGTGCGCTAAATTTAATTGTAAGGTTTACTACAACTATGGTTTATTTGACTAGAGATAGATCTTGGCCTATTATGATAATTGCAACTACAGCTGTAACAGCATGTACAATACTTGCTGCGTTAATTGTATACCTTATTTATACAGCCTAGGGCAAGAATAGTTACTTAAGATAGATACTGTATATTGAGGTGTATTAAATTAAATAACTCCAAAGCTGGAAGTACACCTCTCACCTATCAAATTGTACTAACTGGCAATATACGCTAGCCGGTTACTGAAGAACCGTATGTGCGCGAAGTAGTTAGGGCACAGTCACTTGCAAATTCGGTTTCGTCCTATTTCGCGCAAAATTCTTTTATGAGCACAGGCCGCGTCGGCCATTTTTGGCGCTGGCACCGTGGCTCATTTGTCATCCGTGTCATCTAGTGTTTGTACAATACAGAAGGGATCGTTGCCACCCAAAAGAGGGGCAACGATGGTGTTTTGAGGCTGATCTCAGCCGCTTTCGGTCCGATGTGGCGTATGCCTTACACTGATGGTCTGATTTCGCAATCTTTCAGCCCCATCAGTGCGGCTGGAATTGGACTTCGACTCCTTGTCGTAAAGTAAACACCGCCCTTGCTAGTGAGCGGTTCGTTCCCGCTTTGATTCCCGCATTTGGGTCCCGATTTGGCGCCATCTTGTCCCCAGCGCTTCAGCCACTTTCAGGACTGGCAACGATCAGCATGCGAGGCAGGGGGCTGGTCCTGCAGGAGCCATTTTTGGAGTTTGGGGGCGGGCCAAAATGCAGGGGGCTTCTTTCTGCAGGAGCCACTTCTGGAGGGTGACTTTCAGGACTGGCAAGATCAGCATGCGAGGCAGGGGGGTGGTCCTGCAGGAGCCATTTCCGAATTTGAGGGCAGGCCTTTCTGCAAGAGCCATTTCGGGGGGGATCAGATAGAAGCATTGAGGAGGCTTTTCTTCCGAATGTTCACGAATTGTCGCCTCGATCTTGTAGTCTGGTAGCAGAGATGCGTCCGCTTCGGAAAATTCAATGGTCGGTTCAGCCATGAACTCAGCCATCTTTGGTCGAGTTGAACTGAATTAGGACAATCACGCAATTGCTACGAGGCTATGGGCAAGGTGTGTGTTAATCTGGCGAAGAATCGATATGCCAACAGATGGCAAAGGTATCGTAAGCGATGCCGGGCATAATTGAGTGATGACCGAGGTCATACAATCATGGCAAGCTTCCGCGTTTCCCTGAACATGTAACCGAGAGTCACTCCCTGGACGCAAGAAGAAGTGCATTGTACCTTGCATTTCAGTCTTACGAATATCTCTGTCATCAACCAGACAATAACAGACGTTTGGCTCAATTGCGGAAGGGTCACAGGGTTGCCGTCTTTGACTTGAGATCAATTCACAGGTATACTCTCTCAACAGCAGAAATGACATCTACGCTCATTTGTTTGTGCACTTTCATCATTTCACGCCTTCAATATATATATAATCTTATATATATATATTTGTGTGTGTGTGTGTGTGTTTGTGCTGCCTTGCCCGTTTTGCTTCTCTCCTCTCTCTACAGCTTCGAGTTGAGCAATTCTTACACTGAAACCAAGCTCTTAATTGCTAAAGATTCTGTTTTACGACATCCAATAAGGAATTCGAGCCCAGATGCAGACTCCGACACTCTGTTTCTCTCAGAGATCTTCCGATTATTACAGCGGAAATTCCCCCGCTTACTTCTAGCACAGCACAAACAACACGCGGCCCCTGTATGTGCAGATCAGCTAATGCAAGGGGGAGGCGATACGGTACACACTCTGTATGGAATCATGGATTTAACCAAAGCGATATGCTTCGTCCAACCTCGCTATAGACGGAATCTCTAAGACGGGGGTGGTACATGCTGAACGCCGTTCTCGCGTTAGGTCCATGCAAGGTGATTTGTCTCGGACATAAAATGCAAAGATCCTGCGCCGCCAGTTCGTCCAACTTTGTGCGTTGTGTTTTCTGTGCTGCAATAATTCGGAGCACAGTAGATTCCGGACTCGCCGCCTATGCAGGTCCACGCCAAGGTATTCGTCCTGTGCATTCTCGATGCGAGCACCGCGTGTGTGTTCGGAGAAAACTCCAAGGGTTGCAGAACATCTCCTCATTCCCGTCGTCCTGCATTGCGCTCTGTGTAGCGTTCTTTTTTAATCTTTGGACTCCTATTTGTACGAAATGCCTGGCTCGCTTTTCCTCGCTCAGATGAACCTATGTGCAGGATCAAGATGGGAAATTATGTGAATGTCAAATGTGGCATATTTATCCAGCCATGGTTTTCGCCAGAGTAACTGGACGGACTATCGAAGCTGTATAGGGTGGCAGGTGAGTTCATGACAATTCCTCTTTCCTTCTCTTCCACACTGATTACATGCTATGTTAGAATACGGCTTTTCTTCCCGAGTATATAGGAGTTCTTATCTGCATTTATTTCGGTAGTTGAATACCATTACACACAAAAATACGAGGTGTATCTCGCACTGTATGCTCATTAGAACAGAGTTTTAAGATTCAATAGCTGCTACAAAAAGACCTCGTTTTTCATGTCTTCCATACGCTGTGTTCTTTTAAGTCTGCATGCTTCCCAATTCTCATATAGCCAGCTCTTCATCAGGAGGTTGTTGTTTCTAACGTTCGTGGGCGCCTGTGATATGTAATCCAAAGTCATCTTAACGTCTTTGAGGGCCTTTGCGGGCATTGCAAATGTTCATCTCGACGACATTCCCCATCATGTTGTCCAGCCTCGCAGGCCTTGCACGCAACCGTTCTGCATTTCCCGCAAGCCACAGTCTTCCGGCCTCGCTCGCTTCTGGCTGGGAATGGAGCTTCCGCAGCGCAGGGGAGAACAGTAAATATGGCTGCTCGTCTCGGATTCAAAATTTTCCGTCGTCAAACAGTTGGATGAGAACCGCTTCGTGGACTTGTGCGGCCGAAAGGCTGATGGCTTGGCAACAGCAGCACTGCGGGGACAGGCTCTCTTCTTTCAGCGATGTCCTGAAGATGCTGTGGATGCACTCAGTGCAGTACACATGTGGGCAAGGAGCTCGGAGAATGCCTCCTGATGAACGTTCGTCGCCACAGGCAGTGCAAGGAAATGTCAAAAGTAGAGCAAACGCAGCAGGAAAATCTGAATGTGAAAGTGATTGATTAACTAACTACAGTAACAGGCGAAAAAGAGGGATTGCTGAGCATGTCGTAGGTGACATCGACGAATGGGTCGAAAAAAGAGCTAGGACTAAGGAATAGGTACTGAAAGGAAGTGGACATGTGCTACTCAATTGCTATAATTTGCTCTATCAGGATTACTGAATTCTACAAATATTACCACACATCGACCTTATAGCTTTTCAATAGTCAGTCCTCCGTGCCTGAAATGCCCCTTAGCACTCTTCTTTCCACCAACTACGTCAATGCACCATTCTAAAAAGGCATCAAAGCCTTGCTGTGGATTTTCCTCATAATTATGCCAGCTACGTTTAATGAAAGCTTTCAACTCAGCAAAGAACTCTTCAATTGGGTTAAGATCGGGCGAGTATGGCGGCAGATACCTTCACACCAGCGTCATGACACATCTGCTCGATCCGCTCTGTGTGATGGAAGGAGGCATTATCCATAACAAGAACCGACTTTGGCTCTGGCCATTTACCACACAGAGGAAGGAGCTGCTCTACGAAATCTTCAAAAACGGTGCTGTCTGTAGACCCTTGGAAGACATGTGCGAGAATAACGCCATCCTGTGTATATGCTGGCAAGATTTGATATCGCTGCTCACGCTGGAACCAGGAAACTTGAATTGGAGTCACACCAAGGGGAGACCATCCCGTCCGTCTGAATCCAATCCGTTTGTCACAGCCAGATTCATCCACAAAAACATAGTGATACGAACGGAAATCCGATATGTTATACGTGTATAAGTCTCGCAATCAGCATTCCGTCCCTTTGCTATACGGCGATGGATTTTAGCCCTCTCGCTATGCTGAAAGTCGTTACATGCACGTTGAACTCATCCAACAGAAAAAGCACCATCTCGTCTTGATACAGCCCTGGCTTCTCTAGCAAGTGTTCACACAGAGCGTCCAACATCGGGGGTGTAATGCTTCGGGGCCGTCCGACACCATTCGAAGGGGCTTTAGTGGACCCAAAGCAACGAAGGTTATTCTGTAGATGGAACGCGGATTGCAGCCAGCAACCTCAGCTATCTCATTAGCCTTAAACAACTTACTTTGGCTCATATCGTCAATTACTGCGTGTTGCGACTCTGCAAGATTTGGCGCCATTCTGGGGAGTGAATTACCGTTGAGCGAGCCACTTTCGTCGACGTTGCTATCGTCACAATCGTCAAAATCGTTGAAAGGACAGGTGGCACGTCCCTAAGGCCCGTGCGCATGTTGCAACTCCAGAATTGGAGCCTGGGGTGCAGCGAGCTGTTGAGGCACTAGTGCAATTGTGGGCTAGTTCTCTCCAACTCATTGTCTGACGAGCACCTTCGAAATAACTGCCTTAGGTTTAAGGCTGCCAGAATCTCGTGATCTGCTATCCCTCAGACAGCTCTATCGTCGCCTCAATTCAAACGTCAAATGTTCTCTTAACCCACCTGAACAAGCCCTTTAATCGCGCGCTACCTGTTTGACCACGCCTTTAAAGGACCACACTTTGCGTCGAGTTTTTGTTGCAGCATCAATCATAAAGAGAAACTTGAATATGGCAGAGGAAAAGACTCGTCATTATTTAAGGTTCAAAACCTCAAACATACCTGGTGACGCATCCCAAAGACAAGGTCGCCTTACAAACGACTTCTACAAATACATCAATCGACTATTCAGTAATACAGACTACATTCACGTTCCTGGCCTGATCGATTCCCCATGGAATGTACCTGCGTGGATAGTCTTCGATATCAATGTTGGCGCGCGGGGCCAGGACGTAACAGAGATTCCTCTCAAGTCTTGGAGTGTTCAATACAGCGACGGGGAGCCGTAAGTTTAAATCTCACCTTGTGACTTTATCTAATGTATAATAGTCAATTTTGTCCTTGTCAAACGCGGGTCCAGAGGCTCCAGAGCTATAATCACATCCTTGAATGGGGAGGGACCAGCAGATCTAAAGGTGAAGCTAGGAAATTGGATGAAGGTGCTGTTGTGGTGGAAAGATGCTAGTACGACCCAATGATTGGCGCCCTAAGGATAGGCAACACATTTTACACATCTGAAAGCCTTATATTTGCAACTGTCGCTATATCACATGTTAATTTTATCCCACACTCAACAAGGGTAATATTAGATAGTGCTACAGTATATGTATCCTAACCACTAAAATGCTTCTCCATCCACACACTTGCCATAAGGCACTTCTGTAAAGTGATATATATTCTCGATCTTCAGCAATGTGTCTCAGTATTAAACCCGGTACCTTCTGCGACGGTGACCTCGTGGTAACAACCTCTTATTGAAGCAGCCAAGAAGATGACGTAGAAATTGTGAACAACTTGGCAACAGTCATTCCGGTATTAATCCGAATCGGGGGGCGTATCACCTAGGCAAGCAGGGCACCATGTGTTGGATGTATCGCGTGGATCGTGAATCCGTTCGCGGGGCGGTGGGCAAGCCGTGTCGGTATTAAGGTGATTACGACATTTGAGGATGTCCATTACTTGGAAGTGCCCGCAGCGCTCATGCAGCCAGCATCTATCCCCGCAGACCATCTAACTACATTAGCGAAGCAGCATGAAACGGATAAAGACCTACACTTGCAGCTGAAACCCTTTTCTAGCTGACCCGAGACTCAAGACAGAGAACACGAGAATGCTTGGTGAGCACTTGATATGGTGCGCCAGATATCGAAAGTATTTCGGGAGAGAGTACCAGGTGGTTAAAGGTATGGGTATTGACGCTCGCGATGTCAATAGCTAGGTGTTGAGTACTTAGAAGGAATAAAGAGTATTAAGATAAATGCTACGGAAACTACGGATTTGGGGTATTCTATATAGTAAGGGCGTTGCTGGGGCCACGCCATAAAGTGAGAGGCTGGGAGTGGGAATTATATCAGGAGGCTGGGTTGACTGAACCACTGCAACGCTAGGGACAGAGGATAAGATTCTAAGCTGCATTTGAGGGTTTACTTCTCAATATGAGGGGGCCAGCCTGTCACAGGTTGCAAGCAAGTTGGTTCAATCGAAAAACCATTTCATTACAAGGAGGAAATACCAAGGAAAAGAAGACCTACTACTCTCTGCAAGGCCGAGTTTGTAGCCTTAGGCAGAGAAGTTCATTTATATCATGTGATACAACAGAATAATGCCGATCGCGGCGCTCATGTCCGCCAGCAATGTGACTGACTATCAGGTGCGATAACCATAATAATATTAGTGCATCCAAAGGTCGGCTAAACTTAAAACATTAAACTGTTCGGACCTGACGCCAATTTCGCTTGTTACTGTATGCCTATGGACTATCCTTCTCTTGATATTGATGGCCGTGACAAAGGCTCAAAGAGCCGATGGAAAGATGCATGGAACCATCCATGCATAATGTGAAGATTCCCCCGGATTCTCATATTCCTGAGAATCCTCCGGTGCCTCTAGGCACCACCCTCTCTATTCAACAGGAAATTGCGTAATGAGAACTTTAGCAGGCTGGAAGCCCCAGCGCTGCTGCGCGAGCTGAGGACTCTGCTTTGGGGGATTCCACAGTGGCATATGTGACATGATCGGCGTAATGCGCAACATGAATCTGAGCATAGGGAGACATCGATGCTTCGCTACGGCCAGACGACAGCTCGTCGAGTTGGGCAAAGAGAGGTGCCCTGAGCGGGAAACGCTGGCAGCTCAGGACTCCTCCAGCCACAGGAGGATCTAGCTTGGCATGTACAGCATACTCCTGTGTGGGTGGGCGGGACAGCCTTCCCTGCCAGGAGGATTTCTAGCTTCAAGCCTGGGACCTCATAATCCAGCACCCCTAGTGTCCTAGAAATCCTCTGGCAACATGAAGGTTGTCCTGGGCTCAAAAATCACTAGTATTAAGAAAGATCTAACCAAGTATTTATGGTTGTTGTTCGTGGGCCCCAAGCGGCCTTCCCAGTAGGGGCTGTGAGCACTAGAAATGATTTCCTATCTAATTACTTAAAACAGAGCCCGGACATTCTATACGCTGCAAAACGTTTCCCAACCACCCCACTCGGTCTCAATTCGTCGAAGGCTGATAATCAAGTTCAAAGAAGCTTAACCTATCTCCAAGATGATCCCGCACAACACTTCGCAACTCATCTCGAATATCAACTGTGGCAGAGACTTGTCAAGATTCATTAGCACTGCCAGAATGGGAGATCGTGCCACTTACCTGTGACAAGCATCTTGCGGTCTCTCCTAACCAGTTCCCCGGATTCGAGCTCTTTCCCCTCGACGAGTGTTTTTGGATCCCAGTCAACGTTGTCGATTGGCTTCTTCTCAACATACTCTTGCTCTTCCTGAAAGACATCTCGCAGCGGGGCCTTGCCCGGATAGGCGTTAGCACGTTGTCCAAAGGATTTGTTACGGATGGATTCACAGTAGATCGAGATATCGAGAATCTATTATCCGCTGTCAGCGAGACCCAGAAAATCATGGGTTATCTTAATACGTACCCAACCATCATCTAGCGCATCCTCATTCAATGCACCGTTGAGTAGCGGTTGGGCTGCAATTGTGACATCTGGCTCTGTTAGGTCGTTGTCCTGAAAAATAAAAAATAAAAAATAAAAAAATAAAAAAAGGAAAGGGTTCAAGACTTACCAAGGTCCCGAACCTGCCAAACTAGATGGATTCGACGGGCGCGCACCTTACGGGCATTATAGCCGTGAATAAGTTGTTTCAGATACGGCAAGAGCGCCGCGATCCCGAAGTCACTAGCAACCATAAGAATGTTCTCATAGTCGTTCATGGGGACACTTTTCCCGTGCGGCCCGCTTAATAGCACCAGAGGGTTTATGGCAAACCCATTCTTGGCATGATCTAACAGTTCTCGGGTCAGGCCTTGGCGAGGCTTAATGAAGAGATCGAGATGATTCTGCGGCTTCGCTGCCCACGAGATCACCACAAATGGATGGCTTTGCAGGAAGGACCAGAAGCTGACGGAAGGTATCCAGAGGTTGATGTATTGCCCAGCTTCGATGTGAAGGGGCTTCTGAAGCTGTAGGCGGAGCCTAATGGCTCCATATTCGTGCGTGATGTGGGCTCGCGCACAGCTGTAACGGAAGACGCCATTCCGGTAGATGATGATGCCGCCTTGAACGATGAACATGAATAGAAACAACGCAGCGGAGATATGCAAGTAGTGGCGCGGGAAGGGCTTGTCGGACGGTAGGTGTCGCCATATGGAGTATGCAGAGAGTACCGCCAATGCCTCATGTGCGCGGAGGAAGAACTCAAACGAAGGTTTGCGAAAGAGCGGGTGGGACAGCAGGAGGACGCAAAAGAGCGTCGATGCTCCCTATATAGTCAGTTGCCGGCCGGATCATCACCTGGAGGAGCGCACTTACGATGACCGCAAATAGATTCTGAGGTAGTGCTAATGCAAACGATGACCGTGAGGCAACTGCGACTGGCACATGGAAGAGGGCGAGCAGAACTGACATCACGCCAGCCGACCGATGGATCTGCCGGAACGTGGCAAGGGTCACACCCAGCAGATCTGCGAGGAAGCTGATGTGGAGGCCTGCGAATAATGGGATGAGGTTGACAATAGAGAGCGTTCCGGCTCGAAGTCCGGCTTGTGAGATGCTGGAGGCTCGGAAGCTGAAGCAGAAAACATTCACTGCGATGTAGATCAGCTGCGCTAGCACACCTGCTCGACTCCACGGACCTAGCAGCCGGTGACGATGGAGAACATAGCGGTATATCAAATGCTTTGATATGCGAGGCGAGAGATACCTGACCATGGACCTAATGAGAGGGAGGCCATTGATGAGTAGGAGTAGGCAGAAGCTACCGCCTATGGCAATGGCATATGCTTGGCTGATATCCATGATAAATGAGCGAGAAGGATAATGTATTAAGAAATAGAACGAAAGGTTGTAGAGGTAAAGACGGCGTATCGTCTAAGACAAACGAGAAGAACAAGAATTGTCAAGAAAAAGGTGAAGGAGGGAGGATGGAGGGAGAAATTGAAATCTAAGGGCCGGGCGTAAGGTCGGCTTTATACAACGTCATTTGAGACGAGGGAGGTTCCCTACAAAACAGCCGAGCCAAGGAGCCCTCTGAGAAATTGACGGTGCGCACTTCAATTTTGATGCATGTTGGAGTGCAATTGGATGCGCACGCGACATAGTAATGATGACTCGAGACTTTCCACATATCGCAAAGTCGCAGACAGACAGTCAAAGGTCAAATCAAGTGTTAAATTGATGATAACTGTAACGAAAAATGCTGTCTGTCTTGTACACGTGCAAAAGGCCTCCCCTTTATACTCGCTCAGTAGGACTCTCGTCCCAGGAATCCTGGCGCATCCTCTGCAATGCTGGGCCCAATACTTCATTAGTTCTTGCAACAACATCTTCTATTCGAGGTGTGCCTATTATTGTGCCTGAGGGACCGAAGCCCGCGTGCTGGCCAGCCTCGTCCAGAATTCTGACAAGCTCGGGCTGATTATGCCGCGTCTGAGCTACTAGAACTCGGAGAGTCGATTTGGTAATGGAATTATTCTGCCTATGAGGGTCATCAGGTCTCGACGAGGTGCTCGAGTAAGACCGGGAAGGCACTTACACGAGTGTTTCAGCTACGGGCGAGAAGACATAAAGTGAGATGGCAGACAGAGCGGCAAGTACAGAATATCGCTTGCCTGCACGGTACTGATCTGACAACTTGCTTCTTTTAAGCGTCTCACCTGAACATCCTCGCTTTGCTTCAAGGTACATGTCTATGGCAATGCTGGCATCGCTCTGCCCGACCTTGCGGCCGACCTGACGCTTAATTCGCTCATTTGCTGCCACTGCCCTGTAAGTATCAATGACTCGTCTTAAATGAATGTATGCAAACCGTAACATCAAACGGCCGATGTTCTTGCTCGTTGACAAGTCCCGCACTCTGTCGAAAGCCGCGATGACAGAATGTTCAATACTGTTGTTGCAACCCAGCGGCGGATGAACGGGCAATGGAATCCAGCCCTCGCAAAGAAACTGACTGTTATTAAGGAAATAGAGGATTGACTCTGCGCTGATCAGGTTGTGGGCCACAACGGCGATATGAGCGGGCGCGAGGTCCTTCTTGTCACTTACCCGGAGCCGTCCATTCTTGTTTGCTGAGCGCTTTGTGCTCCGTGGTGCTGGAGTTGCTGGTGGAGGCGCTGCTGCCTCCTTGACCAGGCTTTCATGCCCTCTGCCCTCAGCACCAGTCTGTTGTTCCAGAGCTGTGTCTGGACTAGGACCTGTGTTTAGCCACTGTTCCAGTAATTGGGGGGAGGTCGCCGTACACGCGTAGGTGAGGTTCGTTTCAGAGATCAGTATTGAGTCGCTGTCGAGGGGAAGGGAATCACCGTCGTTGCGTTGTTGAAGTGGGCGCTCTTGGGCGAATATCTCCCCAAAGCTCCGCCGCGGACCACCATGGCGGAGCTGAGAAAGATCCGCAGCCTCATCGATAATATGAAACGGCAAATTGAAGTCGTTATAGATCTCGTCGTCGGCTTCATTCTCATCAAGGCTTGACATTACTGTGTCCCCGTCCTCATCATCGCACACGCTTGCCGATCTGTGTTTCTCTGCACTGTTAGCAGCTATTTTCAGTGAGTCGTTTGAATCGCGGCACGATTCAACGTAGCGCTGATATGCTAACGATGCATCTTGATCCGCTGTAATGAAAAGATGGGACTGTGTCGATTGAGTGTTAGAACCTGTCCTGCAGGCGGCGTCCAATGCCTCGTACAGCTCTGCAGCGTGCCCAGTGGAGATGAGAGCGTACGTGGTGCTCTTCCATGACAATAAGAGTTCTTGGAGATTCGGATTCTCAGGATTCCACGGAGTTTCCTCTCGCATTCTGTTTGTTGTCGTCGAAGAAAGGAACGGAGGACACCAAGCTGGCGCGCAGCTCGGTCAAGGCTCGCAGCGCGAGGGGAGCGTTTTGGGGCTTTATACCAACTCAAAAGTGGACAGATTTTGGTTTAGTAACCCAAGTACTACGCCGTATCGGCATGACGTCAGCAGGACGTCAACTCGACGTCATTGAACCCCTTCTTTGGTAGGCCCACATTGAATGACCCCACAATTATATATTTAGACCGCCATGGGAGCATCCCGTAGAAATCCAGGCTATGGACTTCAGCAATTCGTAGCCAGAAGGGAGGGCGTTGACACCAGCCACTAGCACCGGATCATCACGCCAGGACTCTAGAAACTATGTCTGATTCAAGCCCAGAAGGACTAAGCAAACCTATGTGGGAATGTGAATCACGTCTGGGCTTCGCACAGTGATAGATTGCGATAATTGATATTTTAGATGCAAAGTATCCTAGCAAAACAGAGAACAGCTACGATATATTGTAGGTCCCGAATGTTGAAACTGAATGCAATTGTGATTGAATTGAATTAATGAAACTATCTAACCTATGGAGCTCTATTTGAATAAAAACAGAGTGTTTGCTACTAAGTTTGCTAAATGAATGTTTGCTTTCGAGGATGCATGAGAATTCTCATGCATCCGTCCCAAAAAGTCATCCCCGGGGCGAGTCATCCGGCCTGAGCCCCGGTCCCCATTCAACACCGAATCGTAAGACAATTATGCTGGCGGTTTATAACTGTAACGCCCGCGTATACTGACCTGGGCCAAAGATATCATGCCAATGAGCGATTCCTTCTGGTACGGACGGCTCAGGAGTGGATGCTGCAAACGTTAAGAGGCGTCTGCGGTGGAGGAATAACGTACCTTGAGCAGTTCCGCCGCAGAAGTGGCAGATGTTGTTGCTGAAAGAAATCCAACCGCGTCTGAGCTGGAATGCCAGCGACGCAGGTCGTCGACACCGATAGCCCCGCCCTCCTTAACGTACTTCTGCATCAATTTCATCGTAATGACTGAGAGGGCCTTCACATCGCGAGGTTGGCCTTTGGGCTGTGATATACGTTCACAAGATTCTTGATGTGCTGTGGGACCATATAAGTACATGATCAGTCTTGGGACGGTCTTCTCACCGATCTTGACATTGCCTTCCGCGTTCAGAAGGATGTTCGAGCAACTGAGATCTCCGTGTGCGAATCCCTCCGATGCGATGTAGACCATACCTTCCAGTACCTGCCATCATCAGTGCATGCTCATGTATTAAAGAGTTACGGAAACCCACCTGTCCGAGGATAGCACCGAGTTGCCGGTCATCAGGATAAGCTGGGCATCCGACGATATGCTCGAGGGTGACAGGCATATGTTCGAGGACAACGTAGAGGAAATCGTCTGTTATAAAAGCGTCGATAGCTGTGACAATCTTATTGTGCTGGATATGCCGAAACATGTGAAGCGTCTTCTCGGCCGTTGAGGTTGGGAACGCTCTCACGTGGACGAGCTCAACAGGAGGCGCTACCCGAACGGACACTACGACGGGACCACCGAGGTTAAGGTCGTACTCCTTCGTATATCTTTCCCATGGGGATTCCCATGCTGTTCTGAGTGGGAGCGGTCCTCCAGTTGCAGACTTGCCCATTCTTGGTTTTCCCTTCCCCCTTGCCGTATCGCTCATGGCGTCAAAAGGATCTCCTTCTACAGGCCGCTCCCTCTTCTTGCCCAACTTGATTGTAGTGTCGCTCTTGGGGGGTGAACTGCGGAGAGGGCTTCCCGGCAATGCCTGGGGTTTGGCTTGCATAAACGGGAGCATGTTGATCTGCGTGCGAGGACGATTTTCGGACGGACCCATTCTGCGTGGCTGGCTGTGAGGGATACCAAGGTGAAAAATCGATGCTGGCGTAAGGTGAAGGAACAAACAAGGAGGGTGTAGAAGTCGAAAGTGAGAAATAGGTCTCACAAGGTGTGGAACAGGATGGAATTGAGAAGTAGGACAAGATTGCTATTTAAAGCTTTGAAACCAAATCAGTGATGGAGGGCAGCAGAATTTGGCTCCTCTGCACACGTTGAAGTGCTGACTGCACCATGTCCCTCTTCCCTCTTTCCTCTCCTCCGCCCTCCGTCCTCCCCCATCCCTCCTTCAAATACCTTCCCACCTCGTTCCAGGATAATGGCTACGGTAAACTTCCGACATAGCCGAAATATATCCTCTTGCGATGCGTCCATCTCGACTCTCCGGCCAAGAGTTGAGGCTTGCGGCAGAAGGAAGTGTCAAATACAAAGGCACGGCGTGTGTTAGGCTTGATGTGTTGCATTTTCGATGGAATGAGCCGAGAGAGCTCAGCCGGAAAAATGTCGACAGGCTGAAAAACATATTTAGACTCGAAGGTGTCCATCGATTAAACCCTGTGAACCATATTCCTGCCATCATTGGCCAGGCCCATCTTGACGATGTGGTGCACGCTTCTGAGATCTCGGCTGTAAGGCTACTGAGTAATCCCGACAGCGATCCTCCTGTACTAGAATTTCCAGCCGGATATCGACTGGCCTGCCTCCACGGACGTCACAGAGTTCAGGCGGGACGTGAGACGCTACTTCCCACAGATGCGTGGTGGACGGTTGACCTATATCTTGCAGGTATTAGCATCTTCAAAAGATGCACGATACCTGGCTAACCTCTTCTCAGATACTAGCCTAGAGCTCAGGACGACTCTGATTGAAGAATACTCGAACCAGAAGAAGCTGTCTGACGGAGAGATCTACTGCAAAATCCGTCATTATGAGCGAGAGCGTAACCTCTGCTTTAAAAATCGGTGGAAGGCTCGTCTTTCCGATCATGGGCGGAGGGGTCTTCGGCAGCTCGATGACCATGACGAAATCACTGCGGCGTTTGACGACTTGTTAGATATTACTGGGCTATGGGGCGGCATGAGATTCAGCACGCTACATAAAATGTTTGACATGAAATGCAACGAGGTGGGTCTTCTCTCTATTGATGCGTTCCGGCTTGCTTACACCTTGGCTAGGAGGTTCTCCACTATCTCAAACATATTGCTAACATCTGGCACAAACTCTTCCCCAGAGACAAGGCGGCCTTGAGGAGGGTGAGTCAGGCCGACGTGAGAGCATTGGAGCTCAAGGCGCCAAAGTATTCTAAGCGTGATGCCCAAGTCCTGCAAGGGCAACTACTGAGCGGCCAGATCTTCAGCACTTTCAGCCAACGAGAGCGTGAAGCGATCTGGTGTGAGTTGCGCTCCATCGACTGTCTGATCCCCTCACTCTTCACATTCTTCGAGGATCTCAAGTATCTCTCGGCCTGCGCCGACTGCCTGAAGCGGCTGGTGAAGTTGTCACGCAAAGACACAGTCTTCACTGCCTTGCGGCACAAGTTCCCTCATAGGAGCGAGACCAGAGGCCAATACGTACTGGAGGTCGCCGAGGCTACTTTCGTCGTCAGGTCAGGACGAACCGTAGATCGTTTCGACGTAGGATATCGGCAGCTATGGCTTTCTGCGATGCGACATTACCTGGAGATGCCGGCGGACACAAAGAAGAACGCAAAGGACTTACTCGCAAAGGCGGGATGCTATGAAGCGGACGAGACGATACTATTCGAGCTTGCTGCTCTTGCCGGCTGGGTGGGATTCGAGTCTAAAGAGATCCATGACTTGAAGCAACGGTCGTCGGATAGGGAGATTGCGTGCAAGGCCTTGCTAAAGGCTCGGAAACCCGACCGCTACAAATACGACAATGCCGTCTTTGAAGCTCATGTCACCCGCATAATGGAGATGTTTACGACGGCTTCGCCCCTTCCACCTGAGAGGTTAAGTCCAGCTGTGGTTTCGGATGACCCCCAGGCATCCGGGAATCGATGTGGTCTCCCAGACAAGGACGCTTACCAACACGACAGCAGACTCCTCTTCATCACACAGCTGCATAACGAGAGCGAAGATCAGGGAGAAGAGATCACATCATTCTTTGTGCGCAGCTCTGTATACTCTGCTTTTTTTGGTAAATTGGTGGTCCCTGACACGGATGGCGGTTCTAGTCCTCCACAATCGCCGAATAGCAGTGCGCAAGGAACCGGGTCCTCGTCGTCTGAAGGATTACGAATGGCTGAAGGGGTACAAGATTGTGTGATACAAGAAGAAGAAAGGCTGGTGCAGGAGCGGTTGGAGCGAGAGAACCTAGAGGAAGATAGGTTAGCACGGGAGCGGGTAGAGCAGGATCGGTTGGCGCAGGATCGGTTGGCGCAGGATCGGTTGGAACAAGAACGACTGAGACAGCTGGAGCAAGAGAGGTGGGAGCGGGAAGAAGATCGGTTGGAGCAGGATCGGTTGGAGCAGGATCGGTTGGAACAAGAACGACTGGGACAAGAGAAGCAGGAACAGGAGAAGCGGGAACAGGAAAGGCAGCAGGAGGAGAGGCTGCGAACAGAGACACGGAAACAAGGTAGGCGGGAACAAGAGAAGGCACTCGAAGATTCAGAGCGAGCTAGAAAGCGTCATACGCAAATTGATATGAAGAGCCTTATATTAGGTGGTTCTACAGGCAACCAAAGAGGTCTCTCTTCCGCGGATCAAGGGCAAGAACATCAACAAGCCCAGGCAGAGGATCAGCAACCAGGGCAAAGTACTCCAGGCCCGAATTTACTCTTAGATTGGGAATTAGTGGCAGCAGACTCTGGCTCAAACGCCGATCTTAATCCACGAACTACAGCAATTGAAGAGCAAGAGAGGCTGGAACGCGAACGGCGAGAACAGCTGGAGCAAGAGAGATTGGAATACCAGCAAGAGAAGCCCGAGCAAGAGCAGTGTGAACGGCGGGAACAGGAGCACCAAGACCAAGAGAAGAAGCGAGAACGACAGAAGTTGGAGCGGGAGCAGTTGCAAGAAAGGTTGGCCCAAAATCTACGAGAACAAGAGAAATTAGAACAAGAGAAATTAGAACAAGAGAAATTAGAACAAGAGAAATTAGAACAAGAGAAGCAGGAACAGGAGAAGCGGGAACAGGAAAGGCAGCAGGAGGAGAGGCTGCGAACAGAGACACGGGAACAAGATAGGCGGGAACAAGAGAAGGCACTCGAAGATTCAGAGCGAGCTAGAAAGCGTCATACGCAAATTGATATGAAGAGCCTTATATTAGGTGGTTCTACAGGCAACCAAAGAGGTCTCTCTTCCGCGGATCAAGGGCAAGAACATCAACAAGCCCAGGCAGAGGATCAGCAACCAGGGCAAAGTACTCCAGGCCCGAATTTACTCTTAGATTGGGAATTAGTGGCAGCAGACTCTAGCTCAAACGTCGATCTTAATCTACGAACTACAGCAATTGAAGAGCAAGAGAGGTTGGAACGAGAACAACTAAAACAGCTAGAGCAAGAGAGATTGGAGCGGGAGAGATTGAAGCGGGAGCAAGAGAAGCGTGAGCAGGAGCAGCGTGAACGTCGGGAGCAAGAGCACCAAGACCAAGAAGAACAGTCAGAGGAAGCTAGAAAACGCCATATGCAAATTGATATGGAGAGCGTTATATCTAGTCGTACTACAGGCAATCAAAGACGTCTCCCTCCTAAGGATGAAGCGCAAGGACAGCTAGCACAGGCAGACGATGATGAAGCAGGGCAAAGTACTCTGGGCCCGAATTTACTCTTAGATTGGGAACTAGTGGCAGCAGGCTCCAGCTCAAACATCGCTCTTAACCCACAAACTCTAGCAAAAGAAGAACAAGATCGGTTGGAACGAGAACGGCAAGAACAGCTGGGGCAAGAGAGATTGGAATACCGACAAGAGAAGCCCGAGCAAGAGAAGAGTGAAGGGCGGGAACAGGAGCACCAAGACAAAGAGAAGAAGCGAGAACGACAGAAGTTGGAGCGGCAGCAGTTGCAAGAAAGGTTGGCCCAAAATATACGAGAACAAGAGAAATTAGAACAAGAGAAGCAGGAACAGGAGAAGAGGGAACAGGAGAAGCAGGAACAGGAGAAGCGGGAACAGGAAAGGCAGCACGAGGAGAGGCTGCGGACAGAGATACGGGAACAAGATAGGCGGGAACAAGAGAAGGCACTCGAATATTCAGAGCGAGCTAGAAAGCGTCACACGCAAATTGATATGGAAAGCCTTATATCAGGTGGTTCTACAGGCAATCAAAGAGGTCTCTCTTCCGCGGATCAAGCGCAAGAACATCAACAAGCCCAGGCAGAGGACCATCAAGCAGGGCAAGGTACAACGGGCGGCTCGAATTTACTCTTAGGTTGGGAACCAGTGGCAGCAGACCCAGACATCGCTCTTAATCCACAAACTCCAGCAAATGATCAAGCCAGTGGGCAGCAGGTAATGTGCATACTATTCAATCTATATTTCAGCAGACTCACTTCTGCAGGACCCCACTTCGTCGAGTCAGGAGAGATCCCATCTTATCCGCATCACGTACAAGGTTCAGGAACGAGGTGTTTGGAGGACCGCTCATAGTCTTGATGTAGATCCCTCTGATCCATCCGAGGTTGAGCGGGTGGCGGTAAAATACATGAGAAAGCAGATGAGGTTATTTGATACTAAATTATACATACTGACTCCACCGAACTGTTTTGAAGCAGCTATTGCCGATGGCAGCAACACTATACTCCTGATTCCCGAGGCGGAGATGAACATCAATGAACTAGAGAACTCTGTCTCTAAGCTGTCATCTGAAAGAGTCTCCGTCGATGATGGACAGAAGCGGGGCCGTCGATGACATCAGAAAAGATGCACTTTCAGGGCGCGAGTATAGTCCAATGAGCCCGTGAAACAAGACAACGACATAAGCAAGAGCCATCATCAACCTGGAAAGGCACGGATTCATAGGGCGTGAACCTCGAATGAATGCAGAATGCGGATTCTGACTTCGGGATTTCGACATGCGGATGAAGAACGATGACGGCATGTGATGTTGGTCGCGTATGAATTCCGGCGCCCTTTGGCGGGTACTGGTCCTCTTGTGTACCGGCATGCTTATATCTACAGATCGAGAGAACTTCTGGAATTGGGAAACGCTGCCTGGATGGATCCCAGGGCTACTTGTCTCAGTGCACCTCCGTATTGCTGACTGCATTGCTTTATTCAAATCGCACACTCGCCCCGGAGGATAAGACCCTACAGCTCGCTCTATATCGTAATCCGATCGCTTCTCCGTGGAGCCTGGCGGGCAATACGTTTGCTACTATGGATCCCCCTTGGACTAGGGATGACTTCTCGATCACGAGTGTGTCTCGGCAATGCGAGTGTTTAGTTCCATTCAATCTCCTAAGCAGCTTCTGAGATCGCTTTCGAATCTGGTCCTTATCTCCTCGAGTAGCCCCGTGACAGACTATCTTTACTATCTACTATTGCTCGGGCTCCAGAGTTTACGTGTCCATCTCTCCTTTCCCTGCCCGAGGCACCAATATACAATAGTTCGATCCACAGAAGCCGCATTCTACTGCGAGTCAAGGAACACCTTGATTATGAACACTGTTTTTGACCTTTCCATATATGATCGTCGTTATAGTTTTCTCCGATCGGCATTGCACCATCGTAACCAACGTTGGTGGATGTTATTTTTTTCTGGCTTGTTGAAGATCCCCCTCTCCCTCGCCCAAAAACTAATGGTTGACTACTGGTTCGAATTTCATACTATTTACTATTCAAGAATTGTGTACAACACGAGGAAGAATCCATTGGAACCCTCCGTACGTTTTAGGTTGATGTTATACAAACGATACCAACCGAATGAAGCCTATCGAAACTAACCCCTTCCACCATAAACGCCATGTGCATAAATCATTATCTGGATATCATACCCTCAGGCACAGAAGAAAACGCACCTCAAGGCAACTTATATCCTCCACCGTGTCCCTCCAACTCCCCCCATCCCAGCCCCAAATTCCCTTGGCCTGTCTTCCCCTGCGTCCATCTCGCCACCGTATCCTCATACACTTCCTCTCCACTACATGTCGCCCGAATCCTCTCATCCGCCTCCACCGCCTGCATCCATCTCCCCCACCTACTTCCCTGTTCCGGATCTGGCCAGTCGCGGAACCTTTTCAGCACACGACTACACCTCACCATCCAGGGCGCAAACATTACATCCACAAATCCCAGCCTATCATTCATGAAAAAAGGCCCATCGGAAGCTGCGGCCTCGACAAGCGTGCTGATGCAGGATTGTAGTTTCGCATGTGCAGGTGAGGTAGGCGGTAGAGGCGAGGCGAGAAGCGCGTAAAAGGCTGGGACTATGTGGCGATCGATGTAGGTAGCCCACTGCTTACATCTTGCCTTCTCCTTTAAATCCTTTGGTAATAAGCCCTCGGTCGGCCCGGTAAGATCGTCGAGGTACTCTACCAGTACCGCGCTATCTCTGCATCCCCACGCTCCGTGCCGCAGCGTAGGCACGTGGCCATCTGAATCGATCTCGAGGAGGGCGACAGGCTTTTTATAGGGATCGACTTCGACGTATTGGTAGGGGATGGAGAGGGTTTCAAGAGCGATCCAGACGCGTTGTGTGAAGGGGGAGTAGCACGTCCCGAAGAGCTTTAGGTCGGTGTCTTTGGAGCGTTTGCGGATGGTTGTGAGGGCTGCGCCGGTGGCGCGGGGCGCAAAGAATTTCTGTACTATATTAGATTCTAGGCAGAGAGACTTGAAACAAGGAAAGTATGATTTTGCTTAATGGTCTACTAACCATAGTCCTCCGCTCCTCTTTGTCTCTCTTCATCAGGAAACGTTGGACACTATTCTTTTTAACCCTGTCGCTTTCCTCAAGCGTATGTTTGTGAGGCCCAGCAACTCCATCCCACTTTCCATTTCCATCATTGCCATTGACGCGCTGGATAGTATAATATCGTCCTCCAGTACTTCCAGGATGGTCTTGCGCAACTCCGTTGATTGTTAAACCATAGGACCGTTGCGGATCTTGCAAATGAAGTCCGCTAGCAGAACTTGACGAATAATATTCTCCACCCTGTTGTTGCCCATCACCATCTTGCTCTCCATCATGGACAAAATCCGGTCGTAGCATAGCGCCAGGAAAGTATTCCGTAATCTTGATTTTGACGTCGCACAGGTCGCGCTCACGTGCCGTTCTCTTGCGCTTCTTCTTATTTGGGTCTTCGGATTTAGGTGTTCCTGGTGGGCGCCCTTTTAAGCGGCAGTCCCAATAATGAGAGACGAAAGGCTTGCGTTTGTATCGTTGCGTTGAGCGATGGGAGTAGACATTGTCGACATGTGCAAAGTATGTTTCGAACCTGTGGAGATCAGCACATGTGGTGAATCGAGGCGCCGATATACTTACTGATCTTGACTCAAGGTTATCATCTCGTCCACATCGAACAGCTTCTTGCGCCATTCATCAATATTTGGAGGATCAGGAACAATTCTTATGCTTAAATGCCCGTTACTCTTCTGGTCCGAGCCATCAGGACTTCCAAATATGTCTTCATCCTGTTGCAGTTTGGCAATTGAATTGTGCTGTATCGGATTCGGCGGCAAGATCGGAAATTGATGATGCGATTGATGTTGCTGAGGCGTGTGTGGGCTCCCCGTAGCTTGGTGATGCATATGTCGATGACCATGATTATTCTCAAAGGAGTTCGTAGTATGAAAGACCTGACCATGTGAAGCATTCTGCAGACGCTGCAGATCTTTCTGGAAAACAGCGTCGTTGTCGACGAGGCCGCTCAAGTCCAGGCCAGTTTGCGACCCCAGGTTTTGGTGGGATGGATGGGTCTGGCCATGCTGAAGGCTGTGGGAAACTTGGGGCTGAAGATTGCGATATCCAGAGGAAAGCTGTTGGTGAAGAACTGTCTCTGTCTCCATCATTGCTGACAACTCAAGTTTGAGCTATCTATGCTAGGCGCTCGTTCGTCATCGATCGCATTGCTGCTTGTGCAGCGAGGATTGCGAAGCTTCAGGGACAAGAGCAAGAGGAGACATGAACAGTGAATGGATGGTACGTGACAACTCAACAAGCAGAAATAGATGATGGTAATTTTTTGGGGGATGCAAACGCGACTGTTGATAACTTCGGCAATGTGGGCCCTACACTGGCTTCAATCCTTTGTCGTGGATAAATGAGAAAAGCAAAGTTGTGTTGCTTCGCTGCTGCTATAGCATGCGCTGCAGGCACTGCATTCTTAATCTATTGGGACAGTGGCCAGCAAGAGACATCATTCGATTGTACCCAGGATTCCTTGCATCCTACATGCCAATGGGTAGGCGCGAATATGGCCCCCTCCCAGCCTGCGCTCCATTGCCCAACCCCTTTCCAGCCCATTTCATCACCACCAAGCTGCGAAAGCGGAGCTCACTGGGCCAGCCATATCACAGCTGGGCACTAATGATTCGGTCACACATTAAATGTTGCTGGAGGGGAGGGTGATGCCTTGCATTAGCTGAGATGCGAGCTGAGCAGGAGGGCAGTCCGAATTTGCCTGGATCTGCCTCGCCAGCCTCTCGGCCCTTTTGGGGAATAGCGATGCACACGTGTGACAGCATACAAGTGAGTCAAGTCAATGTTTCATGCTGACCAGGCAAGGCGTATGTCTCACTGCAACCGCCAAGGGGAGTTGATCGCGCCAATTGCAAGCTCAAAGCTGATACGCCGAATACGGGAATTCCTAAGATGTGCAAGTCTGCCTAAAGCTCTTAGCTCGCCGTTCTGAAAGAACGTCACACATTTGACCAAAGCAGTACGTGTCTTGAGCGTCTGTATGGTATAGTTATAATCCACAATGACTCTTTCTCTCGAAATGTGTTACAAACAGTGCCTAATATAATGCAAGGAAAGCTGGTGAGACTAAAACTGCACTGCTAGCTAATCTGAATAAAGACATCTATGGCAAGAGAAGTAGACTAGTATTGCCGAACAGTTATATGATGTGTTTCGAGCTCTCTTTGACTTTCACACGCTCAACGTGACTGCTCCCACTCCTTGGTCACTTCCTCTTCCAAGGCTCCATGGCTGAGGATGTGTGACCTTAACGCCTTCAATCCGCGCATTCTGTCCTCGGAATGTTTCCTCTCTGCTTTAATTAAATCGTCAACTTCCTTCAGCGCATTGTTCGTAAATAGTCTGTCGGTACCGACATAGTCTTGAACCGTTGTCTTCCTCCGAGATCGTCGGCCAGAACCACTTGAGGCCGAAGTCGGACGCTTTCGCTTGCGTTCTGTTGACAATGGTACTGTTTTAGGACTCTGATTTCGTCCATTGACTCCTTCCATCAGAGGCTCGTCATCTGGCGTAATATGTTAGATTTGAATAAGTTATATTGATAATCACGTACCATTCATTGAGAGAGAATCAATGACATCGTTGCCGCCATCCTTGGGTTGGCAGCTCGGTATCTCTGAAGAGGCTAGGTCGGACCCTGTTAGATCAATTACCAAAGGCTTTTCATTGCATTCTTTTCGCGGCCCGGTTTGGATGAGAAAGCCTTTGACAAGATTCTGGCACCGTCAGCTTACAGAGCTTGACAGAACAATGAAGCAAGTCAACCATACCTCTTTGTGATGCGGTTTCTCACCGAAGATTTGACCTGCCTCATGGACGACCTTTGGGGAAGTTGCTCTAGGTGGCTCTTGGGGATCTATCTCAGGGATGATCTCTGCAGATCCTTCAGCTGACTCTTGGGGATCTGCATCATGGATAATCTCGGGAGGAGTCGCTTCAACTGGCCCTTGGTGATCTGCCACAGGGACGACCTCTGGAAGAATCGCTTCAGCCGGTTCTTGACTTGGCTTGATGATGGCCACCGGAACATCTTTCACCTCTAGTTCACTAAGTGCAGGTTTCGAGAGATTGTCAAAATTGAGCCAGTCCCATGATGCCGCCCTATTTTGATCTGTGGTTGCGATTTGCGAAAACAACTCAGCGAAGTCGGAATAGGGGCTGTTCGGAGTGGACGACTCCGAAGTATGCCACTCAGGGAATTCCACATCTGACATGATCTCAATGACTTGACTCTCACAAGGATCTTGTTATGGATTTTGAACGAAGGATGAAGATGGAGGAATTCTTGCTCTTCAGAAGTGGGAGGGCCACCTTCTTATAGAGCTCCTTCATGCAGCTTAACTTGGCATCATCTGCGGGATCCACGTCAGTTTTCGGGGCAGTGCCCGTTGTATGGGGCCGTCGTTGGTCCCCTCGAAGTACTCGTGCAAGGGTTCAACATCTCTGGAAGACAAGGGTTCAACATCTTGAGTTATTCTCTCGTGCAGAGTGCATCATTTTTTCGTAGGTTGGATACTTGGTCGCCTCTGTGCCCTGGAGGTGTTCAAACGAGGGCGCAGGCATCGTCCTAGGCGTTCTCATCGGCCTGCTTATTCACTTATACGTGAAGCTCCATCTCCTCGCACACTCCTGGCCATCGATCCAGCTGAGATCGGAAGAGAGTGTCTCGTCGTCGTGGTGCATCCGCGACCAAATTGCACGTTCGGTTCTAGTGTCTTCCACTCGCACATTCATTTAACAAGGTCTTGCGAGCCGATCCGGTTTAGATCCATCTTCTTAGGCATCTGCTCAGTAAACAGTTCACCCTCTCTATGCACCCAAATTCCGCTTCTTCAGGTTTTCCTCTTTTCTGATGACTCGTTTCTCTTTCAGTCGTATCCCCGCAAGGTCCTCTTCGCTTTCCATAAACAGGAGCAAGTTGACGGTTGAGCGGTTCGAGGCTGGTGGCCACCGATGGTGCTGAGCATTAGCGATGCGGAGACATAGCATAAAAGAGGAGGCCACTATTCCTGCAGGCAACTTATCTAAGTGGCTCTCAACATGGTCCATCATCTTGTCGGGTTTAGAGAAGGTACGTGTCCGTCTGTCGTAACTCTTTCGATCGTCACCAATACAAAATATACACTGAGTTTTCTCGCAAACTAGAGGGAAATCATCAGGAATTAGAAGTTCCTCCTTCAGCATCGGGGATCCTTCTTGAGGAGAGCCCGAGCACAATATGCTGAGGCGCGGCTCACGACACGGGACTTCTTGGCGACGAGAAAGTGCTACCATGGCGTCGATGGGACGGATCCGTCGCATGACGATGTCGTGTGGATTGAGATCCTTGGAGAGGTTGCACATGATTTCCTGAAGCTGAGTCCGTTCTGGCAGCTGGTGCTTGATGACAGGCTCAACGTACGCATCTGCCAAGACCTTGACCTTCTTAAGCTGCCTCTCAAGTTCTTCGTTGTGGATACGGTAGAAGTAGTCCCGGCGGTACTCCTTCTTGAGCTCCTGCTCACGCGTCTTCGCCAACGTGGCAATCTGTCTTTTCAATAGTTTAAATTCTTCACCACCCTCTGTTCCAATCAAACCCTTAATAAATCCATGTCCATACTTACGCTTAAGCTCTATGCGATGCTCTTGCAGCTCAATCTCGAGCTCGACAAGCTCTGGATCAGGCGGGAGGGCATCGCGAACCTCCTTAGGCACTGTCTGAGGTGCGCGGGGATCACAAGTGAGACTCATGTGCGTGAAGGCGCGGAGAAAGCCAGTATCGGTAGGCTGATCTAGCACTGCGTCTTGGACGATAAACCTGACTTTCTCATTAATGTATGATCCGCTAAAGACGCCAGTCTGAGGATTGTGTCTCAGTATCTGGTCACGAACTGCTGTCGTGGCAGCCCCTAAGCACTTGTTAGTCTGAGCAAATAAAGTCAATGAGAGGAAGTTTACCATCAACAGCATTTCCGGTGCCTCTGCGAAAACAGTAGCTCGTTAGCTTCTGCTCGAAACCTGTCCCCCAACCAAGGCGATCAAGATAATACGTGTAAGTCGAGTAGCGTAGGGCCTTCCACTCCGATGTACGAAAGCCATCACTCGTGCGTGTGGCCTGGCGGAATATGGGTTTTTTAAGCATCTTCGGCTTCCAGTGGATCAATATTGCTTTCATAGGATGCCGTAAATTACTTGTAAAGAAGGGCTCCGCATGAGTGCTGCCTTCGACCTCAACCTCAATTGCTTCGTCCTTTATGGCTATAGCCAAGACGTGGCTGATAGGGCAAAGTATTGGAAGAGCTTCTTCATGAAACAGGAAAGTCGCGCTAAAGTCATCATGTTACTTGGAATGTGGCGGAAGGTTTGTGGAAAACATACGGTTTTGGTTTCCTGTCGGCACCTTTGTGATGAGCGAACGTGATCTCCATTCCGAGGACATCGCGTTCTCCCGGTGTGGGGTTCTGAACAATCCAAAGGCGGATATCCTCGTAGCATAGTGCCTTGTACTGCCGTGTGATCGTGTCGGGATCGAAGTAATCATCGTCATATTCAGTATCGTTTTTATTGGCCCAAGGTTCTAGCAGATGATAATTAGGCTCATCTAATCCTTCCGCCTCATCTATACACTCATCTTCGTCTAAGTCATCGATTGCATCCCAGACTTCCACACGTGGATGTTTGCCAGAGGGACTCTTTCCAACTGCTCGCTTTAAGGCGTCCGTCAGCTCGCTAGGACCACAACCAGTATAGATAGACAAGAGCATCATTGTCGCTAGCATTATGCGTTAGTCCTCAGTCGGAAATGTGGAAGTGTCCTGAGCCCAGAGGTGAGTGAGGAGGAGAAGGACATCATCTGCTCCTAACACTGGTTTAGCCTTCATCGTTCGTCTAAGCCCGAATTTGTCTGCCAAGGTAACATCTAGGTACTGCAATGAATCATGTCAGTGTTCTGCCTTCAATGAGCAGGGTGAAGGCATATGTACACAATGATGGGGAGGAGAAGGGTGAGGTCGTTCAATTGGTTGACAACCAGGTAAAGCCGTCCCCCATCCAAGAGATCGTAGCTCAAACAGCAATAACGTGACTGACAAAACTAGCCTTTCAGAGACGCTCAAGGGAACCCTGTTCATTCTGGCCTAAATCTAACCCTTGGAGATTTTGTTACTCGAGAACAAGTGGACAAGGTCCCTAAAGTCTCTCTTGTGGTTGATGCAGAAACTCTGTGCAAGGTTCTAGGCGAAGCAGAGGACTGGGATAAAAAAGTTCAATCTCACCATATCCACACTACACGCAACAGTATCCAAAACGACTTGGAACATAAGTCTGGCTTAAGGTAAGTTGATCTAAATACAGGCTTTATTTGTGTTCTATAGAGCTATGCTAATCGTAGGTTATAGGTTGGATTCACATCTTCGTCTAGTATACTTCGATCTCATCCATTACTTGAATTCTACTTCCATAGTTCTTGCCATGGTATATCTTGTCTCATTTATACTCCTTATGAAGGCTAAAGCTAAATTAACTATAGGCTCCTATGTCACTCAAAGATGTCGAGAAGACGTACAATGATGCTGCGCCAACATATGATATGGCGTTCCTTAATGCTATTCCAGACACGAAAAGACTTATTACCATCGCAAACCTAAAGCCAGGAAACAGTGTATTGGACTTAGGTTGTGGTACAGGAAAGTTGCTCATTGAGGCAAAGAAGATGGTTGAAGGAGGAGAGGTCTGTGGCGTTGACATAAGCCCTAGAATGCTCACCATGGCTTTGGGGAACATTAAGAAGGCTGGCCTTACTAGTCAAATTGCACTCATCCGTGGCAACATCGCAGACCCAGAGGTGCTTACAAAGATCTGCCCAGCTGGTGGATTCGATATTATCACCTGCCTCCGCGTCCTCGGCGACATGTTAGGCTCAGACCAGTTGCAGGCTCTCCAACTTTGGAAGAACCATCTTGCGCCTAGTGGTAGGATTGTTGTAGAGAGGAAGCACTGGCAAGTGGCATCCCTTGAGCCGATCCGTGCCATCGACTTCCAGCTAGGCCCAAAATACGCCCTCGCCGATGCGCAGACCTGGGAAGAGGCAGCCACAGAGCTTCGCAGTGTAGCTACTAGCGCAGGACTAGCCGTTATCTCCATCGATCGAACAATTTGCCAACCAGGAGATGGATATGTTGACAAGGTTGGGGTGATCTATAACTATGCTGCAAAGAAATGGCAAGAGAACGGGCATAAGAACGGTGATCGCGTAGACAGGGATTTTATTGAGTATCAGAAGGAGAGGATGACGATGAAGTGGCAAGAGTCCCTGCGCAAAGAAGGCTATCAGGCAAATGTTAAGAATGCAAGCATCATCGCGGTCTTACAAATAGCAGAGTGCTGAGCAATTACCGGCCTAGGTCATTCCTTCTGCCCTGATGATCTCGGCTGCTTTGATTAAGGGTGGCTTGTCATCGCCTGTTTTGCAGTCTTGATTTGGTGGGCCTGGGTAGTTCATCCTGCAGTCCGCAGCGTTGTTAACGGGGTTGTAACTGAATGATGGAATTATACTAAATATTGGTCAGATGCTTTTATATCTAGTCCCTAATAACATGTTGCCACATGATGTTGTTATGAAATCTTAAAGGAAACGCAACCAGACTCCTTTTCCTAGCCTAAGTACCTTGGCTCTCGAAGTGTAATACCATGTACAACTTGCACGTGATTCTTGAAATGATCCACGTTGTTTAGAACCAAACCATTAGATTTGCAGACCGGGTGGTCGCAGTTTATCTTCCCTTGTGCTGATTGATGTTTCAAATGAAC
>Ga0209512_1001236_pt1 | contig 32928 bp, 31 predicted proteins | sample frozenSSSSmetaG_FD_184142 | JGI IMG/M metagenome (GOLD analysis project Ga0209512, IMG submission 184142) | Glacier valley bacterial and archeal communities from Borup Fiord, Nunavut, Canada, to study Microbial Dark Matter (Phase II) -... | ecosystem: Environmental > Aquatic > Freshwater > Ice >...
CGGTAGACTACTAGTACCTTTGGCTAATCCCGAAACAGCAGCTACATTATTGCAGTTGGCAGCCGCCATTGCTCGCGATCGCCATTATGAAATTGAGTGCGTCCAAATTATTCTCGTATCGCGCCATAGTTCCCCTGCAGAAACGCGGGTCAATACTACCAAAAGTCGCCGACTGCTGCGTCAAGCCGAAAGTTTGTCTCGAAAGTTGCAAATTCCTCTACATACTGAGATTCGGGTGGCTCACGATCTCGCCCAGGCAATTGTCGAAATTATCAATGAACGCCATATTGACTTGTTAGTTATGGGATGGAAGGGTAATACATCTACCCCAGGGAGGATTTTTGGTGATGTTATTGATACTTTGATTCGCCAAGCTACCTGTGAACTGGTGTTAGTGAAGTTGTCATACGGCAAGGATATCGACTCCACTAATCCCCACTGTTCAATTCCGATTCCCCCCTCCTTTAACCACTGGCTAGTTCCAATGGCTGGTGGACCGAATGCACTCTTAGCAATTAAACTCATGCCGGCTTTAGTGACTTTAGGTACAACGCCAAAAATTCAGCTAAGTCAGGTATTTGCACCATCAAATACGAACCCAGATGTGTCAATTTTGGAACGAGCAAGTCGTCAACTTGTGCGGCGGCGGATTTCGAGTCCGGTGATCGCTGTACCAATAAGAGCGGATTCTGTGGCGGAGGGGGTGATTAATTTGGTGAAACGCGATCGCTTTGATGTTGTGGTGTTGGGTGCTTCTTGTGAAGGATTGTTACAACAGGCGATTAAAGGCAATATTCCCGAAGCGATCGCGTCTGGGGTTGAAAGTACAGTAATTTTGGTGAGAGGAGCGCAGGACAGTTAATTATGGGGGAGAGTTATGAGTTAATGGTCATAACCGCTAACTTTTAAACCATGAGCGCAACTCTTTATCAACAGATTCAAGAATTTTACGATGCTTCCTCCGGTTTGTGGGAACAGGTGTGGGGCGAACACATGCATCACGGGTATTATGGGGTGGATGGTAAAATCCCCAAAGACCGGCGTCAAGCACAAATTGACTTGATTGAAGAACTCATCGCCTGGTTGGGTGTAACTAGTGCCGAAAATATTTTAGATGTAGGTTGTGGAATCGGTGGGAGTTCGCTGTATCTAGCGCAAAAGTTCAATGCTAAAGTGACGGGGATTACCCTGAGTCCAGTACAGGCGGCGAGAGCAACAGAAAGGGCGGCTGCTGCGGGGATCACTGAAGCAAACTTTCAAGTAGCAAATGCACTCAGTATGCCTTTTGCCGATGCATCTTTTGACTTGATTTGGTCGCTTGAAAGTGGCGAACATATGCCAGATAAATATCTGTTTTTGCAAGAATGCTACCGAGTATTAAAGCCTGGTGGAACTTTGATGATGGTAACTTGGTGTCATCGATCGCTTGTCAATGCACCACTCACAAACGATGAACAGCAGCTATTGGCAGAGATTTATCGAGTGTACTGTCTGCCTTATGTAATTGCGCTACCAGAATATGAGGCAATTGCGCGGACATTACCTTTGCAAAATATCCGGACTGCGGATTGGTCAGAAGCTGTAGCACCATTTTGGGATGTGGTGATTGATTCGGCTTTGAATCCGCAAGCGGTTTTAGGTCTGCTATTTAGCGGTTGGGGGACGATTCAGGCGGCTTTGTCTCTGGGGTTAATGCGTCAAGGTTATGAATGTGGGTTAATTAAGTTTGGGTTACTGTCTGGGCAAAAGTAACTTGATGATCAAATTAGCCAATTCAAATCCAAAATCAATCCTATGAGTCAGTCCGAGCAAAATTTGCAGTATGAGAGTAACTGGTTATATGCTTTTTGGAAGTTTTCCCGACCGCATACGATCTTTGGTACTAGTTTAAGTGTATTGGGTGTATATTTAATTGCCCTCCATTCCTCACTCCCTCACTTATGGCAATTGTTGGGAACTTGGATTGCTTGTTTGTTGGGCAATGTTTATATTGTCGGTTTGAATCAGCTTGAGGATATCGAGATTGACCAAATTAATAAACCGCATTTACCTTTGGCGGCGGGAGATTTCTCGCTGCGGACAGGACAATGGATTGTGGCGGTTTGTGGGGTCGGGTCGTTGTTATTAGCTTCGGCGTTGGGACCTTATTTACTGGGGATGGTACTGATTAGTTTAGCGATTGGGACTGCATATTCTTTACCGCCGATTCGCTTGAAGCGGTTTCCCTTTTGGGCAGCTTTATGTATTTTCAGTGTACGCGGTGCAGTAGTAAATTTAGGTTTGTATTTGCATTTTCATTGGCTGACTCAACAAGTCTTCTCAATTCCTCGCGAAATCTGGGCTTTGACTTTGTTTGTGATCGTGTTTTCTGTGGCGATCGCTATTGTCAAAGATATTCCTGATATGGAAGGCGATCGCTTATACAATATCACTACACTGACACTCAAAATTGGTCAGCCGGCAGTGTTGAATGTTGCCCGAGGAGTTCTAACTGTTTGTTATGTAGGGATGATTCTGGCTGGGTGGCTGTGGCTGTCTTCAGTGAATTCAGTGTTTCTCGGATTGACTCATACCGGGGCGCTGCTGTTAATGTGGTGGCAGAGTTTGCGAGTAGATTTCCAGGACAAGGACGCGATCGTTAACTTTTACCAGTTTATCTGGAAGCTGTTTTTCCTCGAATATCTGATTTTTCCGGCGGCTTGTCTTTTGGTTCCGGTGTAAAGGATTTTTGCGCCCATTTTTTAATAGATCCCACATACTCTTAATTCATTTGTAAATAATGTCAGAAATATCCAATTTCAACTACGTAATTACAAGTACTTTGGTTGGAGCAATTTTCGTCGCGTTGGGTTATTTCCTCTGGAAAACACTCGTTACCTCGAATTGCTTCCAAAAAGGTATCACTCTCTATGAGGAAAAAGATTACATCGGTGCAGAGGCGGCTTTTCGGGAAGTGATCGCGCTTAACTCCAGTAATGACATGGTGCGCTTACTTTTAGGAGATGTCCTCTTGAAACAAGATAAACTAGATGTCGCAGAGCAGCAGTTTCGAGAGGTCATCGGGCGTGCTCCGAAAAAAGTGGATGCTTACTTGCGTTTGGGAAATGTGCTGATTCAGAAACAGCAGATGAAAGAAGCGATCGCTACCTTACAACAAGCTAAAGATTTGTTGCAAAAACAGCGCCAAAGTGAAAAAGCCGAAAAAGTCGCTCAACTTTTACAACATTTGAGTAGCAATGGCTGAAAATGTAGGTAAAGTTTATTTAGTCGGCGCAGGACCTGGGAGTGTCGCTTATTTAACTGTTCGGGCGCAACAGTTGCTGGTGACATCTGAGGTATTAATTTACGATGCTTTGGTTGATAGTGAGTTGTTGCAGTTAGTACCAGATAACTGTCTGAAGCTAGATGTAGGTAAACGTGGCGGTAAAATTAGTACACCGCAAGCTGAGATTAATCAGTTACTGGTGACGCAATGTCAGCAGGGTCGTCAAGTTGTCCGGCTGAAGTCTGGTGATCCGTTTATTTTTGGTCGCTGTACGTCGGAAATTGAGGCTTTGAAAACGGCTGAGTGCGAGTTTGAAGTTGTACCGGGAATTTCTTCCGCTTTAGCCGCACCATTACTCGCCGGAATTCCTTTGACAGATCCGGTTTTAAGTCGGAGTTTCGCAGTATGTACGGCGCATGAACCTGAACATTTAGATTGGGGCGCTTTGGCACGACTGGATACAGTAGTAATTTTAATGGGTGGGAAGTGTCTCGATGAGATTGTCACGGCGCTGGTGAGACACGGGCGCATTCTGGCTACCCCAATTGCGATCATTCGCTGGGCGGGAACTCCGCAACAACAAGTATGGAGCGGTCAATTAGGTAATATTGTAGAGCAAACTGCAGGTGTGTCTTTATCGCCGGTAGTGATTGTTGTTGGTGAGGTTGTCGGTTTGCGACGCTATTTACAAGTGGATAATTTCGTGATTTAGGATACAAAAACTTTATTACAATAGCCGTTATGTCAATCCCTCTTCAAGGTAAAACCATTCTGGTAACACGCGCTGCCGGACAGGCGAGTCAATTTAATGATCGCCTCACCAAACTGGGCGCAACTGTGATTGAAATGCCAACTCTGGAAATTCATCCACCCACAAGTTGGGAAAATTTAGATCGAGCGATCGCTAATTTAGCTGATTTCCACTGGTTAATTCTCACTTCTACCAATGCTGTAGATTACTTTTTTGCCCGAGTGTTGGCTTTGGGTTTAGATACTCAGGCGCTAGCTGGGGTGAAAATTGCGGTAGTAGGAGAAAAAACATCCCAGTGTCTCAAACAACATTCTCTGCAGCCAGATTTTACTCCGCCAGAATTTGTCGCCGATTCCCTAGTCGAGCACTTTCCTGAACAATTGGCGGGAAAAAAGGTGCTGTTTCCTAGAGTCGAAACGGGAGGACGGGAAGTTTTGGTAAAGGAGTTTACTAATCAAAATGCTGATGTAGTTGAGGTCGCCGCCTATCAATCTTGCTGTCCGGCGACGATTGACCAGACGGCAAAAATAGCTTTATTACAAAAATCTGTAGATATAATTACTTTTGCTAGTTCTAAAACTGTTGCCTGTTTTCACGAACTACTACAGATGCTAGAGAGTCAAGGGCAAAATTACTTAGACGGTGTTTGTCTGGCGTCTATTGGTCCGCAAACCTCAAAAAGTTGTGTTGATTTGCTAGGAAGAGTTGATATTGAAGCTAGGGATTATACCTTAGATGGTTTAACAACGGCAATTAGTGATTGGGCGGTAAAAAACACACTTTAAATAAAATGTTTAGGATAAGATAATTTATCTAGTGTGTTCAGTTTGATTGAGATAGGCAATGAGGAAATGTCGAGATATCCGCTCACTAGTCAGCCATCAGGAAATTCCCTTGATCGCTTGTCATTAAGTATGTCAAGTGAATCTGAAGAAGGAATGCTGCTGCAAAACCCAGATAGCGTTATCCAAAGTTGTAATGACAGTGCAGCCCGGATTCTCGGATTGACCACTCAACAACTGATAGGTACAAGTTGCGTAGATCCGCCTTGGCAAGCTATTCATGAAGATGGTTCACCCTTTAAGAATGAAAATTTTCCGGCAATGGTTGCCTTGCGGACGGGTAAACGCTGTGCCAATGTCGTCATGGGATTGTATAAACCGGATGGTGATCTGGTTTGGTTGCGGATTAACTCACAGCCGTTATTTCAGACGGATACAAAGAGTCCTAGCGCACTTGTCACCACGTTTGTTGATATCACTGAGCAAAAGACGGAAATAGTCCCAGTGATCACTGAGCAACAGCGGATTGAGGCAGATCTTTATCAAAGTGACGAGTTTAAGCGATGTATTTTAGATAGTCGTCACGACTGCATCAAGGTTTTAGACTTGGAAAATCGGCTTTTGTACATGAATCCGGGTGGATTGTGCTTGCTGGAGATCGATGATTTTCCCAGTTGTATGTATTCTAATTGGCTAGATTTTTGGCAAGGAGATGATCGCCTAGTTGCAGCAGCTGCACTTGCTAAGGCAAAAACAGGTGAAGTCGGCCGGTTTATCGGTTATTGTCCGACTCTTAAGGGTAAGCCTAAATGGTGGGAAGTAGTGGTGAGTCCGATTTTGGATACCACAGGACGTTTAGAGCGGCTGTTGTCAATTTCGCGCGATATCACTGAGCGTTACCAAGTAGAACAATCGCTCTCAAAAGCCTTGAAGAAGTTGAACTTCCACATGGAAAATTCGCCTGTAGGGATAATTGAGTGGGATTGTGAATTCCGTGTCACCCGTTGGTCAAAAGCAACAGAAAATATTTTTGGCTGGCGGTCTGAAGAAGTGGTGGGATTGCGCTTAGGCGATTGGGAATTTGTGTACCCGGAAGATGCTGAGGCTGTGAGTCAGCTCAGTCACCGGATGTTAGCTCAGGAATCGCAGACGGTTTCTCAGAATCGCAACTACGCTAAAGACGGCTCGATTGTGCATTGCGAGTGGTATAACTCCGTACTAGTAGATGAAGCCGGTAATGTGGTGTCAATGCTGTCATTAGTGCTGGATGTTAGCTCTAGCGTTCGCATTTTACAACAAGAGCAAGTAGCCCGGACTGAAGCGGAAAAAGCCAATCGCCTTAAAGATGAATTTCTGGCTGTGCTTTCCCACGAGTTGCGATCGCCACTTAACCCGATTTTAGGCTGGTCGAAGTTGCTATTAACACGTTCGTTTGACGCAGTCAAGACCACTCAAGCACTGACAATTATTGAACGCAATGCCCGACTCCAAGCCCAACTCATTGAAGATTTGCTGGATGTATCGCGCATTCTCCAAGGCAAATTAACCCTCTCTTTTGCACCAATTAACTTAATATCCGTGATTACTGGTGCTCTGGAAACTGTGCAGTTAGCGGCGGAAGCTAAGTCAATTCAACTTCAGACAGTACTACATTCAATTGGACAAATTTCTGGCGATTCGGCACGCTTACAGCAAATTGTTTGGAATTTACTTTCAAATGCCATTAAGTTTACCCCATCAGGTGGTCAAGTTCAAGTGCGGCTAGAACAAGTTGGTACAGATGCTCAAATTCAGGTAGTAGATAACGGTAAGGGGATCAGCGCCGAATTTTTACCCTATGTGTTTGAGCACTTCCGCCAAGCTGATAGCGCCACAACCCGCAAATTTGGTGGCTTGGGATTGGGACTGGCGATTGTGAAGCAGCTAGTGGAATTGCACGGTGGCACAATTCAAGTTGATAGTCTAGGAGAAGGACAGGGCGCTACTTTTACGGCGAGACTACCACTGCTAAATAACCACTGCAACTCAGATGATTGTCCAAGCTTACCTCTCGTCGCTGAATCTTCGCCTTTATCCGGGTTAAAAATATTAGTTGTCGATGATGAAACTGACTCGCGAGATTTTGTTACCTTCGTACTGGAAGAAGCTGGAGCAATGGTAACTACAGTATCATCAGCTACTGCCGCTCTCTCAGTGTATGGTTCATTATTTAACATTTTGGTCAGTGATATTGGCATGCCGGAAATGGATGGTTATATGTTAATGCAGGAATTACGGCAACGTAGTAGCGAGCAAAATGGGCAGATTCCGGCAATTGCCCTCACTGCTTATGCGGGGGAATATGACCAAGAGCAGGCGCTTGCTGCCGGATTTCAAATGCACTTATCTAAACCTGTTGAACCAGCCAACTTGATTCAGGCTATCAAAAGTCTGGTGAAGTTGGCTTGATTTACTTGCTTTTAAAGCGCTTTTTTATCAAGATTCTTCAGTAATATTAAAAAATTGGTTTAACCGCTGTAGCGTTAGTTAGTATAAAAAGGGTAACACCTTATTATATACATCGATTATGCTGCATACTAGCAATGTTTCACTTTCTAATTGAAAATCAGCTAAAGGGCTGGGAAAGCTTAGTTTTAGCTCTAATTTATACTTTTGTAATACGTACAATACGTAAAGAAAAAATCTGGCAAGGGACTTGGTTATGCGATCGCTCTCATCAGATACGTGATCGCATTAAAACACTTGTAAATTGGCTGCGGCGCGGAATCAATAGTTTACGTTGGCACTTAATTTTATTAGTAATATTTGCCGTAATTGCCGCTTTCTGCTTAGTATTATCTATAAATATTGAGTCGCACAGCACGAGTGAAAGAGTGCAAGACAATGCCTTGCGACTCACTAGCATGACTGCGAATAACTGGGAAGTCGCTTTTGCTAGGTGCGAGCAATTACTTATTTCAAATTTAACTGGTTTGGTATTTGTGGCAATTATCGCCATAGCCGCGACGAGTATTGGTAGTCATTTGTTTGTTTTACGACGCGTGCGATCGCTATTAGTCGCTACACAACAGTTAGCCGCAGGTGATCTCAGCGTCCGGATTAAGCCGTCATCACCAGTGGGAGAACTCAACCAGTTAGCTCAGGCTTTTGATATTATGGCTGATTCGTTGGAACAGTCCCAAAGGCGGCGCAATTGGGCAGAGGCAATGTTGCGCGGGAGTGAACGCCGCTATCATCATTTAGCTGCATCAGCTCCCGTCGGCATTTGCTGGATTGATTTGATGGGAAACTGCGTATATGTTAATGATCGCTGGTGTCAGATGACGGGTTTAAGCCAGGAATCCGCTGTAGGTAACACTTGGGGGCAGACTTTGCATCCAGATGAGCGCGATCTGGTGATTGCTCAATGGACAGAAGCAGTCGCCGCAAAATTACCTTGGCAGTTGAAGTATCGTTTTTTACGTCCAGACCGCAGTGTGGTTTGGGTTTTTGCTCAAGCAGTCCCGGAGATGACACCAGATGGTGAGGTCAGTGGTTATATTGCCACAATTACTGATATTAGCGATCGCGAACTTGCAGAAGCAGAATTACGACAACGAACTTTTTATGATGCGCTGACAGGTTTGCCGAATCGCGTTTTATTTTTAGAATTACTCCAAGAAGCGATCGCCAAGAGTCAACAACACAACAGTGTATTTGCGGTATTGGTACTAAATTTGGATCGCTTCCAATTAATTAAATATACTTTGGGATACCAGGTAGCAGAACAACTCCTAATCGCCACCGCCCACAAATTAACCGCCTGCTTGCGTCACACCGATACTATTGCCAGGATGGGAGCAGATGAGTTTGCAATTTTACTCTTAAATATCCAAGAATTATCTGCAATCCGAACTGTTGCCGATTTGATTAACCAGGAATTGGCTGCGTCATTTCACTTGAGTAAACAGGAAGTCTTCTCTAGCGCCACTATGGGAATTGTGCCCAGTTCTTTAGGTTATAACCAGCCGGAAGATTTTTTACAGGCTGCGGATACAGCTTTACACCAGGCGAAATTATTGGGTAAGGGACGTCATGTTGTGTTTGATCAAACGATGCATGCTGGGGCGCTGGAACGATTAAATTTAGAAATGGATTTGCTACGCGCGATCGAACACCAGCAATTCCAAGTTTACTATCAGCCGATTGTCTCGATGATGACTGGTAAGCTGAGTGGTTTTGAAGCTTTAGTGCGCTGGTTGCATCCTACTAAAGGTATAGTTTCCCCACTAGAGTTTATCCCTTTAGCTGAAGAATCGGGATTGGTAAGCTGGATCGATCATTGGGTACTACAGGAAGCTTGCCGTCAGCTAGGACAATGGCAACAAGAATTTACGGCAACGCCTGTCACAATCAGTGTGAATTTATCCAGCTTACAGTTATCCCAAGTTGGCTTGATTGAACGCGTTGCTCGCATCTTACAGGAAACGGGGATTAGTGGACATAGTTTGAAGTTAGAAATTACTGAGAGTATGATGATGCTCAATTCGGGTTTAGAAATCACCGTGCTCAAGCAGTTAAAAAAGTTAGGAATTCAACTGTCGATTGATGACTTTGGGACTGGTTATTCTTCTTTATCGCGGTTATACCAATTACCAATTGATACTTTAAAAATTGATCGCTCTTTTGTCAACCGCATCGGCTTCGATCCGGAAAGTCTAGAAATCTTGCGGACAATCATTAGTCTTGCCCACAACTTAGAAATGGATGTCATTGCTGAAGGTATAGAAACAGTCCAGCAATTGACTCAATTACAATTACTACAATGTGAGTACGGTCAAGGTTTCTTTTTTTCGCAACCCGTTGATAGTGAGACAGCGCTGAAATTAATTACCGATTGTCAGTGAGGAGTGAATGAGAATTATTGGATTGACGGGAGGAATTGCTACAGGTAAGACAACTGTAGCGAATTATCTGGCTACTACTTACCAGTTGCCAATTTTGGATGCAGATATTTATGCACGGGAAGCTGTCGCTGCTGGTACACCGATATGTCAAATGATCGCGACTCGTTACGGAAGTCAAATTTTACTGAGTGATGGTAATCTAGATCGCCAGAAACTGGGGGAGATTATTTTTAACAACCAAGAAGAACGATCTTGGGTAGAGTCTTTGATCCATCCTGAGGTACGCGATCGCTTTCGGCGCGAAAGTCAAGCATTATCTGCACCAACAGTAGTATTTGTTGTACCTTTGTTATTTGAAACGGGGATGACTAATTTAGTCACAGAAATCTGGGTAGTGTATTGTTCTGAAGAACAACAATTGCAAAGATTGATGCAACGCAATAATTTGAATCGCGAACAAGCAGCAGCGCGAATTAGTAGCCAATTACCGATTACAGAAAAGGTAGCCCGATCTGATGTAGTTTTAGATAATTCGGCGACACTCGAAGTATTATTGCAACAGATCCAGTTGGGTTATGCTCAAGCTTAACCCAACCTACTTGTAATTGAAATTACACTTTAAACGTATCCGTAATCCGCTTCATCGCCTCGACTACATTTTCCCGACTGTTAAATGCGGAGATCCGGAAGTAGCCTTCACCCGCAGCACCAAAACCCGATCCGGGCGTACCAACAACATTACAAGCATGTAATAACTTATCGAAAAAATCCCAGCTAGATAGATTATTCGGTGTTTTAACCCAGACATAAGGTGCATTAACACCACCGTATACCTGTAATCCGGCTGCCGTTAGTTCTGCACGAATAATTTTGGCATTTTCCATGTAAAAGCTAACTAACGCCTTGATTTGTGATTGTCCTGCTTCTGAGTAAACCGCTTCTGCGCCGCGTTGTACCACATAAGATACACCATTAAACTTAGTTGATTGACGGCGATTCCACAGCTTCCACAACTCTACGTCAGTTCCGTCGGCGGCTTTGGCTTTGAGGGTTTTGGGTACGACTGTCAACGCACATCGAGTACCCGTAAAACCAGCATTCTTGGAAAAAGAGCGAAACTCGATCGCACAGTCTCGTGCGCCGTCAATCTCATAAATCGAATGGGGAAGACTTGGGTCAGTAATGAATGCTTCGTATGCGGCATCAAAAAAGATAATCGAGCCATGTGATCTAGCGTAATCTACCCAAGCTTGCAGGTGTTCTTTAGTCGCAGTTGCTCCAGTTGGGTTGTTCGGAAAGCAGAGATAAATTAAATCAACTTTTTGGGTAGGAATTGCGGCTGTAAAGTTATTTTCGGCGGTGATTGGCATGTAAACTAAACCGCTGTACTCGCCGCGATCATTAGCATCTCCCGTGTGTCCTGCCATGACATTGGTGTCTACGTATACGGGGTAGACGGGGTCGGTGACAGCGATCGTGTTGTTGTTGCCAAAGATATCGAGAATATTACCGTTGTCGCATTTAGAACCGTCGGAGATGAAGATTTCGGAGGCGTCAACTTCGCATCCGCGCGATTGAAAGTCATGTTGTGCGATTTTCTCGCGTAACCAGGCGTAACCTTGTTCTGGACCGTAACCTTTGAATTTATCGCGGATACCCATGTCTTCTACAGCTGTAATCATTGCTGTCCGACATGCTTCCGGTAGGGGTTCGGTGACATCGCCAATACCTAGGCGAATAATTTTCGCATCTTGATGGGCTTCGGCGAAGACGTTGACTCGTCGGGAAATTTCGGGAAATAGATAGCCGGCTTTGAGTTTGAGGTAGTTGTCGTTGATGGTTGCCATTGGGTGCGAGGGTTATTTGAGGTGAAGTATCTATTATTTCATTGCGGGGGCATAAGGAGGAAGGGGGAAACGCGGAGAGGCGCTGAGGTGGCGCGGAGAGGCGCGGAGGATCTATCTGAGGATAGGTTTTTTGGGGGGTGAAAGGGATAATTATGGTGACTATGGGCACAGGTTTGGTTCATTTTGAGGGTTATAGGGTATGAGGCTGAGGCGTAGACGGTTTGGTCAGCTGATGATTTTGGGGAGCGCTGTGGCTGCTGTGGAGGGTTTTTCTTCTCGGGTGTCGGGTGCTGGGTTGTTGGCGGGGGGGGAGGATGCTGTTGGTGTGTCTTTGCGGGTTAATGGTCAGTCTTATCCGCTACAGATTGATCCGCGTGTGAGTTTGTTGGATGCTTTGCGGGAGCGCCTTGGGTTGACGGGGAGTAAGAAGGGTTGCGATCGCGGTCAATGTGGTGCTTGTACTGTTTTGGTGAATGGGCGGCGGGTGAATTCTTGTTTGACGCTGGCTATTATGCACCAGGATGATCAGATTACGACGATTGAAGGTTTGGCTCGTGGGGAGCAATTACATCCGGTGCAGGCGGCTTTTATTGCTCATGATGGTTTTCAATGTGGTTATTGTACTCCTGGGCAAATTATGTCTGCGGTTGGTCTGTTGAGTGAGGGTCACGCACATAGTGATTCTGAGGTGCGGGAGTTGATGAGTGGAAATATTTGCCGTTGTGGTGCTTATCCGAATATTGTGGCGGCGATTCAAGATGTTCGAGGTTCAACATGAATCCTTTTAGTTATGTTCGGGTTCAGAATCAAAGTGATGCGATCGCGGCTTCTGTACCTGGGACGAAGTTTATTGGCGGTGGGACGAATTTGCTGGATTTGATGAAGGGGGATATTGAACAGCCTCATCGTTTGATTGATATTAATCGTTTGCCTTTGGAAAAGGTAGAGGCAATTTCTACAGGTGTCAGAGTTGGGGCTTTGGCTCGTAATAGTGATGTGGCTTATAATCAGTTGATTCGCGATCGCTATCCTTTACTTTCGCAAGCTTTTTTATCTGGTGCATCGCCGCAGTTACGGAATATGGCGACAGTTGGTGGTAATTTGATGCAACGAACTCGCTGTTATTATTTTTATGATACAGCGCTGCCTTGTAATAAGCGTCAGCCTGGATCTGGTTGTGCGGCGATTCAAGGTTATAACCGGATTCACGCGATTCTTGGTGCTAGTGATCAATGTATCGCTACTCATCCTTCGGATATGTGTGTTGCAATGCTCGCCCTTGATGCGACTGTGAGGGTTTCGGGCGCTAAGGGCGAGCGGCAAATCCCGATTGCTGAGTTTCATCGTTTACCTGGTGATACGCCGCAGATTGATACAGTGCTGCAGCCAGGGGAGTTAATTACAGCGGTCGATTTGCCAAATTCGCCTGATGTTAAACATTCGCATTATTTGAAGGTTCGGGATCGGGCGAGTTATGCTTTTGCTTTGGTTTCGGTCGCAGTTGGGTTGGATATTGATAATGGTGGAATGATCCGGGCTGCACGGGTGGCGCTGGGTGGTGTTGCTCATAAACCTTGGTTGGCGGTGGAAGCAGAGAAGATTTTGGTGGGTGCAAAAGCGAATGAGCAGACTTTCCGCGCTGCTGCTGATGCGACTGTGCGGGAGGCAAAACCGCAAAAACATAACAAATTTAAAGTTGAAATGGCAAGACGGGCGATTGTGCGATCGCTAACTATCGCTACAGGAGGTGTGTCATGAGTAAAATTGTGGGTAATATCGGTCAGCCGATGGATCGGGTGGATGCACGCTTGAAGGTTACTGGTGCAGCTCGTTACTCAGCGGAAATTCCGACAGAAAATATTGCTTATGCTGTGTTGATTGGGAGTGCGATCGCTCGCGGTAGTATTACTAGTATTGATAGTAGTGTGGCGGAAAAGTCACCAGGTGTATTGGGTGTGCTGACGCATTTGAATGCACCGAAAATCGCCAAGATGCCGCTGATGTCTGAGTTTGCGGGAGGATCAAGTGCTGAAGATCGTCTGCCTTTCGCCGATGGGAATATATATCATAGCGGTCAATATGTTGGGGTGGTGATTGCTGACACTTTTGAACGCGCTACTCATGCAGCTTCTTTAGTGCGCGTTGCTTATGCGAAGCTGCCTCCTATGACTAATATGGGCGAACAACGAGATCGAGCAGTTGTACCGAAGGGCAACGTAGGTCAAAAGCCAGCCGACACGATGCGCGGTAATGTGGAGCAAGGTTTGACACAAGCTGATGTGCGGGTCGTTGAGACTTATTCGACACCAACTGAAAACCATAATCCAATGGAACCACACGCGACTATTGCTATTTGGGAGGGTGATCGGCTCACGGTTTATGAACCTAGCCAGTATATCTTTGGTCTACGTAAAAGTTTGGCAGCAGGATTTGGCATGCCAGAAGAAAATGTGCGTGTTATTTGTAACTATATTGGTGGTGCGTTTGGCTGTAAAGGTGGTATGTGGTCGCATGTGCCATTGGCTGCTTTAGCTGCTCGTCATGTGCAGCGTCCAGTCAAGTTAGTTTTGACGCGTCAACAAATGTTTACAAACGTTGGTCATCGAGCGGAAACTGAACAGCAAGTTAGTTTGGGTGCAAAGCGCGATGGTCAGTTGACGGCGATCGCTCATCGAGGGCTTTCTCATAGTAGTGAGGAAGCGATTGGTGAATTTGTGGAACCGTTTACTGTGGCGACACATGTTTTATATGCGACCCCGAATTTACAAGCTTCGCAGCGCATAGTCCGGCTGAATAAAGGACAGCCAACTTACATGCGTGCTCCTGGTGAATCTCCAGGCACATTTGCTTTAGAATCGGCAATGGATGAACTTGCTGATAAGTTGCAACTTGATCCCATTGAGTTACGGTTACGTAATTATGCTGATACCGATCCTGATACTAACCTTCCGTGGTCAAGTAAGTCGCTGAAAGAATGTTACCGACTGGGAGCCGAAAAAATCGGCTGGTCGCGGCGTAATTCTGCACCGGGTTCGATGCGTGATGGTCGTTATTTAGTTGGGATTGGCATGGCGACGGCTACTTATCCAGCTTACCGTTTTCCAGCCTCTGCACTTACCCGGATTATGCAAGATGGTAGTGTGGTTGTTCAAAGCGGTACTCATGAGATGGGTACGGGTACGGCGACGGTAATGGCGCAGGTAATTGCGGAAGAGTTGGGAATTCCTGTAGAACGAGTCCGGTTTGAACTTGGTGATACGGCGTTTCCAAATGCACCTGTATCAGGTGGATCGGCGACAGCTGCTAGTGTTGGGAGTGCTGTTGCTGGGGCGACACGGATGGCACGGGCAAAGGTGCTAGAGTTAGCTCGTGCTGATAAGCGATCGCCTCTTTACGGTATTCCGGAAACGGAGATTACGTTGGCGGAGGGAGGCTTTTTTGTGAAAAATGATCAGGGTAAAAGCGAAACTTACCAAAGTGTGCTAGAGCGGCAAAATCTCAAGCAAGTTGAAGCTCTTTACGATCATAAGTTTGACGAGCAAACGCAGTTTTCGATGCACTCTTTTGGGGCGCAGTTTGCAGAAGTGCGGGTCGATCCTGATTTAGGGGAAGTGCGGCTTCACCGTTTTGTTGGTGTCTTTGGTACGGGACGGATTTTGAATCAGAAAACGGCGCGATCGCAATTGCTAGGTGGAATCACAATGGGAATTGGGATGGCGCTGTTGGAAGAGACTGTAACTGACCACAATTTTGGGCGCATTGTCAATAATAATTTGGGGGAATATCACGTACCTGTGCATGCAGATATCCCCGCAATTGAAGCCTATTTTGTCGATGAAACAGATTCACACGTTAGCACAATTGGTGCCAAAGGTGTGGGTGAAATCGGGATTACAGGTGTGGCAGCGGCAGTGGCAAATGCTGTGTATCATGCTACAGGTAAGCGCATCCGTGATTTACCGATTACTCCAGACAAGTTACTGTAATTAACCCGACTTAGGATTTATGTCCTGCTAAGATTGCTTTGAATCGCTTGTTTTTTCTTAAGCTATCTAAATCTTTGTCAGTTTTGGCTAAGGGTAAAAATCTCGCTGGATTAAGTTTTATGGCTTGAGAAATATAATCTACGGCTAGAGTGGTTTTACCCTGACAGGCATAACAGTAGCCTTTGTTATAAATACCATTGGCGTGGTCGGGTTTAATTTGCAGAGAACGGTCAATCTTTACGAGTGCTTCGGAATATTTGCCGAGTTTGGCAAGGGCGTAACCTTGGTTATCCCAGGCTTCGTGGTTATTGGGGTCGGCTGCAATCGCTTTTTCGTATGATTCTACGGCTTCTTTGGTTCTTCCTAGTCGCCTAAGAGTTACACCTCGGTTATTCCAAGCATGGCTTTCTTGAGGATCGATTTCCACTGCGCGGTTGAAGGAGGATAAGGCTTCTTCTCCCTGATTTAGTTTGCCAAACATATTTCCGCGATTAATCCAAGCCTCAGTATAGTTTGGGTCGATTTCAATGGCTTTATCAAAGCTATCTATGGCGTCTTGCTGGTTCCAACTCATAAACGCACAGCCTCGGTTAAACCAAACATGTGGGTCGTCTGGTTGAATACTGATTGCTTGGTCGTAACTGCGAATAGCTGCTTTGAAGCGTCCTAAACTGGTTAAGGCGCTACCTCGGTTGGTAAAGGCTTTATAATAGCTGGGATTAAATTCTAGGGCGCGTTCATAAGCATTCAATGCTTCTGTGTGTCGTCCTATTTGGGTCAGTGAGCTACCTTTCGAGTCCCAAGCTGCGTAATCTTGCGGATATAAGGATAGCAGTTGCTCGAAGTTTGCTACGGCTTCCGAGTGTTTGCCCCATTCTGCTAAGACTAAACCTCGATTTACTAAAGCGAGATAATCTCTAGGATTGAGTGCGAGGGCGCGGTTAAAATCTTCTATTGATTCGGCGAAGGATTTGAGGTTTCCGTATACTAAGCCACGACAGCACCAAGCGTCACTGTAATTTGGGTCAAGCTCAATCGCTGCGCTTAAAGGCGCTAAAGCTGCCTCTAATTTTCGCTCTTCAAACAGTCGAACACCTTCTTCAAATAAACTCGTAGCAGTTGGTCCTGTGTGCTGCTTCATAGAAACACGGGTGTATTTAATAACTAGCTGGCGATAGCGTGAAGCGTTTTATCCTTATATCCTGCGGACACGCTACACCAACGGGATATTGCAGTCCGAATTACCAGATTATATCCTGATTTTGATTGTACTTTTGACAAAGCTGCATTAGTAGCGCGATCCCACATTAGTAGCTGCGCTGTGTGCGTTACGCGATCGCTAACAATTGAATTCCAAACAAAATCGCTCCAGATGATATCTGGAGCGGGTTTGTGCAACTTAGTGTCGCGGTGCAGGTACATAAAATGCCCTGGTTTAAGTATAAGAAGTTCACATGTAATCTGATCCAATGCGATTGAAGCACATTCCGGAAGGTTTTGCAAGAAATGCAGTTTTATTTTCATCCCATATCCCTACACCCCACACTTCATCCTCTAGAGATAGAAGCCGCAACCAAATTAACTCGACCGTGCGGCTGATGTAGCCTCAAGTCTCAAGACCGAGAATATTATTTCTATAACTATTGAAAGGGGACAGATTGTGGATATTAGTAGAAGGGGCTTTCTGAAAACAGCGTCGGTTGCTAGTATAGTCGCGGCTTCGCTGGCGGCTTCAGAAGGATTCTTCAAAAAACTTCAAGCAGATGAATTGAATCAGCAATCAGTCATCGCCGCAAATCCAGAAGTCACTAGACGGGGGGAGATGATCTATCGGACACTGGGACGCACAGGCGAAAAAGTGTCTGCTATCGGCTTGGGCGGTCATCACATTGGTAGGCAGAAAGATGAGCAAGATAGTATCAAGATCATCCACAGCGCCATTGACCGGGGAATTAATTTCATGGACAATAGTTGGGATTATCACAACGGTGGTAGCGAAATTCGCATGGGGAAAGCACTCCAAGGTGGTTATCGCCAAAAGGTCTTCTTGATGACCAAAATTGACGGTCGCACCAAACAGTCAGCCGCCGCGCAGATTAACGAATCGCTACAGCGTCTACAAACAGATCATGTAGATTTAATGCAGTTTCACGAGAATATTCGCCTTGAAGACCCAGACCGCATCTTTGCTGCTAACGGTGCATTAGAGGCAATGTTAGAAGCGAAAAAAGCCGGTAAGGTTCGTTATATTGGCTTTACAGGACATAAAGATCCTTTGGTACATCTGCGAATGTTGGAAATCGCCGCTAGTAATGGGTTCCGTTTCGATGCGGTGCAAATGCCGCTGAATGTCATGGATGCCCATTTTCGGAGTTTTGAGCAGAAAGTTCTGCCAACACTGGTCAACCAAGGTATTGGTGTGTTAGGGATGAAATCAATGGGAGATCAGATTATTCTCAAGAGTAATACCGTCAAACCGATTGAATGTCTCCATTACGCCATGAACTTGCCAACTTCTACGGTAATTACAGGTATTGATAGTTTGCAAATCTTGGATCAGGCGTTTGAAGCAGTGCGGACATTTCAGCCAATGAGTCAACAACAGGTCTCAGCATTGCTAGCGCGAACCGCTAATGCGGCGGCTAAAGGACAGTACGAATTATTTAAAACAAGTAACCAATTTGACAGTACTGCGAAGAATCCTGAGTGGCTGGGATAATTATGCGGAAATAAAAATTTGCGGTCGCGCCCTGATTTGTGTTTAGATATTTCTCCTATACCCTCACTCGAAGCGCGGTCGTGATTAAAATGCAAATTCCGTTTGATGTGTCGTATCACTTTAATGACAATCTCCAGGAAGTGCCCAACTTCCCAAACCAAATGGCGCAAGCAGTGGCTTTCCTGAAAGCACGCTTGCAACTGCGCGAAATCCACGTCACCGAAAGATTGAACATGCTGGGTCTTGTTGGCGTCTTAGCGCGGATTTTAGGTGATTTGGCTACCGCACAGTTATATTTGATTACCGCCATTGCTTTAAGCGAACAGTTAGGAAATCAAGCTTCTAAACTGATCAATCAATTACGGTTAGCACATGTTTATCAGTGGCAACACCAATACACTATCAGTAATAATATGTTTACCACCTTAGTAGAACTGTGTGAACAAGACTCCAGATTTACAACTTATTTAGATTTTGTTTATCAACACGCAGGCAAAAATTCCTTTGACCAATATCAGTATCGTACCGCCGAGGCATTATTTCAGAAAGCACTTACTCTGCGGTTGCAAAAGCAAGACCAAGAACTGATCACCGCCACAGAAGTAGCATTAAAAATAACTCAGCAGCAACTCGCAGTCGCCCAAGTTAGTTGATCAAAGGAGATGTTTTATTCAGCTTGCGGTGTGTACCTTTGACGAGTTGTTGCTGCTAACAAAAAGACAGCAAAAGTCAATCCGCCAGCTAAGTATAAAGGTATACTATAAGTCTGAGGATCAGATTGATGAATTAGCATTCCGGCAATCACTGGTCCAACTGCGTTGGCGATACTTAAATAAGATGCATTTAAACCCATTGCAGTTCCTTGGTCTGCTGGTTTAGCATTGAGTGAAATCAGTGTATTCACCATTGGTTGCACCAGAGAAGTGAAGAGAGAAAATAATACAGTGACCACTACAAAATAAACAATATTTGGGAAAATTGGCATCAAAACCAGCGATATACTGCGGACAAATAAGGCAAGCAATAATATCCCCACAATGCTGAATCTGCGAGTCAGTAAAGATACTCCCCAGGTTTGCGTAATTACGCCTAGCACACCAAATAATAGAAACAACAGTGTCAAAGACTTGTTATTTTGACCTAATACACGCAGAAAATAAGGTTGAAAGGCATAGGTGAAAATAGTAAAAGTTGTCCCAATTAAGAAATTGGTAATCAGCAAAATACCGATTTTCGGCATTGCCAAACCTGTAATTAAATTGCTCAATCCCAAATCGAAAACATTACGGGATGTATCAACTTTATGTTGCAGTGTTTCTGGCAGAAAAAAGATTGTTACTAATAATCCAATGAAGGCGATCGCCCCAGATACTATAAAAGCCGCGCCTAAGGAAATATTTTGTGCAAGTAAACTGATAACTGGTCCTAAAACAAAACCTAAGCCAAAAGCTGCACCATTAATCCCAAACCCTTTCGCTCTATTAGCAGGAGTAGTAACATCAGAAATAATCGCCTGAGCCACCGAAACATTACCACCAGTGATTCCATCCAGAAAGCGAGCCGCAAATAAAGCTACTGCGGTTGTCGCCGTTCCCGCAATCAAATTTGCGACGACAGTCCCAGTTAAACTAATAATTAGTAGTGGTTTGCGTCCAAAGCGATCAGAGAGTTTGCCAATCACCGGAGTTGCGAAGAATTGCGATAAAGAATAGATAGAAAATAGTAAACTTGTTTGAAAGTCGTTTAAGCCGAATTGTTTACCATAAAGGTATATAATCGGAATTAAAATTGTGAAGCTGAGCGAATTAATTAAGGAAATTAATGCCGTAATCCAGAAGTTTCGGTTCATGTATTCTAAATTACCACATTACTTATTATTTCTCTACTGATGAGAGCACGATTAAAAAAACGCTTAGTCAAGCAACACCAACGAGTTCAGATTAAAATCAATGATGGGCGATTTGAGATTGTGGGGATTGGGGCTTGGTATTCTTACTGGCGCGACCCTTATCATTTGCTACTGACCATCCCTTGGATTGGCTTTCTCGCGGTGATTGCTTTTTTATATTTAGGGACGAATCTCTTATTTACCCTCGCTTACGTCGCTGGTGGTGATTGTATTGCTAATGCTAAATCTTTTCTAGATGTCTACTTCTTTAGCGTGCAGACACTTGGTTCCATCGGCTATGGAGCAATGTATCCTCAAACACTATATGCCAATGTCATTATGACAATTGAAGCCATGACTAGTCTGGTATCAATTGCAGTGATGACGGGACTTGCTTTTGCGCGTTTTTCAAGGCCCACGGCGCGAGTGGTTTTTAGTCAAGTCGCCGTGGTCGCTCCCCATGAAGGTATCCCAACTTTAATATTCCGCGCTGCTAACCAACGCCGCAACCAGATACTCGAAGCACAGATGCACGTCTACCTAATGCGCGATGAAGTTACCGCTGAAGGACTAGCAATGCGAAAGATCTACGATCTCCAAATGCTTCGCAGTCAGACACCCACCTTTACCTTAACTTGGGTAGCCATGCATCCTATTGACCAGTCGAGTCCACTTTACGGAATCGCACCTGAGTCTCTAGCGGAGACAAATACTTCAGTTGTCATCTCCCTCAGCGGAATTGATGAAACTGTAGCCCAAGTAGTCTATGCTCGCCATACCTATGCGGCTCAAGATATTCTGTTCAATACTCGATTTATCGATATTATGCACCGGACACCTGATGGTCATCGCTACATCGACTACAAAAACTTCCACGATGTTGTGCCGCTAGATTAGCTAAATACTCTCACTCTGGACTAACAGGTGGCAATAGTTTAACTACCACACGACCATCTTCAACCACAGTGCAATATTTACTTACTTTCTGGCACGGTTTGATTGATGTGTCAGTACATTGGTGATGCTGATAGTTTCTTTGCTCGCGTTGTTGATTCATCACAGCTACACAACAAGCGCCAGAAGGAGAGAACATAGGACAGAATTTTAACCCCATGTGAATTTTGATCCCACTACTTTTATTTTAATCCAAAACAAGAGTGATGTAGCTGGTAGTTGATCAAACCACCAGGTAATCGTCGCCTATTTGAGAGCTGATCATCTCATGCCAAGACGCCAAGAGGCGTTAGCGTTGCCGTTAGCCGAAGACGCGAGAACTAAAAAGATTATTTTTGCTTTCGCACAGGTGCTAAAACAACTAAAAAGTCAAACTGTTCTCGGTCAGCCGTGGTCGAACTTGTGCTGCTAATACTGTAAATTGAGCCAATAGCTTGTTTAAAGGTATCCAAGCCTTGATTATTGTATTTTGCCGGGATGAAACCATAAACCCATGACAAGAAAGACCCCATATTCATGTAAAAGTAACCATGATTAGCGTGGGGAAGAGAATTAGTAGCGGTGGTAAAATTATAGGTTAAAGGCAATAAGACCTGAGGTTGTGGCACTAGATCGGTTAAAGCTCCAAGTCCACTTGTCAAGATGAGAGTATTATTGTCTACCCAGCTATAGGCAACCAAACTAGGCGCGGTAGTTCCTTTGAAATCCCAACTCGTGACAGAATGACCCTTAATAGTGCGAGTGTTGACCGTCAAGAAGCTGTTGGTGGCATTAATATATGCTTCTAGCTTCTTTGTGGTGTTGTCAGCCGCAGCGCGATCGCTCGTTTGCACCGCCAAACCTAGACCTACATTATATTTTGCCGGAGCAGTATTAAACACTCCTCCCTGAGTTGGAAACATAAATAATCCATATTCTCCATCCATCCAACCGAGAATATCCCGGTCTAAATCTAGTCCAGTCTTACTCCTCACCTCTTGCCGAAACTTTGCTAAATTATTTTTATACTTTGGCTGAAAACTCAATACTTGAGCGATACTTTGCCACTTTTGGTTAAGATGGCGACCTGTAAAAGCGGTATAAGTAGCCGCTGGCATACGTGAGAGAATTGTTCCAGGCTCAAGCTCAACTGTGTTAGGTTTAGGCTCTTGGCGATAGGCATTGACTTGAAAGCGCAATCCTTCTGGTTGCAAGGTCACAATACCATCAAGGCTACCGAATTCTTTTAATTGTCCTGCATTGATAGCGCTGAGACCAACTAAGGGAAAAGGCATGCTCGGATCTTTCGCTAAATCTTGAGTTAAAGGCAGAAATGTTTCGAGATTTTCATAAAGTGTAAACAGCACCTGACCCGCTTGCTGATGCTCAACGGTCTTTTGAAACCGAGGATTTTGAGCCAGAGTCGCAGTACCTCCAGAATATGTATCAATTAGCTGCTCAACGGCTTTAGTATTATTACCTGTTACAACATATCCAGGTAAAGTAGCCACTACCCAACTCTGTGGACGCTGAGGGAACTTGGGTTTTGAAATTGATGACAGCTTTGTTTGTATCGGATCTGGTTGCTTTGTTGATGGGGTTGATGGCGGCTTGATCTCCAAAATGTTGACGCCTTTATACTGCCTTTCGATGACTCGTTGCGGATTTGCCTTGAGCTTTGAGAGGTAAGATTGTAAACGCATTTCATCCTTAACAGTCGCCAGCATTACAGAGCCAGAATCTAGGGTAGCAGGCGCTGAGTCTACCTTTGGCAGGAAAGCGATCGCAACCTGATCTCCTGACCAAGAACCAATATCTTTGAGATAGTTAAAATTCAGGCTAGCAGGCAAAAATGCGGACATCGCCTTCCCGATGGTTGGAAATAACTGAAAGCGACCTAAAGTTGCTCCAGCTTTCAGATTCACCAAACCGACTAATGGCGTATTATCTGGCAAAATACGCGCTATTGTAGAGAGCGCTTCCGCATTTTCCCGGTTCACGGAACGAGACGTAGGCTGGATTTTCTCTTTGACAAGCTTCGTGAAGAGCGATCGCTCCTGAATGCTTTCAGTCTTGGGTATTGCGAGACCAACTTGTGCCTCTAAAATCTCAACAGTATCATTTAATGCCAAATACCGAGTGTTATTGGTTTGTGAATTTGGAGAAAGCACACGTTGCTTCTCAACAGTCAGAGCAAATGCTGTTTCAGCTACAAATGAGGTTAGCAGCAAGCTCAAGGTTGCCGTAACCCCTCCCTTTACAAGTGATTTCATGCGATATGCTTCGCCTATGTCTATCTAACTGTACTACCATATATAGTTACAATTCGGATTAGAGCTATTCCGTATAAGCACAAGAAAATGAGCACCAAAGGAAACGCCTAGAAGCGAAAATTTTACTAGATGATGGAAGCTAATGATCTGAAGTGATATGAGCGATAGTTCCATCCCTCTACTCAAACCTGCGCTCAGTCGCATCTTAAGGTATTCCCAAAAAAGATTTTAAAGCCGTTTTATACCTATTCTTTAACCGCTTAGAAAGTAAACCACCTTGCTGCATCTCCGCAAGCACAGTCGCGGAAAAAGTTCCTTTAGGAATAGGACTACCAACAGTAATTAATCTTGATAATTCAATAGCATCCATCTCCCGAGCAAACTGATAAGCTATTACAGACTCACGGACAATAAAGTTGGGTAAGCTTGAACTAGGTAGAAGAATACACGCAGTTTCAGAATTGCTTCTGCGACTGGTTACATTAACAAACAGATAGTTACTTTCCGAAGTTTGTGCAATTGCGATATAGAGATGCTGGTTATTTGGAGGCGTATCTATCAAAAAGGCATCTCCCAAATTAATGGTGATGCTAGGTATGTAGAGCCTCGTCTAAATATGCTTCACGAATAGCTTCATGACTGATCTCCCTTATTTCCTCCTTACTTTTACCCACATTTTTCAGAATATCTTCTACTGCAATTGGAATAGCCGATCCGTAAGGATTTTGCCATTCTGGAAGATCGTGAGTCCATTCGGCAACATCAAAAGGATCAAGATGTCCAAAGGTTTTATACACCTGATGTATGATTTCCTCCTCCTCTTCACAAAGGTCTTCATCTCCGGGATCGTCTATTAAGCGAATCCAATTTTGATTGGGATGAGAAATAAATTTGGACCAGAGGGGCAGGGCATCATCTACAGGTTGCCCCTTAATTAGGTCGTATACACTACTCAGGACAGGACCATAATCCATTGACACATAACTATCCCCAGTAATCGGTTGTTCCAGATGTTGTAATGCAATACGGTCAGCAATGTAAAGCATCTTCAGTAAGCCCAAATACTTCATAGGCTTACCATGCAGTTTTAAGAGTGCTGCCGCAGCTTCAACAGCTTTTTCTGGATGAAACCGAAACCGAATTGGCATGACTTGATCCGGAAGAGACCTTGGTATACCTTTATTATAAGCTTAGTCTTGCCTCCATAAAATTAGTGGAGATCTGCGATTAGTATGATGTCATAATAGCGCTCGTTCCTGGCCATGAATTCGCCTCCACAATTTGGCTGGGCTAATCTCTGATGAAGTTGAGAGCTTAAAACATTTGTTTACCCTTAAAAATAATTTAGCCCAAGCAGAACGATTGGCACTCGTTGTTGGCACGATAGCGCCAGCGCTGACTTGTCAGTTCGCGGAGCGGATGGCAAATAAACTAATTAAGCAGCTTGACCAGTGATACTTGAAACTAAATAATGTTTGAGTAACTTACCCAAAATTGAGATCCCGTGCTCAATTTCTTGAGGAGAACGCGAGAAATTTAGGCGCATCGCCGGATAACCCTGCTGATCGGGAAAAAATGCGGCACCTGTAGCGATTAAAATATTTTGGGCGATCGCATCTCGGCAAATTGCGACTATCGGCATATCTGGCAGATGTACCCAAAGAAAAAACCCGCCTTGAGGTATTGTCCAAGAAACTCAAGGCGGGAAGTGCTTAGAGATCGCTTGCAGCATGACATTGCGACCTTGCAGATTGTGAGTGCGGAGGCGGCTGATGTGACGACGGTATTGCCCTCAATACGGTTCAGTTAAGGCTATGCAGTGCTTGAAACAACAAACACAGGAGGATTGGTTCTTGTTCCAGTACCTCTCTCTATGTTTAACTTTTTTCGAGCGAAATTTTGATACAGGCTTTTTCACAACCCTCGGGTTATTTCTATGAATCCCTTCGGGTAGAACTTGGTCGAGAATTTCCACAGTTAACCAACTCAAAAAAAGGGGAGTTCTTTTGCTTGTAAACGCTGAAATTTTGGAAGAGCACGACGAACAACTCGTAATGTTACTGTGAAACTTATACGTAAGGGGGAAACTTCTGCGCTTCTTGCAGCTTGAAAAATTAATAACCTAATAGCCCAATGACCTAATAACAAACCGTAAACTTCAAGCACCACCTCCCGTGGCTTTTGCGAACGAATATGAGTTTTTCGCCCTAAAAGATGTACTTTGACTTCGTCAATCGTATTTTCGACTTCCCAACGTTGATGGTACTCGGATGCAAGTAGCTCGGCGCTAAATTTTTCAATGTCTAACAAACTCGTAATTAAACGATATTTAATTTGTTCTTCACTCTGTTTAGGATGCTCAATTGTGTATTCAATAACTCGTACTTGTATTGGCTCAAAACCTTTTTTTCGGAATTTGCCTTCCTGGATAAATTTAACTTAAATACGAACCATCCTCTAAAGCTTCTTCGTTTAAAAATTTAACGTTGCCAGGGATTCTTCCTAAATAATCACAACCCTTACTTACTGTTGCTGGTACCATCGCGTAAGAATGTAAGCCTCTATCCCACATCAACAACATGCGCTCCTGTTACCGAGCGCAATAATTTTAATGATCTGACCCGCTCTCCCATCTTATATGGGCACATTAATGCATCAAAAATTAAATGTGTCCCTGCCTCTACCAAAATAACTAATCTAAATGAGTGGAAATGCCGCTCGTGTACCAGGATGACTACCCGGACGACCAAAAACCCTTGCATTTTCATCGCTATCTGGGACATCTAGGCAGGTTCCATCAATTACTACGATTCGTAATCCATTTAAAAAAGCTCCTACCGTTTTGCTAGTTGCCATTGGTTGCACCAACTGATGAAACAATTGTCTCATCACTCCTGCTCCCAATCGCTGTCTGGCTTGAGTGAGCGCTGATTTACAAGGAAACCGCCAATATTTACCAATTTTAATCCATGCCTCTGAAAGACCATCAATGAGATTTTTTAGTACATCCCGCATTGAATCTCTTGAGCACAGGCTCATTGCTATTATTAAGCAAACTACAAGTTGTGCTGGTAACGAGCGATAACGTTCCTCTTTGACTTTAGTTTTCGCAATCGCCTGTTCAATTGAAGTTGCTGGAATAGCTATCTCTATTGCTTTGAATATCTCGGTACTTTGTATCTTAGAGACATTAAGGAGAATTCTTTCAGGTGCACCGTACTTGATTCCCGTTTTTGGATACAATACCCAATTTACAACTATTTGAGCCTTAACTGAACCGTATTGGTATATATTGATGATCGCTCTAGTCAATCAGCAAAACAACTGTGGCAAGCGCTCCCCCCAGTGTATCGTCAATGTGCAGTTTGTTACACCGATTTTTGGGAGGCTTACGAGCAAGTTTTACCAAGTAAACGTCATCGTGCAGTTGGTAAAGATAGCGGTCATACAAGTTACATTGAACGATTTAACAACACTCTACGTCAACGAATTTCACGCTTAGGTAGTAAAACATTGTCGTTCTCAAAATCGCTTGATAATCACATTGGCGCAGTCTGGTATTTTGTTCATCATTATCACGCTAGTTTACACGCTTAAATCATTACTATGCATCACTACCCAAGATTTTTATTGGCTTTGACTATGATGCTATAGATTTAATCATAGAAATTTAGACGGTGCCTATGGCTTTGGAGTTCTCTTGATATTCAGCCTCCTGCATAGCGCTGCGTTTGAGATATCGTACCACCTCTTCGTAAATTTGACTGCTAACGCGATCGCCCCGCCGACCATTTTCCAGTTTGATATCATCCACAAAGAAGTTGAGCTTGAACTCGATGTAAATACCCGATTCATCGTGATTCATTCCAGTCATTAAAATTTGTGGTTCCTGCCATTTTTGTCGGGGTTCTTTAAATCGTTCCCGTAACCACTGTTTCAATTCCATGACGTAATCATCTAAGCGGGTTTCCTCACGCTGGGGATTTGATATTTTTAGGAAGAGGCGTTGGACTCGGCGCTTGAGCATATTGATCTTGAGTTCCCACTCGTCGGGAATTACGGATTCATCCTCATCCAGTAAATTGGGGTCACGAATCCAGGCACGATACCACTGTCTAACCAGTTTAATTAGCGTGTCATCCAAGCGATTTTCAATAAATTCAAATACTGACCGATTATTTTTGGTTGTAGTGATAACTTCAATTCCAATTAAACTTAAAACTTCTAGATATTCCTGCTGCACATTTTCAATTTCATCCTGAGTCAAGCCGCCCTTTTCAGCAAACTTTAGAGTCACGGCTAAGGCTTCTAGCGCCTGCCCAATCTCTTCTAATTTGAGATTTACTTCACTTTCTGCGGAAAGCCGCAGCTTTCCAAGTTTTTGTTGTTTTGCTAGGATTTTATCGACTACGGCATTGTAGTAGCAATCCATCAATTCTAGTTTTCTGTCAATATCTCCTAGCGTATCAGGATGAGCTAAAATGACGGCTTCCATAACTTGTTTGGCATCATCCAGTTGATAGCCTTGCAAAACTTCGATCTTAGTAGAATAAAAATAATAGGTTGTAGGACGACTGAGATTAGTGATGTTTTGTCCCTGCAAAACACTGTTAGGAATATACACATCACAGTGTTTTTCTAGCATATAAAGTTGGGTAACTCTAATGCCAATCTTCCGCAACATCCCAACTGAGCCATTTTCAAGGCGTAGGACATCGCCAAACTGAAATGGCGTATCAATCAGTAGCACAATCCCGCTAAAGAAATTTGCCAAAATGTCCTTAACGGCAAAACCGATGATAAAGGTCGCACCACCCAAAGCCACCCAGATGCCAGTGAGATCGACACCAAACGATTTTAGAACCAGGACGCTTGCAAACAGAATAATAACAACGGGAATAACCGCATCAAGCAGGGGCAAAAGTACGGCATCCCACATCACCTCCGTCTGCTTGGTGAACTCTTTCAGGTAATAGATGAAAACCTGAGTAAACAACTGGATAAACCAATAGCTGAGGGCAACAATCAGAGATGCGGTTAAAAATCTATCCAGTCCTTCAATCAGATCGATTTCAATTAAACGATGGAAGCTGAATTTGAGCGTAACGAGAACAAAAGCAATCAGCACTGGATACATTGAGACATTGAGCGTAACCAGGGCTATATCTCGCTCAAACTTGCGAAAAATCGAGCGCAATATGTGTAACGACACGAGATAAAGTAAGGTTGTGGCGATCGCAGATATGGCTAAGTCACTCAGGACAAATGCCCAAGAATTTACAGCAAAGGGTAAGAATTTTTCTATCATGAGTAATGAGCGATCGCTTATTCTATTTCTAACTTCAATCCGGGCAACAATTTCTCCAAATTTTTCAGGGATTTTCCTTGCCAGGGCATATCATTAGATCCCAAAACAACCAACTGAATCCCTTTCTTTTTTCGCATACTCAGAACAAATTTAGACAACATACTGATGCCAGAACTATTGACAAATGCCAAGTTTTTCAAGTCAAGCGTCATTGTGTCTGGTTCAGACTCAGCCACTTCATTGAGTAAGTTTGTAATCGGAGCATAATCTGTAGGTCCACCAAGGCTAAGTTCACCTTTGAAGTTGACGCTTACAGAGTCTGGATCGAATTGAACGATGTAGTCTTCACCTTTAACTTCTTGAATTGCCACTATCGGTTGTCTCCTTTGTGAATAACTTAATTTCGGTTTCGGGAAAAACTGGAAACTAAACTGGAATAAGTACCATTATCGTGACAGTAATCATTTTAGGCTCTTCTTGAACTATTTCAAATTTCCAGCCTAGCTTTGCTGAATAATCATTGATCATCGTTAAAAAACCCAAACCCGACGATTCACTATTTTCCTCTTCTGCACTTTTTTCTATCTGTTGCACGTAAAATTCTTCTGGATCGGATGACAAGAGTTCCTGAATAAATCCCTGAAACTTATCAAGCCCTTCAGGATTAACACTGTTTGTGGCAAAAAGTACGGCTGTTACCGATGCTTCTTCAAGAAAGTGAATGCCAAATTTGATTTTGAAACTACTTGTTGGATTGTTAAACTTCATGGCATTTTCTAACAGTTCATTAGCGACATAGCTGACCGCCCCTTTACTTTCTTTAATCCGGCGTTCCTGGGTAGGATCATCCTCATCTACCGGAAGAAAATTGGAAAAGTAATCCGCTATAAAATGAGCCGATAGTCGATTACTACGCCAGCGCTTTTTAATGGGAAGAGAATTTGGCGTAAAGGTTAATTCTAAAGAATCATGTTCGGGGAGAAAGCTTTCGACGAAATTTCCAAAGATTTGAGACATAGCTGGTTAAATTCTCAACAACAAGGTTTCAGTTTTTAGGGTCATTCAGGTGAGGTCATCAAAAATGTTTGCTCACCCATAAGGTGTTTTTTTGATGTATTGGTTATCGCTCTAAACCAATGCGAGTGCTTGAGGCTGTGACTCGGTTTCTACGCCTACTTCCGTCCGCTTCAAAACTAACAAAGTAATATCATCAAACACTTTTTGAGTGCCAATATGTCGCCGCACATCGTCAATCACGGCTTGCTTAATTTCTTCAGCCGATAAATGCCAGTTTTTGCTAATGATGTCACACATCGGCTCAAGTCCATACTGTTTTTTGTTAATGTCATAAGCTTCGGGAATACCATCGGTGTATAGAACTACACCATCTCCTGGGTGTAGCTCAATTGAAATGTGACTGATGAAGTCAGCGATATCATCATCAAGGGCAATAGGAAAGCCTAAATCCATCGTGTCTACGCGCTCAATTTCTCCGCCTTGGCGCACAATGATTGTTTCTTCATGCTGACCACTGATGCTCACCCGTCCTTCGGAATAATTTAAAAGCGCTAGGGTGAGACTTTTCTCGGAGTTCATGCGCTGCACGTTTTTGTAGAGGGTGCGGTTGAGCGCATCTAGGAACCGAACCGGATCTACTTCGCGGATTTCGTTAAGGGTGCGAACGGCAGTTTGCGCCATCAGCATCAAAATACCACTTTCCAAGCCGTGACCTGTGACATCACCGATGCCAAGAGTAACAACGCCATCGGTATTTAAGACATCATAATAGTCACCTCCGACTTCATCGGCTGCATCCATGTATCCGGCGATATCGAGTCCGTCAATTTCCAGTTCATCAGCGTTAGGCAGAATCATCTGCTGCATCTGACGCACAAGATCCAATTCAGCACCCATGCGGAGATTGTCTTCCTTGAGTCTCTCGTTGAGGGCAATGATTTCTTCGCTGGCAGTTGCCAGTTCTGCCGTGCGTTCACGAACTTTTTCTTCTACAGTTTCAAAAGATTCTTGAAGCTGACTCGCCATGCTATTGAAGGAATGCTCCAGCGTGTCAATTTCTTCAATTTCAATCAAGTCAGTCGTATCTACACGCTTGTTAAAGTTACCACTGGCAAGTTCTTTTGAAGCCTGGGTAAGCCTGAGAACAGGACTGGTAATTAAACGGGCGGTGAGAATTCCAATCGCTGTTGCGCCTGCAAAGGTGAGTAAACACAGCAAAATTGTAGTGTGGGTGTTGGCATTGATTTTTGCCATTAAGTCGTTTTCAGGAACAACAATGACTCCAAACCAATCAATCCCTCGACCGTCTTGAATGGGCAGCACTTGAACGTAATACATCGATCCATCCAATTTAAACTTGATTTGTTGCCTGGTTTTGATCCCATCAAAACCAGCAAAATAACCACGTAAATACCGAGCTGTGGCGGCTACTGTAGCATTTGTACTATCGGCGGCTGTCATCCGATAAATTTGGCGCTCATCGCCTTTGCCTTTAATAATGAATGGTTCTTTTATGGTAGAGCTAGAAACGAGTGCTCCCGATCGCTCGATAATAAAGCTCTGTCCATGCGGACTAATATATAATTTATTGAGAAAATTTGTGACTTGTTGCAAAGTGATATTGATGCACAAAACTCCAAGTAGCTTATGGTTTGAGTCGTAAACAGGCCTAACCGGAGAAATACCTAAAGCGATATTATTACTGGAAAAAAACGGGTAAATTTGACTCCAACTTGCTCGTCCAGCTTGTGCAGCAGATCTATACCAGAGGTTGTAACGCGGATCGTACTTTGTTTGCTGCAATAACTTTTGTTGATTGCCTTGCTTGTCTAATGTATAAACCTGGCGGAAGGGGGCAGTTTTTTCGGTACGAATTTCAAGTTGTACTGTTCCGTCTGCCTGATATTCCGTCCCCACTGTTTCACCTTGTTCATTACCGAACAAGAGATGTCTTTCTAACTCACCCTGATGCATGATCTCCCAAAAGTAACGCCGCAATCCTGCAAGGTCATTTGCCTTGAGATTGTTGCTATTCAAGCCTGCATTTGTCATTGTTAGTGTGTTCTGGGATTTGTTGGCATAATTCAATACCTCCTCTTGAACCCGGGAACTAATTTCTTGATTGAGTTGAGTCGCTAAGTCATCGATCGCCTTCTGTCCATTACGAAAGGAAAGCCATCCTACTAATGTTGTGGAAGCAACAATAGGAATAATAAAGAAAGCAACCAGAACTGTTTTGAGACGGAATTTAGGAGAACTATTTTTCAAAGATTTCATTGATATGGCCGTTAGCTAATAATAATTCACGCCTTCAGCATCGCCTCGGGTTGTGGCGGTGCGTTATTAAGATTTTCTGCCTCTATTTCTTCTGCAAATTCCCTTCTACATATCCTGATTTGCAGAGGAGGAATTAACCGATGTTTGAATACTGTCTTGCTTTGTTCCAGCAGCAATTAAATCTTCGATATCGTTGTGCAACTTTTGGCAAAGCCGATCAAGGGGAATATCATTAGCATCATATCCAAAGGGATTTTCAATTTCTAAACCGATCGCCTCAATGCCAAATAACGCAAAAGCTACTCCCCCAACAACTGGAATTGTCCACCATTGCAAATCTTTCACCATCTGAAAAGGCAGTGCCAAACAATACAAAATTAACAGATGTCGTAAGTGAATCGAATAAGCTTTAGGCATCGGCGCAGCTAAAATGCGTTCGCAGCGCGATAGACATTCAACTAATTGATCTAGCAAGCGATTGAGGGCAGCCAATTGAATACTATCAATCTGCTGTTGGGAATACTGTTTAGTTAAATAGCCCCCAATCCATTGCGTTACTTTCAATGGCATATTGGTGACATATTGCAACTCTAAACATTTTTCTGGAGAAAGCACAGACTTTAATTCTTCGTCAACTCTAGCGCGTCTTAAATGCTGTTTCATTGCCATAAAAAAAGCGGGAACTAAGCGTAAATAAGCGGCTTTTTCCTTGCTATCTGCTAAAGTTTTATCAGGAATTGTCATCCACATTTGTCGGGAAAGGTTACGACCTGTAAACATAGTCATTCCGGCAACTTGCCAGCCTTCCCAAAATCTTTCATAGGCTGTATTAGTCCGAAAAACTAATAGCAAGCCTAAAATAATTCCAGGGATTAATCCCGCTAAGATTGGTTGGCTAAAACCTGAATAGCCATGTTTGTAAAGTATGGTAATGATCAAAGCCATTACCATACTTAAAAAAACCTGTGTTCTGATATTCAGAATGACAGAACTTTT
>Ga0209512_1001239_pt1 | contig 32852 bp, 20 predicted proteins | sample frozenSSSSmetaG_FD_184142 | JGI IMG/M metagenome (GOLD analysis project Ga0209512, IMG submission 184142) | Glacier valley bacterial and archeal communities from Borup Fiord, Nunavut, Canada, to study Microbial Dark Matter (Phase II) -... | ecosystem: Environmental > Aquatic > Freshwater > Ice >...
CTGGCCTGCCGATGGCGAGCAGCTCAATGGCCTGGGCCTTGAACTCGGGTGTATATTGCTTTCGTGGTTTGCTGGGATTCATGAGCGGATTCTGGTACTTTCCGGTCCAGAAAACTAGCGCACCTCACTTCCTCCGCTTCGGCCGAATGCCCGAATTGCGGTGCACCTCTGCCTGAGCAGGCTCCGCAAGGACTCTGTCCGAAGTGTCTGTTTGCTTGGCTGGTCGTGCAGACGGAGGATGGCGCGGGCGGGGCGGCGCAGGTGCCTTCGCAAACACCGGAGGAACTGGCTCCGCACTTTCCTCAACTCGAAATCCTGGAATGCCTCGGGCGCGGTGGCATGGGCTTGGTTTATACTGCCGCGCATGAGGATTTTTGAAAACGGTCCAACAGGCGGCCCAACATTCAAGGGGAGCACATGCGCCCTCGCATGTGGTTTCCGGCGCCCTCGCCGGAAACAGCGTCGATGCCCGTGTGACGCCCGTCTTCGGCGAGGGCGCCAAAGACAGCACGCGAGGGCGCGTGTTCTCCCCAAGACAATTGCGCCTCTCCTTATCTACAAAAGCACAAATCCTGATGCGCGGCAGCATACAAGGCGCGGCAGAAATCGCTGAACCGCCTTGTCGCGCCCAAGTTGCTGGCGCCGGAGCGCGTGGCGGACGCGAAATTCGCGGAGCGGTTCACGCACGAGGCGCAGGCGCTCGCAGCGCTGAACCATCGGAGCATCGTGACCATTCACGATTTCGGCCAAGCGGGCGGCTTCTACTTCCTGCTCATGGAGTTTGTGGATGGCGTAAATCTCCGACAGGCGATGAAGGCAGGCCGCTTCACGCCGGAGCAGGCGCTGGCCGTGGTGCCGCCGATCAGAGAATTCGTCGATGATTTGGGGAAGTTCCTCCGCGAGACTGTCCAAAAACTCAGGATCGTATTCGAGGCACTTGTTTTTCGCAGTCTTCCGCAGGTGATTTTTCACCTCCAAGTGGGCCACCCTGAATGCCCAGACTTTGAAATTCGTTCCTAGCTGGAAGGCTGTGCGCTTGCGCCAGAGGATCATATTCACGGTTTGCCGGATGTCCGCCGCAGCCTCGGGATCACGACAAAGACTCCGGATAAAGAAGAACAAATCACCCTGATGATTGGTGAGTTCTCTTACGAAGTCTTCGAGTCCCTGCGAGGTTTTTGACATGGGCGGTAGCTAGTGACTTACGCATGGCTTTGCGTTTTGGTATAGTCAGGTTGAAAAATATCTTACCGAGGCTGCCGGTTGGTCCTCTTCACCCAATATTCTTACGGTTTCCAGGCTGTCGGAAAGCCTTCAATTTGGGTTTCGCCTTGACCGATGCGCAGCTTTTGGTCGTCCTCGCAGCAGGGAGATATCGCCCGTTTCCCTGCCCCGAAAGCCCAACGCCATCATCCACTTCTCGCATCGACCCATCCGATGAAACTCACTCTTGCCGCATCATTCAGTTTGATCCTATCCGCGCTGGGCGCCCCGGTTGACTACGATTTCTCCAAAATGATTCAGCCGGTGCCAGCCACCGCAGTATTCGAGGATCCCGGCTACATCGTCTGGTGCGGCAGCATGATCCGCGATGACCAAGGGAAATGCCACCTTCTCTACTCACGCTGGCCGCGCAAGCTCGGCCACTACGCTTGGGTCACTCACTCGGAAGTCGCTCACGCCGTTGCTGATAGCCCGTTAGGTCCATACAAATTTGTCAATACCGCGCTCCCAGCCCGTGGCAAAGAATATTGGGACGGGCTCTGTACCCACAACCCGACCGTGAAGAAGTTCGGCAGCAAATATTACCTCTATTATATGGGCAATACGGGTGATGGAAAACCCATGACTACCCTGAATTGGAGCCACCGCAACAACCAGCGTATCGGCGTAGCCGTGGCCGATAGCCCAGCGGGACCATGGACTCGCTCGGATACGCCACTCATCGCCCCCACTCCCGGCTTCCACGATGCTCTTTGCCTGGCGAATCCCAGCGTCACCCAACGCCCTGATGGCGGCTATCTGATGGTTTACAAAGCGGTGGGCGACAAAGGCAAGAAACCCTTCGGCGGTCCTGTCGTCCACGTCGTCGCCACCAGTGAGGCACCCACGGGGCCGTTCATCAAGCAGCCCAATCCCGTTTTCACAAGCAACGACTCGAGCTTCGCGGCGGAAGATCCCTACATATGGTATCAATCGGATCGCTATTGGGCAATCGTTAAGGACATGAACGGCAGTTTCACTCACGCAGGCACCTCGCTCGCACTTTTCGAATCCACGGATGGCTTCAGTTGGAAGCCGGCAGCCCATCCGCTCGTCTCCACCCTCAACTTGAAACGGACAGGCGAAAAACAACAAAAACTGATGAAACTCGAGCGTCCCCAGCTCGTGTTTGAGAACGGCGAACCCACGGTATTGCTCTGTGCCGGGGTGCCCGAGGGGAAACTCGATGAAAGCTTCAATGTGCAAATCCCGTTGCGACTTATTCCCAAGTGAAAACTGACGAAGCGAACAAGCATCAACAGTTTGATTGCTGACGAAATTCACAGCTCTACCATTGAAATTCACTCCCATGAAAATTCCTTCCTTACCAATATTCCTCGCCGCTCTGCTATCCAAAGTCCGTTCATCCGGCAAGCGGCTTTAACGCTAACAACTCTGGTCCTGCTCGCGCCGCCTAGTGTGCCGGGCGTTAAATAGCTATACAGAATAGAGGTTTCGCGTAGAATCCGCGCATGGCCCGCCCGATTCGCGTCCTCTCGCTTGATCCCGTCCAGCAACGGGAACTCGAAATCATGATCAAAAGACCCAAGGCTCCGCAACGGGAAGTCAGGCGGGCCAGGATCATCCTCGCCCGCGCCGGAGGTCTCAGCCAGCAGCAGGCGGCTGACTTGATTGGCGTCAATCGCCCGGTGATCGCCAAATGGGGGCCCGTTTCATCAGCAACGGCGTCCCTGGTCTTGCGGAAGCCCGCCGCTCCGGCCGCAAGCCTGCGATTGCGGCACAGATCCGTTCCGAGATCATTACCGAGGCGACATCTCCTCCGCCCGGACGAACCCAATGGTCCTCCCGCAGCATGGCCAAAGCCAAGGGAGTGTCGCCCAATACCGTGCAGCGCCTGTGGCGTGCCAACGACATCAAGCCGCACAACACGCGCACCTTCAAGATTTCCAACGACAAGGATTTTGAAGCGAAATTTTGGGACGTGATCGGACTCTATCTCGATCCGCCCGAGCGCTCGCTGGTGTTCTGCTGCGACGAGAAGAGCCAATGCCAGGCGCTGGAGCGAACCCAGCCGGGATTGCCATTGGGACCGCATCGGGTGCGGACCGGCACCCATGACTAGAGCCTGTCCCAAAAAAGCGCTTTTTCAGAACAGCGCTTCCATTTTGTCCAAACGAACATTTCCAAAATGCCGATCCAGTTGGATTTGGAACTCGGGAAGGCGATTTCTCGCCGATTCCATCGGCTGGAACGAAAATCCGGAACTTCTTGGATACGGGTTTTCCGGAGCTTCCTGATATGATCCCTTTTTTAACTTTTGACTGCCTGGTGATCAGGCCGCTTGGGACTGTGGTGTGCCGACCTTTTGTTCCTGATTCCCTTTACGCTTTTTCTCCGCCTCCGCCATACGCGCAACAACCCAGAGATTGTGCGTGAGAACCGCCCAGCCTGTCGCCAGTTGCCTGTGCTCGAAGCCTTTGGCTAACAGCCGACGTCCGAGGAAGACGTTCTTGAAGATGCCGATGCGTCCTTCGGTGGCCGCCCGACGTTTGAGACCTTCACGAAAGCCTTGCTGGTTGGCGAGCTTGTCGGCCAACTCGCTGACGTTACGTGGACACAAGCCGTTACCCAGGCCGAGCTTCTCCAGCAGGACGGTGTTTGGTTTGCTGGCTCTTCAGCAGAATCTGTGGGTGAACTTTGGCTCTGGCAAGTCTCCAAGTGTATGATAGAGAGAGGTTTGTAGTAGTTCGAAACTGCGGTAACCATAGGCCTTTCTCTATTTTCCTTTCAAGGTTAATCCTAATAACAGCGGATGGCGAAAATCGCTGCGGGGATAGTCGCGGACGGTCTTGTGACATGGAACTGCAAACAAGTGGTGGAGACCGGTGCCTCAAGGCGGATGATCCGGCGGCTTTGATGATTGGCAGAGATTTCTGCTAACATTATATCATCGGAAGAAATTTTGATCGTTCGGACACAGAACGGCATGTCTCGCTCCGGGTGGCCCATCAGCACGGATTCCATCGGGTGATCGAAGTCGGTGTCGAAGTCGATTTCAATGACTGAGATGGTTTGTGACGTTTCCCAAGTGAGGCGGACGACGGTTGTTTCCTGATCGATATCCGCAACCCAGGCGTTTGTGGCGCGTGTGGGGCGACTGATCCCGTTTGCTAGATTTCCGGGAGAGAAAGCCATGATGGGGGGATTAATTTTTAGTGCGAGGTTTTTTCCGTTAGGTCGGCGCTTGGGGGTCCAGAACTCGAAAGTATCGATGCCTATGCCGGGAGGAGGGGCCTGTGTGTTAGCCTTGGAGACGGCTTTGTTTCCAGTCTGGCAAAGAGCGAGGACGCCTGTGAGCCGCTGATCGCTGAGGTGTGCGGAAACATTGTCGTTTTTTAGAAGACAGACAAAGACGTAACAGGTTTCTTCGATCACGGTGTCGAAATCGAGTTGGAGGTTTTGTCCAATGCCTGGAGTGAGCGAAATTTCGAGGCATTTCAAAACGACATCTGGAGTGTGGTTGGCGGGTTTTGTGCTGATCCTCAGTTCGGTGTGCACCGTGGTGGCGGCCGAGACATCGACGGTGAACTCGACGACGGGCATGATGCCTGCGGTGATGGGGAGCATCATTGCCCAGGATTCGCTGAGTGGCAGTGACTCTCCGCAGGGGGCAAGCTGCGAGAGAGCGAGCTCGCTTGTGGCGGTGATTTTCGCCGTGCGGGCGAGGTCTGTGCGATCCTGATAACTCACACCTGGAATGAATTGACCGGCTCGTAATAGACGCCGCTGGAGTTCTTGCATGGAGTCCGTTTCTAGCAGTTCCCGTGGACTGATTCCGTCACGCAGACAGATGGCGGCAGCGACACCGCAGGCTTGGCCGTTGTGACCGCAGGTGGCCATGACGCGGGTGCTGCCGAAGGCGATATGAGAGGCACTGATGATGCGGCCGGCGAGCATCAGATTGCTGATATTCCGACTGTATAGGGTGCGCCACGGAATTTGATAGACACCCTTGGCGTGCCACTGGGTGCATCCTGGCTGTGGACTGAAGACGCCATCCACTGGGTGGAGGTCGATGGCCCAGCCTCCGAATGATACCGCGTCTGCATGGGTGCGTTGTTCGACGATATCTTGCTGGGTGAGGATGAGATCGCCCTCGAAGCGGCGGCTTTCGCGTTTGCCGGGAATAGTGCCGACCCATTCAAGTGTTAGATTTTCAGCTTCGGGAAATAGACCAGAGTTTTTGATGTGATTCCAGACTCCGTAGGCGACTTTCCAGAGTTCCCATTTGATGGTTTCACTATCGTGGATGGTGTCGAGTGCGCCGCCCCATTCGAGCCACCAAAGTCGGCAACCTGAATCACCGGCCTTGAAATCGCGCCAGCGAGGGATTTGTTCGATGTCGGAAAGTGCAAAGCTCGGCGGAGTGAATTTGACGGGTCGCCCGGTGTCCTTCGAGTGAAAGTAAATCGTATGACCTAATAGCTCAAAGGAAGACTTCTCGGGCGCGAAGAGTTCACCGAATTCGTTGCGAGACTCGGCTCCGATGCGGAAGGCGGCTCCCGCGAGGAAGCCGACGATGCCGTCGCCGCTGGCGTCGCAGAAGAGGGGCGCTGAAACTACGTAGAGAGTCGAGTTTTGTGAGCAGAAGGCGCGGACGCTCTTGATGGTATCCGGGCCGGACTTTTCGAGATCGTGGACGGCGGTGTTGAGAAGTAGAGTGATGTTCGGTTCGTTCACGATCATCTCTAGCAATATGCTATCAAGCACGAGCGAGTTGCCCTCCGGGTTACGGTGCATGTTCTCGACAAGCAGTTCGTCGATCACGCCACCCTCGCGTGCCCAGCGGTTGTTGTTACCCATATGGGAGGTGGCACCGAGGATCCACAGACGGACTTCGCTGGAGGCATTTCCACCGAGGACCGGGCGATCTTGGATGAGGACGACTTTGACGCCTTCTCTAGCTGCGGCGATGGCGCAGCAGGCACCTGAAAGACCACCGCCGATGACGGCTAAATCACAGGAAAGATGGTCTGTGCGGAGAGTTCTGATCGCGGCGGGTGGTTCAATGATCATGGGCGTATGGGAAAGGTTACGTTAAGGAATGAGTGATGGTGCAAAGTTGTCCGGAAAATGAGAGACGAGATATCGAGTTTAATCTGGATTTATCTTGCCGAGAATAGGGTTGTGCGCATTATTTCTTTGATTTTGCGCTGATTAATTCTTATGTCTCAGTCTCGAAATAGTGAAGAGCCCGTCAAGAGGATTGCGATTCTCGTTGATACCTCAACGAGTTGGGGGCGCGACGTCATAGGTGGCGTTCATCGTTACAGCAGGGAGAATGCGGGGTGGCAATTGTTCGTGGAGCCACGCGGAGTGGAACAGCGGCGCTGGTTGCCGACGGCGTGGCAAGGAGATGGCGTGATCGCTCGAGTCGGATTCAGTGAACTGGCGACAAAACTGACGGAGTTGAAATTACCAGTGGTCAATGTTTCCGGCATCACCCTGCCCTATGTGAATTTTCCTAGGGTGGTGTCAGACCAGGTGGCGGCGGCGAATCTGGCGGCCGAACATTTGTTGGTGCGCGGGTTCAGGAATTTCGGTTATTTTAGCTTGTTAGGACTGGAATATGTGGCCGAGCACCAGCAGGCGTTTTTAGCCAGATTGCGGATGGAGGGGCATAGCGCGGATGTTTTCTCGGTGAGTCCGCAGCTAGGCGCGGAGCCGGATTGGAATCTCGATATGAAACGCTTGGGAAAATGGCTAAAGTCGTTACCCAAGCCGCTGGCCGTGTTCACATGGAATAGCAGCAGTGCACGGGAGTTGATTTATGCCTGCATGCAGACCGGACTTGCGGTGCCCGAGGTGGTCGCTGTGCTCAGTGGCACGGATGATGATTTGTTTTGTGAAGTGACGCCAGTTCCGATTTCTGCCGTGAAACTTGACTGCGAGCAGGTCGGCTACCGGGCGGCGGCGGAATTGCACGCGATGATGCAAGACCCACATGCGCCACCACCCGCCGAGGTGATCATTCCACCAAAGTGCATCGTGGAAAGACAGTCCACCGACACGCTCGCCGTGGCCGATCCCGCCATCGTGAAAGCCCTTCGATTCATTCGTGAAAATCCAGCGCAAGTCATAAACGTGAACGACGTGGCCGCGCGGGCAGGGCTTTGTCGGCGTGCGCTTGAGATTCGTTTTCAGAATCTGATTGGTCGTTCGCCCGCCTCCGAGATCCGGCGAGTGCGCATCGACCACGCCATCGATCTGCTCCAACGCACGAATCTACCCATAGCAATGGTGGCAGAACGATCCGGTTTCAGCAGTCCGGAATACATGGCATCGGTTTTTCGCAACCAGCTTGCGACCACTCCACTCCAATACCGCAAGCGGGAAAAAACGGGATAAAATCCGACGGTTGAGTTCACTGCTGCTCCCAGAACTCCCAGCTTTGTGGCTGAAGAACGGGCTTGAATGACGGGCCGCTCTGAGTGCCGATCGATATGCCCATCGTGCCCTCGCCCGCATCATCAGGAGTGTAGCGGAAGCCCTTCCACTCTGCCGTGCCGAGACCGGTGACAATGTCAAAAGCGCGTTCTTTTTTGGAGCGGTTAGAAATCACGATGGTGACTTTGCCATCCGGCTTTTTGAAGGCGAAAATCCGGCCTTCAGGATCGTAGTTGTTTTCGCTGACATCGAGTGCGACGCAGTCCCATGGCATGTGCCTGACGAAACTACCGACAGCATTCCAGTTGTTAGAATTGTAGATCCAGTGACCGGGTTTGACGGTTGCTGATTTTCCCTCAAGAGCGATGGTTTCCGAGCGGACTTCCATCGGCAAATTCGGGCCGATCTGGGTCACGAGGGTTTGCGGATTGGATCCTTCCACGAATGCGACATGGAGTGGGCCTTGGCCTGACGGTCTCGGAATAGGGACGGCGCCTGAAGGAAATTTCCTTTTGAAAATAAGATCTGTCGATGAATCCCAAGACGCCGTTAGTTCGGTCTTTTCCCATGCGGCATTGAGCTTTAACCCCGGTTCATCCTTGACTAGAAGATAGACGGTGACCGGTTGATTGACGATGAAGTTATAGCTGAAGTCAGGACTCTTCGGGTCGGAACTCTTGGCACTCACCATCTCGAAATTCTTGAAGGATTGTGGCATCGAGGAAATGATCGGACCATTCGGCCAGCGACGGTAACCGGCGGCGGTGGAGGGCATGGGTTTGTCGATTAGAGATTTCCAGAACCCCAGCGAGTAGCCGCCGGCTTCAGCGTTCTTGAGCGGCTTGAGTGCGTGAAGCCAGAACCACGTCGGGTTCTCGGCGAGCTGGAACGAGTTCATGATATGCTGCACGGTGTTGAGGCAGCGGTCGGGCGTGGCGACTCCGCTCATGTATTCATATTCGTTCTGGAACCACGGCCGCGGCGGCAACTTGCTGGTGATATCGGCGTGGACTTTTCTCACATTTTCCGAGGGCGCGCCGATGGTATGCACCACGTAGGCATCGACGAGCGAGGCGACTTCAGAAGTGTTCATCGCAGGTCCAATCTTCTTGGGAAATCCGCCTTCGGTATCCGCGAAAAGCAGGATCGCTGGATCGTATTTGCGGATTGCCGAGGCGACGGCGCTGTAGGCTTTCACATAATCCGCCGAGTCCGGATATTCGCAGGTGGAGTAGATAAAATGGTTGGCATTCGGTTCGTTTTGTAAGCCCCACATCGAGGTCTTGATGCCGGCGGCCTTGAGTGTCTTGATGTCGGTGACCACGGCATTGGCGAAGTCTGCTAGAAAGCGGGCGGTATCTCCGTTGTAAACGGGGTCCTTATCGAAATTGGAACCAAAACAGCGCAGCAGGTTCATGGCAAGTCCGCCGCTTTCGGGCGTGGCAACGTAGGATTGATTGGCCTTCCAGAATGGCGCGGGCGACCAGTATTCGAAGGACAAGCCCTCGACGCCAGCGGTGTCTAACAATTGTTTCAATTCCTGGAGTTGTTCTGGCCAGCGAGGTTGGAGAAACTTCTTTTCAGGATCGAGTCCGCGCCAGTAGAGGCCGCCGGCGAGACGGCAGTAGCGGAAGTTTTTCAGCATTTCCTTGGCGAGGCGTTCTCGCTCGGACGGGACCAAATCGTGCGGCACCGCGATCGGCTCCTCGGGCAGACCGTGGTTGCCGGACCCGATCGAGTCGGACTGGATTTCAAAGCCGATGCCTTTGATTGTTTGCTTGGTTTTATCCGGGTGGATGGTGATTGTGTCGGCCTTGGCCAGGCTGACCGTTAGACAAATAAGTGCGAGATGTATTTTCATGGAATTCAATAGCAACGGATTTCAATAATGGCGGCAGAAGGATCGCCGTTAGTGGCGGAGACGACGATGCGGAGTTTGTCGGTTGATGTGGCGGTAAGCGTGTGTTTTCGGAGACGCTGATAGTTGTCTTTTACTTCGAGAAGTAGCACCCATACGCCGCCGGAAAATGCTTCTATAGCGTAGTCACGCGGGCATTGGGCGTCGCGATAGAATGGCGCGTAGGCATGGTATTCGCGGATCAGGTGGCCGGGGAAAATGAGCTGCACTTCGCTGAGCGATTGCGGTTTTTCCCATGCGACCTCCAGCGACTGCGGCAAGGGCTGCGCGGGATCGGAAACCCACTGATTCGTCGCGCCGTGCGGGCGGGAGACGCCGCTGATGACTTGTGCGGCATCGAAGGGTCGTTGTTCCGGTGTGATGCGATAGGCCAGCGTGTGGCCATTGCCGTAGCGGCGCATGCGGTTGGGTGAAATGGCATACATCGCCATGTGACCGGAGATGATTTTCTTCGAGGCGTGCCAGGCGATGGATTTGTTAGCAAGTGCGTCGATGCGCAGGAAGGATCCCGGAGCAGTATCGGCGGGGAGTGCGATATTCAGTGGCCATGCGATCCAATGGGCACCGCCCGGAGGCACGCTGAGAGTCGCCTTGGCAAGCGGTGCGCCCGGCTCTGCACGGTAGTCCCAGATGTGGTCAGCGCGGTGGAGTTCGAGGTCGATCTGCTGGGTATCGACTGAGCTATTAGTTAGGCAGAGTTCGATGGAATCGATGCGTCCGCCGTGGGTGGCGATGAGTTGGCCACGGCGCGATTCGAGGCGCTCGATGTTGTATTGCGGCTGGTCTTTCCACACGGCGAGACCTTCGTGAAACGTGGGTGTCTCCGGCGCGACGCCGTGGATGGGCGCATCGCTGGTGGCGGCAATTTTTGCCTGACGGGCGAGATCGTTGGCATCGTTGTGCCGGTAATTCGGCAGAAAGCAGCCATTGGCTAACAATCGTTGTTGAATCTCGGCGATGTCATCGGAAACGAGTTGGTCGAAGTCGTGGCCTTTCTCCAAACCAAGTGCGGCAGCCACCCCGGCGGCCTCGCCCATGAGCGCGGTGGTGCCCATCACACGCACCGTACCGAGCGCGGCGTGGGTGACGCTGACGTTGCGTCCGGCCATCATCAGGTTGTCGAGATCCTTGGCCATCAGGATGCGCAGCGGCACGCCGTAAGGCCCGCAATAGGACATGGCGGAGTAGTCGCTGAAGGTATCATATTCATCCTCGTGGCCGCCTGCTGCAGCGGAAGGTTCGGAGCTTTTTGCTAACAGGCCACCGGGTGTGTGGAGATCGACGAACCAGCCGCCGAACGCGATTTCATCGGGGAAAACAGTCTTGTTGATGACGTCGTGCTCGGTCATGAAGTAGCGGCCGATGACACGGCGGCTTTCGCGTTTTCCTGGGACTTGGCCGATCCAATCGAGCGCATAGTTCGCGCACTTGTCCTTGGTGAGCGGGTCTTTGTTTTTCATCCAATCCCAAACGCCGAGCGCGTGGCGGGTGAGTTCGTGACGGATGGTTTCCGCATCGTAAATCGTGTGATAGGGCACGCCGATTTCGATCCACCAGAAACCACCGCGCACGTCCTTGGGCAGGCGACCTTGTTGATAGAAATAGGAGGCGTCCTCGTGTTTCACGGCCCAATCAGGCGCTTTGTAGGGCACGGGACGTCCCATGTCGCGGCAGAGGAAATGGATTGAGTTGCCCATGGTGTCCGCGCTGGCGGCGGCGGGCGCGTGGGGTTCGTTGAACTCATCTTTGCCCTCCGATCCCATGCGCCAGGTGCAACCTGCGGCGTCGGCGACGATGCCATCGCCGGTGCAGTCGATGAAAGTTTTGGCTTCAAGGCGCAAGTCGATTTCGGCGTTCTGGACGACGGCGAGCACAGCGGAAATGTTGCGCTCGTCGCGTTTTTCCACGCTGCGGATATCGGTGTTGAGAAAGAGGGTGAGGCCGTTCGTTTTCACCGCGATGTCGTAGAGCACCATATCCCAGACGCTGTTAGTCCAGCCGTTTTCATAAATCTCGGCATGGTTGGTGGCGCGTTCTTCGATGAGTGCCTCGGAGATGATGCCGGTCTCGCGGGCATAGGCATGGAAGGCGGCGGCACCATGAGGCGTCACGCCGACTTCCGATGAGCTGTTGCCGCCAAGCACCGGGCGATTGTGGACGAGGCAGGTTTTCGCGCCATTGCGGGCAGCGGCCACGGCTGCACAGAAGCCAGCAAGGCCTCCACCACAAACGACGATATCATATGTTTCAGTAACGGTTTTCATATATTCAAAAGGCGGGATCAAGCGGCGCTCGGGCGTTTCCGCAGGGTCCAAATGACTAACAGAGCGATGGGATGCACGAAGGCCATGATGACGAAGAGGCTTTCATAGCCACGGTGGGCGTTGAGCCATGTCATCGAGGAGTCCACCCAGCTCATTTCTGATAGAAATGACGGCGTGCCAACCGGCTTCGGATTGATGTAGGCGGCGACGAGCTTGTTCATGAAAATTCCTCCCAGCGCACTGCCTGCGGCGATCACGCCGAAGGAGGTGGCGAGGATGCGTTTCGGCATGATGTCCACGACCAGTGAAGTCATGTTCGTGAGCCACTGAGTGTGCGCATAACAGACCAGCATCGCCACAACGATGACGAGCATGACCGTGGGCATCGTGGGGATGAGGAACGAAAACGGCACGAGGCAGGCGCTGGTCAGCATCACCCACAGCCGCGCGGACGGGGCCGAGCCACCGCGCTTGATCAGACGGCCCGAGAAGAATCCGCCGAGGATGAAGCCGACGTCCGCCGCAATGAAAACCATCCACATGATCGCCACTCCCGTTTGATCGAGGCCGCGTGCTTCTTGCAAATACTTGGGCATCCAGAATTGATAGAAATACCACACCGGATCGGTGATCATGCGAGCCACCATCAGCCGCCAGACCATCGGCTCGCGGAACACGCCCTTCCACAGCAACCACTCGGATTCCTTCGGAGCGGCAGCGATTTCAGCGGAGGATTCAATGTTCGGTTTTAGCAACGCCAGCTCGGCGTCCGTGATCCGGGGATGGGCGGCGGGTGAGCGATAGAGCCAAAGCCAAACCACCAGCCAGATGCCGGCCAATACCGGCGACACGGCGAACACCCAGCGCCAACCGAGATTGGGATTTCCCGCGATGTAGGCCACCAGGACCGGTGCGATCGCAGCGCCCAGCGCCCCGCCCAGACTGTAAAGACCGATCGCCACCCCACGCTCGGACGGAGGAAACCACTCGGAAACCGCCTTGGGCGACGCGGTGAATCCACCGGCCTCGCCAAGTCCTAACATGAATCGGAAAATCGAGAGCGAGCGCAGCGACTGCGCGAAACCGGTCAGTGCGTTGGAGATCGACCACCACGCGACAAACAAAGCCAAGCTCAAGCGGACGCCGATTTTATCCACCACGCGGCCGGAAAAAAGATAGGCCAGCGTGTAGGCCACCAAGAACCAGTTCACCACCGTGGCGTATTGGTCGTTGTTGATGTTCAGGTCCTTCTGGATCGTATTCGCCAGTAAGCCCAGTACGCTGCGGTCGATGTAGTTCAGCACGGCGGCGAACAGCAGGGTAAAGGCAATGAACCAGCGGAGATGTGGGATTTTTCGAATCATTCAGGGTAAGCCCGGCAAGTTGAATCTGCTGCAATCATAAATCATTCTGAAATTCTTGTCAGACGTGATTGCGTTCTATTTCTTCGATTTTGCATACTTAGATAATCATGAGAAGTCTGTAGACGGCCCGGTCATTGGGCGCGGAGCCGGAAGAAGAGTCTCGCTTCCCCGGGATGGGCCAGGATCTGATAACGTGTGATGCCGTTAGAAATCCCGGTTTGGTCGGTAGCGGGAACCACATCGTCGAGACGGGAGGCCCATGATCCGGGTTGAAGTGTGCTGGAGAACTCGAGGTTGGCGATGATGGCGTCGCTGTCTTGCAGGTTGCGGAGGAGGAAATGGGCCTCGCCATTGACGAAGACGATAGGGTTGGGATCGTGCGCGGCAGGATCGCCATTGGTGAGGAATTCCATCAGGTTCACGAGGCCATCACCGTCGTCGTCTAAGTTGGAAATCGCGGCACGGCCTGAGCCGGTAGGAATGCCGTTTCCGCGCGCCCAATCGAAGAAGGGATCGCGGTTATCAGCCGGTCCGTAGGTGAACTGTGCGGTGGCGGTGGTGGCGGTGCTGGATTTCACCCGCACCCAGTGGGCGTGGAAGCCGGTGGGGAAGAGATGGGTGACGGTTTGTCCGGCGGCGAGGGAGAAGGTCTGGTATCTGGACCAGGTGTTGTTGGCGAGGAAATCGACTTCGACGGTGATGGTGGTGGCGGCGGCAGCGGTGAGGGTGAGTTCCTTGCGGTCATAGCCATACATCAGATAGGCGTCGGAGGCGGTGTTGGCGGTGACGGCAGTGTTTTTCCACGGGCCGCCGGTACCACGGGGTTCGCCCATGCGCCAGAGGTCGTCGATTTCACCGAGCCAGAGGGCGGCGCTGCCGTCGCTATTGCGAATCAATTTGTCAGAGGGCGGCGCATCATCCAGCACGCCGGTGAGGACAAAGAGGCCGCGCCAAGACGCGAAGTCGGTGATGCGCTTGCCGTGGGTGGCGAGGGCGCGCATCTTGCGCATGCCGCCGGAGATGTCGCGCGGAACCTCGTAGAAGGTGCCGTGGCAGTTCAGCAGCTCGCGTTCGGTGACGGCTTCCCGGATGCCACGCGCCCAACCGGCGGCGAAGGGCGCTTCATAGAGCGGGTCGAGCTTCGGCAGGCGGTATCTTACCGAGCTCCTGATGACCCAGGCGGAGGCGGCGTCGAAGCCAAACTCCTGGGTGAGTGCTGCTGCGTTGCGGAGGGTGCTTTCGGCGGTGCTGTCGGTCACGTCTGCAAGCTCCATACTGCCACCGATGCGGTGGTAGCGGTGGGTGGAGGGGGTGCCGGATGAGGAGGTGCGGGAAGATGCGAATTCCAGTGGCAGGGTGGCGGTATTCATCACGCGGATCACGCCGTCGGACATCGAGCGGGTGTCGCGGATATCGGCCAGTGCGGCGAATTCGTCACTGGTGGCTGAGGCCGGAGTGTGGTGCGGATACGGGGTGTGGAAGTGGAAAAAGGCCGTGAGATTCGATGTGGCGGCGGAGGATTTGAGGCGGATCCAGGGGGCAGTTAGATCCCCGATGGATTCGTGGACATAGCCGCCGGCGGGGATGGTGAGACTGCGGACGGCGGTCCACGCCGGGGTGCCGGCGGAAGTTTGGATTTCAATGGTGGTCGCGGCGGCTCCGAGGTTGCGCAGATGAAGCGTGCGCTGGGAGAAGCCGCCGATGAGGAAGGGATCGGAAACCTCTTCGGCGGTGACGGCCTGGTCCCTCCAGACCGCGCCGTGGCCGGTGGGTGCGCCCCACTGGGTTTTGACGGTGGCGAGATCGCCGATCCAGAGGTTCGACTGGTCCTTGAGTGCAAGCGCGTTTGCGAACTGCGAGGCGTCGTTTTTCCCCATCACCAACTTGCCGTTGAACATGCAGTAGTCCGTGGGCATTTTGTAATAGGACGAGATCGGCTTGAGCCCCGCGAAGTTAGTGGAAGAGAAGGTTTTCGGGAAATCAAAGAACAGCCCGTGCATGTGCATGAGATAGATACTGCTAGAATCGGATGGATCGAGCTGGCGGATGCGCGGCCACTCGGTGTGCCAGCCGTGGGAGCCGTCATGGGTGTAGGAGGCTTTGGGCAGGCGCCAGGTGTGGAGGGTGTTGTTTTCCATCGAATGGAGAACGACGGACTTGGCATCGAAGCCGGTGGTCCAGATCGGATCGGTGGCGGGATTCGAGCTGCCGTAAATGCCGCCGGGGCCGGTGACCTCGCAGGTCTGAATGCGTTCGATTTCGTTCCAGGCGACCATGCGGTCCGGATTTGCGCCCGAGCCATTGACGGCACCATCCCAGGTGGCGAGTACACCGGAGGGGAAGCTTTGGCTGGCTTCGCCATTGTTGCCAACAACCAGACGGCCCTGGCCGGTGTAAGCACCCTTGCCGTGATAGCCTGATAGGAAATTGTCGCCGGTGGACTGCACATCTGGATAGCGGGTGATGTAGGTGAGGTCGTTCACGTTCACATCGTAGAGGCCGTCCTCCATGGTGAAAATGTAGAGCCGATTCGGATCGGTGAGGTGGGCGGCGGTGGCGGTCAGGCGGCCGGGAATGACGCCGGTGGAGGAGCCGCTGGGGCGCAGCACGCGGACTTTGCGGCTGGCGTCGATGAAATAGGGGCCGATGTTGAGCTGGTTGGAGGGCGTGTGGATGAAGCGGTTGGCGGGAGTGCCACCGACCGACTCGGGGCGGATCGTGCGGGAAAGGTCGGGGTTGATTTCGTAGAGCTTGTCACTGCTGCCAGCGGGCTTGTGCGGGCCATAGGTGATCGCCCACAGCTTGCCCGCCCATGGCATGACGGCACCGACGCCACACTCGAGCTCGGTATTGGTCATCGCGAGGTGCGGATAGACGCCGGAGATGTTCACGATCTTGTCAGGCCTCGTGACAGTGGCCGTGTTCGAATCCACGGAGGAGAGGGCATTGGTCACGCGCACCCAGTAGCTCGTGGTGATGTTGAGCGCCGGAGTGATAAAGGTGGAGGAGTCGGTGCCGACCGGCTGGGCGATGGTGCCGCTCGCACCCTGATACCATTGGTAGTAAAGCGGCGCTTGGCCCGTCGCGCCGACACTAAGAGTGGCCGTGGAGCCGCTGGCGATGCTGCTGGAGCCGGGATGGGCGATGATGACCGGTGGACCGCTGGCGGAGGGATCGGTGATGACGATGTTGTCCACCGTGAGGCCGTTCGTGGTGCCATCGAAATCGAGTCGACCAAAGGCGGGCGATGTCGTCGCGTGGAACCGATTGCTGGATTTCGTCGCCCAAGAGATGCCATCCGTGGAAAAGGCGATTTCGTAGTTACGACCGACGGCATCCCAGGACGCGCCGGTGATTCTGAGCCAGTAGCTGGTGTTTCCCAGAAGTGCCAATCCGGTGAGATCGTCGGCCCAAGAACTCGAGAACGTGCGGACGGCATTGTTGTCGAAAGCGATCGTCAGCAGATTCTGCCCACCTTCCCCGCAGATGCGGATGCGGCCATTATCGGTATCCGCAGCCGGCGAAGTGGCGAGGCGGAACCGCAGGGTCATGGTGAAGTTGGTGTAGGCGTCCGTGGTGGCGGGTCCGAAATCCTGCGAAAGCACGCTAGTTCCGCCCGCCGGAATCGTGGCGGAGACCACACCAGCGATGGGAGTCGCAGTATTGATCACTGCGCTGCCCGGAGTCCACACGGTCAGTGCCGTGGTGGATGCTTCAAAATCACCGTTGGTGAATAAGGCGCTTGCCCGGGCGAGATTGGCAAACAGCAGTGAAAAGGCGATGAACCAACGGAGATGTGGGATTTTTCGAATCATTCAGGGTAAGCCCGGCAATTTGAATCTGCTGCAATCATGAATCATTCTGAAATTCTTGCCAGACGTGATTGCGTTCCATTTCTTCGATTTTGCGTTCCGATGAAAAGCGAGCTAAAGACCGGGATTGGCGCGTTTCCCACGTTTTTTGACTTCAGGCATCATGAGATTCGACCGGACCGAGAACCCTGAACGGCATGTCCCCTTTGACGCTGCCGAGTCTATACTGCCGCGCATGGCAATTTGTGGAAAATGCCCGGGGAGTTTCCACAAAACATGAGGCGCGGGAGTATATCTTGCTCTATCTGGGAGGCGCTGGGGTGGAGGGGGTCGGCGTGGCCTTGCTCGCGAGGTTGGCGATTTGGTTGGAATCGAGGGCGGCGCGGTAGCGGCGCAGATCGTCGAGTGTCGCAGGGGTGTCGGAGGTGCCGCCGGAGTTTCCGGTGTCCACAAAGAGGTCTGCGGTGGAGTTAGGTAGTGTGGCACTGTTTTCGTTGAGGAGCCTAGATCGGAGGTTGAATCTATTTTACCGGAGCTGGAGCAAGTGTGAACTCAAGGACGCCGCCTTTCATGATCTGCTCGTGGCGGATCTGGTAGTTCGTGATCGGCTCTCCGTTCAAGGTGACAGATTGCACGCAGACATTTCCATTAGATTGCCCGTTCGTTCTGATTTCGAAAGTCCGACCGTTGCCGACATGGATCGACGCGCTCTCGTATGAGGGAATGCCGATATCGTAGATACCTGAAGCGGGATTCACCGGATAGAATCCAAGCGTGCTGAAGATCAGCCACGCGCTCATCTGACCGCAATCGTCGTTTCCGCTGAGTCCGTCTGGTTTATTGAGATACTGGGTGGCAAGCACTTCGCGGATGTATTTCTGCGCCTTGTGCGGTTGTCCGGCGTAGTTGTAGAGATACGCGACGTGGTGGCTCGGCTCGTTGCCGTGCGCATACTGGCCGATGAGGCCGGAGACATCGAGGACGAAGCCGATGCTTTCCTTGCTCGTCTCCTTGAGGGTGAAAAGCGTGTCGAGTTTTGCTGCGAAAGCATCTTTCCCGCCCATCAACGCCATCAACCCCGGGGCGTCTTGGAGCACGTGGAAACTATATTGCCAGGCGTTGCCCTCAGTATAGTTTCCGCCGGTCACGCCGTGGGCAATCAGTAGGGGATCAAAGGGTGTGACCCAGCTACCATCGCTGTTTCGGCCACGCATCAGTCCGGTCTCCGGATCATAGAGGTTTTTATAATAACTTGCGCGCTTCATGAAGAACTCGTAGTCGTCCATTTTACCGAGTTTTTTGGCCATCTGTGCGGCGCACCAATCGTTGTAACCGGACTCAAGTGTTTTGGAAACCGACTCCTTCGGGTCCAGATCGGCGGGAAGGTATTGGTATTTGTCGTAGAGATCCCACTTTGTGTATTTTTCCCAGTTGCTGGTGGTGAGTGACTTCTTCACGACAGCATAGGCGCGTGCGCCATCGATCCCTGGAATCCCCTTCAGCCATGCCTCGGCGACTACGGAAACGCCGTGGTTTCCGATCATGCAGTAGGAATCGCCACCCCACAGGCCCCAAATCGGAAGCGCTCCCTTGGCCTCGGCATGCAACAGCATGGACTCGACGAACTGCGCGTTCTTTTCGGGGCTGAGAATGTTGTAAAGCGGGTGGGCGGCACGAAAGGTGTCCCAAATCGAGAGCGTCGAGTAGTAAACACCCATCGGTGAGCTGGAAACCTTGTTGAGAAAACCGCGATAGCGGCCATCGACATCCGCAATGTTGCTAGGCTGGAGATACAGGTGATAGAGCGCTGTGTAGAAATTGGTTTTCTGGTCATCGGTTCCTTGGATGGCGATTTTGGAGAGCAGTTGGGTCCATGAAGCGCGGGCAGCCAGGTGAAGGTCATCGAAGGACTTGCCGTCACTCTCTGCCGCGAGGTTTTTCATCGCCCCTTCGACACTGACCGTGGAGATTCCGACTCGCAGTTCGAGTGGCTCGCCGGTCTTCGCGTCATAGTCAAGAACCAGCAGCCGTTTGGCATCGTCGGCGAACGATTTGCCCTTGAATGCTTGGCCCAACTTGATGGCGAAATAGACCTGGCGTTCCTGTTCTTCCACCCAGAATTGATTGCGCAAGAAGCCGGTGATCAGCTGCGGGTTCTTTACCTCGAATTCTGCTGCCGTGACCTTGGATTTCGTCTTGTCTCCCCAACTGAATAGCGTGGAGTCGATATTGATGAGCACCTTCTGTTCGCCGTCTTTAAGGAAAGTGTAGCGATGCGCGCCGGTGTGCGGAGTGGCGGTTAGCTCGACCTTGATCTCGTCTGTGCTGAGTAAACTTGAGTAGTATCCGGGTGAGGCGATTTCCTCGTTTTTAGAAAATGGCACGGCGAAGTCGCGTTTCGGAGTGCCGTTTTTAAAGGGCAGGATTAGCACGTCTCCGAGGTTGCCGACGCCCGTTCCGTTTAGGTGCGTGTGACTGAATCCTCGGACCGTGGTATCAGCGTATTGATAGCCGGAGCAGTATTCCCACTTGTAATTCCCCGTCTCCGGGCTGAGCTGAACCAGTCCCAGCGGAGTCGCAGCACCGGGAAACGTGTGGCCGGTTCCGGAGGTCCCGATGAACGGGTTGACGTATGCCGCAAGGTCGGTGGTGTCTTTCGCGCTGGCCGAAGTGCCTGGCAATGTCGCAAGTGCGGCAGCCGTGAATAGTTGGGTGAAGAGGTTTCTCATTGTAGGGTATTAAGTGACGGAATTTGCGCGACTGCTAGAAGGGCGGCGCGCGAAATAATTAGTGTTATCATGATTTAAAAAAAAACGGCGGTTTCCGATTATTAGCGCATAAAAGTTAGATAGGCAGAGGCGGGGATTCGTCCAGTCTGGTTTTACAACAAACTGACTGTAAGTAACAAATACCACCGCCTCTGTGCGGAAGACCGTAAGGTTATTGCCAACATGAAGCAAGCCGGAAAGACCCAAGGCGAGATCGCGCAAGCCATCGGGTTCAGCCAAAGCACCGTCAGCAACGAGCTGTCACGGAACCACGGTGAACGTGGCTATCGACCTTCCCAGGCCCACCGTCTCGCGATGGAAAGGAAGAGCCTGAAAAGGACACGCCCGAAGGTGATGACAGGCATTCTCAAGGACGCTGTCGAGGCGCGGTTGAGAATCAAGCACAGCCCTGATCAGATCAGCAAGTCACTTGCCCTCAGGGACTTGAGGGTCAGTCATGAGACGATCTATCAGCACATTGCGGCGGACAGGAAGGCGGGAGGTGATCTATCGCTCAATCTCAGGATCAATGGCAGACGCCGCTTGTCAGACGCAGCAAGATCGGGCGCGGGGAGAAGATCCCGAACCGGGTGGACATCGAAAAAAGACCGGCTGTCGTTTCCCACCGGACACGCTAAGGGGACTGGGAGGCGGACCTCATTCAGGGAGGGGCGGGAAGTGGTTTCCTACTCTCGGTCTATGAGCGGAAAAGTCGTATCGGAAGGCTCCACCTGCTACCTGACAAGAGCAGCGCGGAAACCATGAAAGGGATCGTCACAGTCCTGCACGGGCTGAAGGTCAGCAGCATCACCTACGACAATGGCCTTGAGTTTGCGCGGCACGCCCACAGTCAATGAGCTGTTGGAATGCGAAAGCTATTTCTGCAAGCCCTACCGGTCATGGGAAAAGGGCGGGGTGGAGAATTACAACGGATTGGTCCGGCAGTATTTCCCGAAAGGGCATGACTTCACGATGATCACTGCGGAGCGCCTCCTGGAGGCCGAGGAGGAGATCAACCACCGTCCGCGCAATATCCTCGCCTACCAGTCGCCAAGCGATCTCCTTGACCATCTGAGGGCATTATGAGCAGGCTCCCCTTGACGGCTGTCGCGGAATTGCGGGATTCCACTCCAGGACTCGCTCCGCTCGCCCTTCCGTTCCATCCCGCAATTCCGCGAAGGACCAACTAAAGCATACAACCAACCAGACTGAACAAGTCTACCTCTCCTTATTCGCTACCAGTTTCAATCCGCCATAAGCAAAATGGCGGATTTTTTCTAGGAATGTGTGAATGGATAGGAATCGGCGGAGCGTTCCAATGTTCCACAAGCCTCAGTTTCGCGCTAGACGTGATCGCGTTCCATTTCTTCGATTTTGCGCCATGAGGGAAACCGAAATACCGAAGGTAGAGATCTCGGACCGGGCGGGCTTCTCCACTCCCGAATACATGACCACCGTCATTCGACACGGATTTTCCTCCACCCCGCTGCGCTACCGCAGGGACATGCGAAGTCGATAGTGACCCGCTAGATCAAATGAAATTACTTCTTCTGCTCCTCGGATAGCATAGGATGGGACAAGGTCTCACGGTTTAAATAGTGCCTCTATTTCGACAGAAGCTTCTTTCGACAGAAAATCGGCTGCGACAAGAGGATGCAGACTCCAGCGGATGTTCAGGGAAAGTATTTCCCCGCGTTTTAGCACTCGCTGAGATGAGAGTAATTCTAACTCCACATACTGGCCTGCGCCGGATGCATCATGATTGTAAAACTCGACAGGGAAGCCGGCACCATCCGCGCCGTCCGGGTAGTTGCCCTTTTGCAATTCCGCGCGCTGGAGCCAGATCGTGCGATCCTTAAGAGTGGCGATGGCGGCAACAGGGCTGTCAGCACCCAGTTTGTAGCCTTTTCCCAATGTCGGGAGAATTCGAAGCAATCTCGGCGCAAGTTGCTCACAGACGACCTCAGGTGGCAATTTACTCCACGGGTAAAACCCTTGTTGATAGGGACTTTCGGGGTGGAGCGGAATGTAAACGGCATCAGGGGGCATTGCCTGACTGACCGTCCATAGAGCAAGGAAAGTCGGAGAATCACCAGTCTTTTCAAGACTTTGCTCGATGAGCAAACCACCATCCGGATCAAAAGAAAACTCACGAGTGATTTTCGCCTCGAAACCATCCCAAGCCGGACCCGTGGTCCGGAGTTTTGCCCCAGGAAGCTCCAGCGCCACATGAGGATCTCCATCCCACGTGGCGAACTTCGGCGGCCAGAGTGAATTCGAAAAAAGATGCCAATCCTTGTGCGGACCAATGAAGCACTTATCTCCTCCGAGGTTCGTCCATTTGGAGTTGGTAGATTTCGGGCCGGAATTCCATAACAAATTCTGCCCGCCTACAGCTCCATATCGCATGATGCGTCCGGAGAATTCGGGCACGATCACCGCTTCGGTCTTACCGTCAGTCAGGCGAAACGCAGGGACACCAAGGTATTCGATCCTCTCCAAAGTCGGCTGAATGGCATCTACAGTGCATAGGCAACTCATCGATGAAATTACGATGCATCGGAGGATCACACAGGATTTTCTCAAGGCTGGTTTCATGGGTTTGGTAATTGGCAAATGATAGTTCAAATAAAATCTGGCTCTTGATGGATTTCGGTGGAAATTCTTGCGGCAAGTGTCCGGGCGGACTCTTTCCAAGGTGACTTGGCACCGTTGTCGGACGGGAGTGGGCATGCCCAGATCGACAATTCTTCTTCTCCGCGAGGTTGTTCAGAAGCAGATGCGGCAAGCATCATTGTGCCGACTTTCCTCAAGAATCCGCCTTCGTGGGACGTAGGAAGTCCGGGAAAGACCCCAGCCTTGATTTCTATTTTTTGTTCAGGCTTTTGGGTTGCCGCGTTTGCGAGCCCATATCCCGCGACGAGAAAAAGACCGAGGATTTTAAAGCCGATTCCCACTCTGCGCAGTGCGAGCGGGCAATTGTTAATTATCTTCATAAAGCAGGGCCGACTATCCGACGAAATCGACTTCCAGCATGGCAACACCAGGGGTTTGCATCGTGAACAAAGCTTTGTGGCCATTGGCAGTTTTCTCGATCTTCGCTCCCTTGTTGTCGGAAGTGAGTTGATTGATTCCCTGCAAATGGAGTAACTCGTCCTTTTTCAAATAGGCCGGGCTGCCCATCTCGTTCCAACTGGTGACGATGTTGTTGTTCTTGGTGTCGATTTTATAGAAGCGGACTTTATCCAGATCGATGCCCGCTGGCAGGTCGAATTCAACCTGGCAGGTGCCCGGTGCGTCGCCTGGCTGATATTGGGTATCGAAAGCATAGACGATGGCTTTAATCCCCTCTTTATCGCGGGTGATGAAGGCATTGCGTGAGTCGCTAAGATTGGTTCCCGCGTGCAGGACTTTTTCGTCTCCGAGCATGCATAACAACTGGTGGGCGAAATAGTTTGGTTTCCTTAAACCGTCCATGCTGATCATTCCATAGTTTCCATGGAATGTCTCGCGACCGTAGCCGATCTGATTGTAGATATCGGAGATGCACCAATAGGCGAAGTAATCGGCGAGTTGTGATACTTCACTCATGGTCTTCACAATGAATGCAGCCTCATTGGCAGTTTCCCGGATGGGCGCGAACGGGTGCCAGGAAAGCCCCCATTCGTTCATGTGGAATTCGCCTTTGAACGAGGCTTCATCCAGCAGCTTGCGGGCACCCCGGGTGATGCCGGAGACAAAGTTGGGAGATTTGTTTTCCATGTCACCCTTTGGCCCATCGAATGGCGAGAGTGGATCTCCCACCGCACTGTCGTTGTTGTAGATATGACCAATGATATAGTCGGGCATGCAATGCTTTTTTGCGCCGTAATCGAGCAGTTCCTGGAGCCACACGGTGTGCGCGGTTGAAGGGCCGCCAACCCTGAGCGAAGCGTCCACGCTTTTCACCGCTCCGTAAACCACCTCGTACATTTTCATATAGCCTTCGAGACCACCGGTCCAGAATCCCCCGAGGTTGGGTTCATTCCAAACCTCGAAATACCAAGTTTTTACCACTTGGATTCCATAACGATCCACGAGACCGCGCACGAAGTCCTTGACGAAGTTTTCCCATTCCTTCCAGTCGCGCGGAGGGGAGATGTTTGCCTTCGTGTCAAAGACGGTTTCTGCATTGGTCTTCATTTCACTGGGCGTGAAACAGGTCGTGACCACGGGTGAAATTCCCATCGCGACTAACGAGTCGAAGATATAATAAGGGACGCGCCAGTTGACACGTTTCTCCGGCCGCTTTTTTGCGTCCAAGTAATTGGCAGGATTTTTGTCTAACACCCACATTTCATCGTCGAAAATCCCCACGGCTCGCACATGCTTCAGGCCGATTTCCTTATGACACATGACGAGTTGCTCCTGCATGTCCCGGCGTAGGATCCAGCGCATTTGATCGACGTTACCGAGGCCGGCCCACGAGTGTTTGATAGGCGTACCTTTTTTGTCCCACTCCGGACTGAACAGCATGGCGGATGAGGATACTTGGTTGGCAGCTACTGCGCCATTGGCGGCGAGAATGATTCCGCCAGTTGCGGCAGTTCCTGATTTGATGAAATTTCTTCGGTTCATGGGTGGGTGTTTGATGGATTGTATTCGGCCGCTTTCTATTGTCTCAGACGAGTTAAGTAGAGAGTCCACGAATGTACCCTAAAAGCAAGGAAACCGCCCCCCCCCTCAATCGGGAGGGGGCTCTACGTCAACAATATTGTCGAATTGGTATTGCCAGCCGGGGAATGATTTCAAAAACTTCCGAGTGATGCAAGTATTCCTCGCCGCGACTCTTCTCCTTTTTACCGCATTGCTCGCTTGTGCCGAAGCCCCCATCAAGGGGTCAGCGCCAGAAAGGCTGGTGGAGCTCAAACTCGGCACATCGTATTATCCTGAATTGACCGATCGCGGGGAATGGGCGCGGGACTTGGACAACATGAAATCGTCCTCGATCCGCATCATTCGCATGCTCGAGTTCGCCTGGACCAAGCTGGAACCACGTGAAGGGGAATACGACTTCGAATGGCTCGATGAGTTTCTCAAACTCGCCCATGAGCGGGGGATGTCGGTGATCCTCTGCACGCCATCGGCCACTCCGCCTGCCTGGATGCTCACCCAATATCCCGAGATCCTGGTCGTGCCGCGCGACGGCCGGCAACGCACACCGGGCGGACGCCGGGACTGTGATACCGACTCATTCATCTATCGGGAATTCTCCGTCGAGATGGCCCGCCGTCTTGGTGAGCGCTATGGCAAGCACCCCGCCGTGATCGGTTGGCAAATCGACAATGAACTCATCGGCCCGGAGATGGCACCGGCTGAGATTCATTCCGCCGCCGCCCAGTTCAGGTTCCGCCAGTGGCTGAAGGCGAAATACGGTTCTGTCGGGGCACTCAACGCGGCTTGGGGCACCGGGTTTTGGAGCGCCGAGATTTCCGACTGGGGTGAAATCACGACCCCGCAGAATCCGCGCTGCACCATGGGACATGTGCTCGACTACGGCCACTATTTCACTCATTCGCAAGTCGAGTTTCTCAAGCTGCAGCGCGACGCACTTCGCGCCGTGATTCCGAAAGAACAATGGATCGGCCACAACTCGACCGGTGTTTTCGACCGCGGCATCGACCACGTTGCTTACAATGAAGTTCTGGATGTAGCCGGTTGGGATGCCTATCCCGGCGCTGCGGGCAAGCCTCATCCTGAAGCTTATGCCGCACTCGCGCATGACATGTTCCGGACATCGAAGCGCGCTCCATTCTGGATTTTCGAGACGAGCCTCGACAATATTTCCCAAAACCCCCCCACACCCTACTGGGCGGAGATGGTGGCACGGGGCGCAAAGGCCATCATTATCTGGCATTGGCGCGAACACCGGGCAGGCGCGGAAAATCGTAGCGATGTGGTGTGTGATTATGACGGACGCCCGGACGAGCAGCGCGTGAAATTCCTGCGGGAATTCGCGGCAAGACCGGAATTTAGAGAACCCCTGCCAGAAAAAATCGCGCCAGCTCCCGCTGCTTTCATTTTCAGTGAAGACGAAGTGCGCGCCGAAAAATCGGCAGATCCCTATCTGAAATGGCCCGTGCCTTATACGCAGGCCGCCATCGCCGCCTATGAACCGCTGCGCCGCCTCGGGGTATCCACCGATATGATCCGGCCTGGTGATGACCTGACGCCCTACAAACTGCTGGTCATGCCATCGTGTCGGATTTTTGATCCGCGCTGGGCGGCTCCACTCATTGCCTGGGTGCGGCAGGGCGGTGTGCTGGTAGCCACGGCAAAAATCGCACAGCAAGATGACCACGGCGTCTATTTCAAACGATCCGGCGAGCCTCTGCGCGAGTTGCTAGGTTTTGAAGCGCTGCGCGATGTGAGGCTCTCCGAGCCGCCAAAAGTGCGTTGGGACACGGAGGTTTTTGAAACCGCTCCGCACACCGAGCGAATCGAGACGGTGGGAAAAGACTGTGAGGTTCTCGCTCGTTTCGAGGGCGGCGAACTGGCGGGCTCTGTCGCCGCGCTGCGGCGGGATTTCGGCAAGGGGACGCTTTTTTTCTCGGCTGCCACATCGCCTGAAATGAATGAGAAACTCATCCGTCTCGCCTGTGCCAAGACCAAGATCACGACTTTTGACACGCCCGCCGATCTGATCGTGATGCCGCACTTGAGCGATCCGTCCAAGTGCTGGGTTTTCAACTATGGCAATGAAGCACGCGAGTGGAACGGGGCGACGATTCCAGCTAAGGATTTCCGTTGCATCGTGATCACCGTCAAACCGCGCTGATTCATCCCCCAAGCATCTTCACCAGCTTCACCGTTTCTAGCTGGCGTTGGATGATGCGCTCGTTCCCGACGAAGCCGCCGCCGATTTGGAAAAATCCTCGTCTGGATCTCAAAGGTGCGCGGCCTCGACGGCAGGCCGCACGCCAAAGGGATGCGAAAGAATCGACCAAGAACAGCCTGCCAGTCGTTCCTTTGCATCCTGCTTTCTCCACCCTTTGTCATGCGGCCTGCGTCGAGGCCGCGCTACCTGCGCTGCTTGCAAGGCCTGGCACCTGAGCTTCGCCAAAAACATCGGCTCCAAGCAACTACTCCGGCACCACCCGCAGCGCCACCCACAGCGCCACCCACAGCGCCGCCCGCAATCTTAAGCAAGGCGTGCTGATTTGTGACGCGTAAACTTACCTCGTTAGTGTTTCGCAGGTTCCTTTTTCTCAGGAGCTGGCGGTGCTGGAATCTGCTTGATGGCGGGTGATTTCTTGAAATCCAGGGCGATCACCGAGCAAATCGGATCGGGAAGAGTTGCAGGCAAGTCGATGGTGCAGGCACCGGCGTCGAGAGAGGCGGTGAGCGGCTCGGAACTGCCGAGAAGAGTGGCCTTTTCGGGCTTTTCGAGCAGTCCTTTGATGACGAGTTTGCCGCTTTCCGGGCGATTGAAAACGTGCAGATAGACGCGGGTGGCACCGCTGTCACTGGTGCGGGTGGTCGAGCGGCCATCCCATGAGCAGGTCTCGAACAAGGTGGCGGTGGTGTTGTGAATTGACTCACCATTCACCTTCATCCAAGCACCCATGGCAGCCAGTCGCTCCAGCGAGGGGGCTGGAATTTCACCTTCACCGGTTGGGCCGACGTTGAGTAGGTAATTGCCACCTTTGCTGGCGATGTCGACCAAGTTGCGGATGAGCACTTCGGGAGATTTCCAGTTGTGATCATTCTTTTTAAAACCCCAGGTGTCGTTCATGGTCATGCAAGACTCCCATGCGACGCCTTTCTCGAATCCGGTCGCAGGAATTTCCTGTTCGGGGGTGCCGTAGTCGCCTTTGAACTTGGCGTCCGTGGTGTGTCCGGCTAGGCCAGCACGGCCCTTGTCCACGCGGTTGTTGATGATCAGCGCAGGATCGGCTTTGCGCAGGTATTCGTAAAGGTCCACGCCGCGTTCGTGCGTCCATGCGTCTTCCCATTCACCGTCGAACCAAAGGATTCCGGGGTGATAGTTATCGACGAGTTCCTTGAGTTGGCCTTTCAAATACGCGGTGTATTTGTCCATGTCCGGTTTTGGGTTGGTATAATTCGCGCGCCATGTGTGTTGCTGCACGTTCACATCGGTCGTGGCGGCTCCTGGAGGACCGGATGCCTTGGTGCCCCAGTCTGGGTGACCCCAGTCCATGATTGAATGGTAGAGACACAACCGGACGCCGTACTTTTCGCAAGCCTCGGCCAGCGGCTTGAGGAGATCTTTTTTGTAGGGGGTGGATGCGATGTCCCAATCGGTGAGTTTCGAATCCCAAAGAGCGAAGCCATCGTGGTGTTTTGAAGTGATGACGATGTATTTCATGCCCGCGTTTTTAGCCGCAAGCACCCATGCATCCGCGTCGTATTTCACGGGATTGAATCTTGGCAGAAGGACCGAGCGATATTCCGCATGAGGGATTTTCCCATAACTCTGAATCCACTCGCCGATGTCCGCAACGGGCTTGCCGTTCCATTCGCCAGCCGCCTCCGAGTAAAGTCCCCAGTGGATGAACATGCCGAAGCGGGCATCGTGGAACCACTGCATGCGGGCTTCTTTTTCAGCCGGGGTCTCGGCATGGAGGGTGGACGGAGCAAGGAGTGATAGGGCGATTGCCGGGATGAGTGTGGAAATTTTCATGACGTGACTTTTGATTTTAGAGAGCCCGAGTATTTTGAAGAGAAGAATGCTGGGCAGCAAGTTCGATCTTCGATTTCTGAAAGCTTGAAAATTTCTGTTGAATTTCCACAGCGTATCCCTTGACCGGATGTCAGTGTCTTCATTGAATGATTCTGTGGTTGCGCGTGATTCGCTGCAATTTTTGAAATCAAGTCATGAAAAAATTGGCTCTTCGTCGCCGAGGCATGACGGATTTTCTTGAAAATCGCGGGTGCCCCCCCCCTGTCGGGATGGCCTTGAACGGGTGTGAAAGTCCGTAACATCAAGGCCTTGGCTCCGTTCAGGGGGTATGTCGTTTCGAAGGTGACCTTCGAGGAAATTGGAGCGCAGATCAATCTTGAGTTCGACAAGCGCTGCGGCCCCCGTTGTCCCGAGTGCCAATCCCGACTCCCGCGCAACAAGGTCGGTCGGCGTATCGTGATGGATTGCCCGATGTCGCTGCTTTTGGCGAAGTTCAGCAGAGCACCGCTGGCCAGCGAGAAGAGGCCGACGACGCGCATTTGGGGAAACCCACAACCCGCCTTTTGGGAGGAGGGTTGCGGGTATTTTTCCTGATTTTCAGCCGTACCAGGCATGGAGACGGTGGTTCCATCGACCACGCGCCGCCCGAGCCATAGCTGTGAGGGCGGCACATGTCTTTCAAGACGTTCGATCAGGTGTTCGCCGATGCTGCGGACGGCTTCGGGTTCAAGGCGTTGGCGGGCCTTGGTATAGGCGGCGGTGGAGGAGGATCCGGCGGATGACTTCGGTGCGCGTAGCAGCCACCAAGCCTGCACCTTGCGCACGATGTCGCGGCACGATGTCGCGGCACGATGTCGCGGCACGATGTCGCGGAAGGATGTCGCGGAAGGATGTTTCCGGGGCGAGGGTTTGGGCAAGAAAGGCCCAAAACGTCACATGCAGAGTGAAGCGTCGCTGGCGGCTGTTGGCTCCCGCACCGCGTCGGCGCAGAAGCGCGTCGGGGATGAGGAAGCCGAAGGTCTCAAAGAAATCCGAGAGCGTGTTAAGAGCGGCGACTTCTCGAAGTTTTTCCTGAAGCCCTGAGAGCGCGGGACGACCAAAAAGAATTGAGGAGAATCCTTGAAAAAAAAGGGGCGCTGTGCTGCATGCAGACAGGTATGACTACCTACTGTATAAAGCGAGTAAAATCTGTTCAAAAGTGAAGAACTCCGACACTCTCGGGCGTCATGAAATCGCGACTCACCCGCCGCTACGCTACCTTGCAAAAGCAGCTCGCCGCCATTGGCCCCGTGAGCTAAGGCAGCGTCGCCTTCCAAGCGCCGGGATCGTGGCGCTGGACGTTCAAGGTGAAAGGCAAAACAGCCTGCGTCGCGCTGTCCGCAGAGCAGGCGACCGAAATGCTGCAAGCTATCGAGAACCACAAACGAGTTGAGGAAATCGTGAGGCAAATGAGGGAAATCACCCAGACTTTGATCATTGAAACGGTTCCGGGAATCCGGCGACGCAAACCGCTCTCAGACATCCCAAAAGCTCGTTAAGTTAGCGCCATTCCCTACTGACCCCATATATTCTCGACCTTTGGCACCAAGGGAGCCGTCAGCTGGAACGTTCCAGCGCCGACGAGAACGGTGGAGTTTGCGGCACCGTTGTTTATAGCCGCAACCAGTTCACCGACAGTATTGACCTCGGCGACCGAATCCACGCACAGCCACAAGCTCGAGGAAGCTACCGGGATGCCCGATCTGGCGAAGCTCGCGGCAACGCGGAGGCCTCGGGAAATGGCAGCCCGCCGCTGATCGGTGGAATGGAATCTCATGGGTTCACCCTTCGTAAACGCAGCTAGTCACCGCTGACATACCAAGGCACGAAAGCAAAATCATTTCCGCGTTTGAAGCCGGAGTTATTGGGAATCTCCTTGGTTTGGCTGCCCCGGGTTTCGCGGATGAAAACTTCGTAGATATTGCGTCCGGTGGTGATGGTGGCATTTGTCCGGGCGTTCTCGACGATGACCGCCGGAAGATTGGCCGGCACTTTCCCCTGCGACGGAAAGAGAAAGCAGACAATTTCGCTGTTGCCGCCGTTGAGGGTGCGCAGGGCGGTCACCTTGTGTTCGGTCTTCAGGCCGAAGATCCAGGCGTTGCCGCCGTCGTTGGTCACCTGCACATGGCCTTCGTGCTCGCAGTTCAACTGCCTCGCCCAGAAATCGACTCCCTTGCGGATGATAACATCGGGCGAGATCACGTCGGTCATGAAAAATTTGCCTGTGGCCCCTGGGACCACTTCCACCCCGGCACCACCCAGATCCATGTGGGTGAGAGTCCAAGCTCCGCCCTTGCCGGCGAATTTGAAGGGGCCGCCGGCGTTGATGTGCTCGAGGATCGTATTCGTTCCCGGGCCGCCTTCAAAGACAAAGAGGTCGCCCTCGAATCCCTTTTTGCGTGAAATGGCCGAGGTCATTCCCATCAGTTTCCGCACCGGCCCGCGGATGCGGAGGGTCTGCCCGGTGTGGTAAATGCCGAGGGGGAGGTAAACGATGGGTTTTCCCGAATCGATCGCCTTTTGAATGGCCGGGCCGTCATCATCCTCCGGCTGATTCGGGGTCGCTCCCTGAGAGGTGACGCTGATCCAATCGGCGGGCTTAGTGCTTTGAAACGCGGGAGTTTCCTCAACCGGGAGATTCAGCGGAGCATCCTTGGAACCGAAAAGCTTGCTGCTCGCATGTGAACTGAAAAACGGCACGGCTTGACCTTCTCCCGGATGGAACACGCCCGTTTTCCCGACTTGGTTGTCAACGAGGCACGTAAAACCGACATAAGCGGTGTTTTTGAGGATCAGCGCGCCTTGATTGACAATGCCGGGAATTCCGCCCGGTCCTTTGATTCTGGCGTTTTCGACATAGAGTGTGCCCAATCCGGAACGCACTTCGGCGAATGGCCCCTTGCCTTGGTAGTGAACGTTCCGCAGCCAGAGGGTCATGTTTCCGATGACGATTCCGCACTCCTTCTGATCGATCAGCTTGAGATCCTCGAAGGTGACGCAATATTCGTACGGGGTGGCGCGGATGCCGATGTCGAAGCCGTCGATGGTCAGATTTTTCACGAAACTCGGACCCGGCTCGGAGCGGGACATGAGGTAACCTACGGCACCCGCCTTGTCCGGATCGGACGAGCGGACGGTGACGTTTTCAATCAGTCCGCGATTGTTGGCGAAGTAGTCGATACCCACTGCGCCGGGATTGCCGCGACCAACGTCGAAGGTGAGATTGATCAATGAAGCCCGGAAGGCCTGGCCACCGGCCCCGTTGGGGTTTTGCGGGTTTTCCGATCCGGTCCTGAGGAGAGCCTCCGGGGCCTTTTTGTCCTGATAAGCGGGGAGATGGTCCCGGAGCTTGAGCACGGTCGTCTTCTCGTTTTCACCCAGCAGAAGCATGCCGGTGCGCCAGCCGTTGCTCCAGCCGCCCGTGCCGATCCGTGATTCGATGGGCTTGGTGACAAGATAGGTGCCCGCCGGAAAGAAAATGAAGGGTGGAGCGGCACTACGGCTTTGGCGATCAAGGGCGAATTTGATGGCCTGTTGGATGGCATCAGTGTCATCCGTGACGCCGTCCCCCTTGGCACCATAATCGGATTTCACGTTGATGACGCCTGCATCGGAAGGCAGGACGAAATGCAAAGCCGGACTTTCCTGCGCGGAGGAAACGGGCGGGGCAAGGAAAAACAAAAGGTAAAAAAATCGGTTCATGAACTGGACGCTGTTGTTTTATGTCGAAGCCGCCTGAGGCGGACCCGAAAGTCCGGCCACTGAGGAGCTAAATTAAGCTATGGTGGCGGGTGCGGGAAAGGGATAGGAGATCATGGATTGGAGATCAAGGGTGAAGTGGCTGGGGACTCGAATTTGGGCAGCCGTAGCGGAAGGCGCAGCACGTAACGGAGCGGAGTGGAGTGCGGAGCCTGGAGCGGAGGCTGCCCAAATTCGCCGCGCCGGGGGTGGGACTGCTTCATGCGGCCTCTGGGGTTGCCGCCTGAGGGGCATCCTGCGGGCTTTGCGGGGCGGTTTGATAGACCACTGCCGGCGTCAGGTTGCCGAGCGCCTCGTGGGGCCGCCAGTCGTTGTAGCGAACGAACCATTTCGCGAGTCCTCCGCGCAGGGCCGGCAGCGTGGAGTGCTCAAATAGATAGATCTCCTCGTATTCAACCCGAAAACCGAAGTTGGATAGAGCATCGTTTGGCTACAGGTCATGTGGTAGAAGGGTTGTGTCGAATAACCGCACACCACCCCCCCTTCACCAAACGATGCAAAATTCTTGTAACCCCGTCTTCCCCGGACGGCAAGTCCGGCTCACCTCCACCGCCAAGCCCATCACGCCCTTCGG
>Ga0209512_1001242_pt1 | contig 32823 bp, 27 predicted proteins | sample frozenSSSSmetaG_FD_184142 | JGI IMG/M metagenome (GOLD analysis project Ga0209512, IMG submission 184142) | Glacier valley bacterial and archeal communities from Borup Fiord, Nunavut, Canada, to study Microbial Dark Matter (Phase II) -... | ecosystem: Environmental > Aquatic > Freshwater > Ice >...
TAAAGCGTTTTAAAATAATTGCTGATAAATATCGAAATAGACGTAAAAGATTTGGTCTTAGGTTCAATTTAATTGCTGGTTTATATAATTGGGAACTTCATAAATGAGTTTCGAAAGAGGTCTATTAGATTACCTGCTCTTTTAATAGCTGCGCTTAAGCCTTCTTGTACACCTATATGAAGTCCTGCACTTACCTGTGTTTGGCTCTGCTCGGTGGTCAATGTTTCCCTGTGAGTATGCATTTTGAGCCCACGCACTTTAATTTGGCCGTGTGCGAATCTCATTTTAGAAGAAATTACTTCAAGTTCTCCCTCCCTTGATTCGATAACTAATTTATCTTTTGCCATTACTTCCGCAGCTTCATATAGCAACCTTGTTTGCTGTAATTTATCCATCTCTTTGAATAACTCGGCACTAAAGCTTGCCTGGCCGCTGGCAATGTTAAAACCGCAACGCGCTCCTGTTTCGCTGATACTGATTAATGTTTCTTGCATATAAGGTGCGGCTTCAATTTTTACTCCTTTAGGCGCTATAAGATAAATATTATCTGCTATAACTTTTGCTCCAAGCAAATGAATCTTGCCATCAGAGTAAGCAAAGAAGCTGCCGCCGCTATAATAAACTGTAGGGGCAGGAGTCTCACCGTAAAAATGTTCTTTTACCGTCTTGCTGCTATTTATGGTTAGCTTGCCGCCATGACATTTGAATAGATAAGATTTCTTAGAAGTATGATCATGAAGGTGGATGTCATATTTAGGTAGCAAGCTGATATTTCCTCCAGCTTGCAAGACTGATTCTTCTCTGGCTAAAATTTGAGCTGCTTCAATTGTCGTATCACCGCTAATTTTTGCATATATACTGCCCGCGTTAATGATAGTAGGGATAACTAAATGATCTTGAGTGTGGTCCTCCCAAGAATTTCTTCCTCCGTACCACTTCTTTTTACCAGTAAAATAAATATGCTTCTCGAAAATATCGTACTCAGCTCTCAAGTTTAACTCTTTAACGTCTAAGTTAACTCCCGTTGCTTGAATTAATGCGCTCACTGCTTCAAGCACGCCGCCTGCTTTGATATCGATAAAACCTGCGTTAATTTCGCTAATTACCTGCCGCACGATTGATTCTTCGATTCTAGTCTTGCTTCCATGATGGTACATTAAGCGCTCATGTACAGCTACAGGTAATATATGAACTCCATCTTTAGTAACTATTTGTAAGTCGCCTTTAACTTCAATCTTGGCACCTTGCATTATTAATTGATCGGCTGAAAGATATATATTATTTCCGCCAATTACCGTTCTATTAGCGTAAGCAGCTTCCTTTCCCGCTTCTCTTCCTCCAGCACCCCGATAAATCTCTTGCAAGTTCTTACTTACAATAAGAATTTTATCCTTTTCAGCATTCAAATATAATTTGTCGTATTTATTGTGCCAGGACTTATCTAAGGTAATATCCCCTTCAATTTGAGTGTATGATAAATTATCACTTGCGTAGTTATCATGATGACTTAAATTACCTATTCGCTGCGCGATACTTGTTGATGTTGTAAAGTCAAAGTAGCGTCCGACATTAACTTGATCAATCTCAAAAGGTTTATCTATGCCCCAATCCCTTAAAATCTTAACTCTGCCTTGATTATTTTTTATATCTTCAGGACTTGCGAGTAAATTGATTACATCAGCTCTTATATTACCCACTGCCGCTTTCAATAATGTCCCTACAAAATGTACGGCCTTTCCTGCGTCAATATCAATTAAGCCAGCGTTGATTTTACTTGCCACTTCTTTAATTGCATTAACATTTAAGCCGCCTGCATGAATTGCCTCATTGTAAAGAATTAAGGGCACTATCTCTAATGAATGAGCGGTTTTGATAATTACTGAGTCCGTCGCATCTAAAGTTGATCCTACAATAAAACCTTTATTAGCATCGATATACGCTTTGCCATCTCCGACTGCTATATCACTATCGAAATGGATATGTTGCCATTGAATCTTAGGCAATATCTTTTGCTCATTTTCGGTAAATATTCCAATTATAGTTATGTCATTTGCTACTCTAAAACCTCCTTGAATCACATCTTTGCTTTCATCAGGATTATTTGCAAAAATCACATGCGAATATTGGACTAATCTAATATTTGAATTAACGAGTAAAAAATCGTGAATAGATCTTATAAACAAATCGTAACTAACAATCTCACTGTCTTGTATAGAAGTATTACCGCCACCTCTAATTAATAACTGATTGCTCTCCATTTGTGAGGAGCTGATTTTAACATCACCATTAGCTATAAGGACAATATTACAAGCCTTGATGTTAGAGCTATTTGCTTGAATGTAATGGCCAAGAGTGTAAGATAATATCTCTTTAGCATTTAATATAGTCTCACTTAAATAGCTATTTGAATGACTGTAAACAGTAATTAGTTTAGCATCTAAAATTGCTCTATGCGTACTAACAGCTCCACTAGCAGCTGCTATAATTATAGTATCTTTAGCTTTCATTACTCCTTGAACGAATATGTCTCCGCATTTACTAAATAGAGCAATACCTCCCTCTATAACTGTCAGATCTCCATCAAATTTTATACCATTGCCAGCTTTAACATATACAGAATTTCGTGAAGTAGTTGATGACATAGAGCCGAAGAATTCTGCTCCGACTAATAAATTTTTAGTTCTTATAATGCTGATTGAACCGTCTCTAGCAACCTCAATATCATGATCAAAAGCAACACATAAACAATCTAGGCTCAACTTCGTGACGCCTCGTGTTATATCTACCCAAAACAAAGTGGAAATTTTATCAATGGGTTGAATTAGAACCTTTCCAAGCTTCGCATTACCTTTGATATAGAAAGTTGATAACTTAGCTAAAATTGTTGATATAACAGCTTGTTCATTGCCATCGTTTTCTATTCTAATACTTAAACTATCTTGTCTTGCACTAATAATATCATTCAGAGGGTTCGAAGCATCAAGGTTTAGATTTAGCTTTAACATTTCACATTTGGTAACTGAGGAAAATTTGAAACTGCACAGACCACTTCCTTCTAAGTTCTTAACTTCAACTTTATTAAAAATGGCACCAACATCTCCAACTATCAAGAAGTTCTCAAGTATTTGACTGTTATTACAAACAATTCTTCCCCAGTTAGTTAAATTTGTAAATTTTACATCCTTTGCGATAACGTTATTCATAGTGACTTTAACGCAATTTTCAAAGATTAGCTCACGACAGTTTCCACCTGTTACGGGAATAACTACATCTTGCGCATTAATTACAGTAATTTTTTCAAAATTGAATTTATGAGCTGGAAATATTACTCTACCTTTCTGTTCGGTATTTTCAGAAACATCAAGTACCAAATCAATTCCTCTACAAGCTCCATTAGGGGCTATACGGAAATTAATATATGATGATGAAGAAATATAGAACTTGCCTCTCGTAAAGTTAAGATTAGTGATTTCTATATGATCTGAGTTAATACTGTTATCAATACCTCTAGTTTCTAAAGAAAAACTTTTAACTTGCTTTGCTTTCAGTTTCCAGTCCTGTGATGCTATACTATCTTTAACTATAAGGTTTCCAATTAGTGAATTATTAAACTCACCCGTAGTTAAAACTTTATCAATCTCAAGTGTTTGAATTGTTGACGAAATATTCAGGTTGTTCAATACTAAAAAGTTCTTATCATCTAATCCAAGTAATTTTGCTTTAGTATCAGTGCCATGCAATTTAACCCCAAGAGTTTTATCAATTCTTCCGCCTTTTAATAATTCTAACTGATTACACAAAAGGTAAGCATACCTAATCTTAAGATTATCAATGACAAGCTTTGATTCATAATTACTAGATTCGTCTAAAATTACACTGCTGTTGGTTTTTTCTAAAATCTTATGATCAGTTATCAATAATTTTTTGAATCCTCTTAAATCACCATCATGAATATGAGTATTTGAGTTAATTAATATTATTAAATCACTGCTTGGCCCTTGAAGTTCTATGATACTCCACATGTCGGTTAGTGAAGTTGAGGTAAGCGCTCGGGGGAGATTTAAAAATAATCTACTAGTCGGATTACTATCGCTATTAAATATGTGTAAAGTCGTATCATGATCTAAATGTTTAAAATCTAAATCAAGCACTGCGCTATCACCACTAATAAAAAAATTATATTCAAACATACTTAGAGTTGCACATTGTTGTTGTAATCAAACTTAACTTATATTAAAGATAAGATAAATCAATTTAATTTATCACAACTTTTATAATTTTTAATTAGCGGAAAATGTCAAAAGATCAAGCTGAGCTTTTATACAATAAGTATTTAAATGCTACGAATGAAAATGCTCGTGTAATAACTGAAATAAATTCTGCTAACGCTGAGCGCAAAAGTGCAATAGATCACAGAGAATCACTAGCTAAGCAAAAAGAGAAAGTTTTCCAAAATATTAAAGATGCTGAAAGCGATTTGATATCTGAAGGCAAAAATTGCGAAGTTTTAAGAGATAGGATTAAAAAAGAAGAAAATCTCTTAAACGAAATGAATAAAATATTAGTTGATTTTAATGAGATGATAACCACAGGTTCACTAAGTCACCATGACCACGATAATTTGTCTAATGACCATTCTAATATCGAGGAAGATAATAATTTGCTTGGCAAAATTAATGAGCTGTTAAGTTGATATGAAAACAAGATTTGATTTTGTAATAGTAAATACGACTAAAAGCAATCTAAAATATGATGACATTATAAAAACTATTCAATCAAGGGATAAAATAGCGCAAAGGTTGACGTGTTTTGATGCTCCAGGACTCACTGGCGCAGCATATGAAAACATGGGAAGAATTTTTGGGGGAACCAGAGAACAGCATATTGAATGGTTAAACCAAGCTAATAGTATAGTTAATGAGCAATTAAAATATCTTCAAGATTATGCTAATCAAGCGGAAGAAACAGTAGCTCAAAACTTAATAATTAGTCAAAGAAATCGTGCGAAAACTGACTCTTATAAGATTGAAAATTTATTACTGCAACAACGAATTAAAGACCAAGAATTTGGTTTAAGAGAAATTGAGGCCAAAGTAAATGAAACAAAATGTCAGCAAGTCTTACTAGAACATGAACTTGAGTCTCTAAATGTTACTAAACTAAGCTTCCTTTATAACATAACACCTAGTCAAAAAAGTTTCCTATTACAAACTGCGATAATTACTGGGAAAGAGGATATCATTGATTTGATAATTAGTTCTGATTATAATCCTAATTTTCAAAGAGGTGACAAAGAAGGCTTAGTACATACAGCTATTAGACTAGATAAAAAACATTTAGTACAAAAAATTGTCGCCAAACGCGTGAATTTAACTTTGAATGATAAAGATGGTAAGACTCCACTATATCTAGCAATTGAGTTAAGGAAAACAGACTTAATGGATTTATTATATTCAAATGATACCGTAAGTGAAACGTTGCTGAGTGCTATTAAGTTAGATAATAAGTTTATAATTGAAAGTATCTTCAAACACTACCCGAATTTAGCCAACAGAAAAAATATAGAAAACAAGACTTTACTTTCGACAGCTCTTGAGAAAAATCAATCTGAATTAGCAAATCTATTTTTAACCAAAGGCGGGGATCTAGAAGAAGCTATTGCAAGCAATCAATCCCTAGAATCCATAAATTTGAAAGGAAGCAGAGGTAAGCCTGAAGATATTGTAGTGCTTGTCAAATTAATCAATGACAATAACTCTATTAATACTTTAGATCTAAGTGACTCTCAGCTAAGCATTAATGGAGAAAAAGAACTTATAAGAGGTCTCGAGGATAATTTCTCAATAACCCAGTTAAACTTAAGTAATAATAATCTAAGCTCTGCAAGTAATAGCGGCTTATGCAATTTTGTAAGATTCAATGCAAGTCTTCAATATTTAGATTTATCTAATAATCAGTTTAATCGACAATTTGGTGTTGACCTTGCCTATGCCCTTGCGGGTAACAATTCTATTACATATTTAAATCTTAGTAAAATAGCTACTGACCAGGAGGCAATTTTAGCGTTAGCTGAGTTTTTAGAAGATAATACTTCGCTAAAATACTTTCATTTTTCGGATAATAATGTTGGACCTCAATTAGTGAAACCACTTATTGATTCGTTAAAACATAGCCGAAGTATTAAAATAAGTAACTTAAGCAATAATAACTTGCAGGAAAGTGGGGCAATCTTAGTATCTGAATTGCTTACAAATAATAAATTTTTATCCGATCTTGACTTGTCAGGAAATAATTTCGGCGATGTAGGAGCAATTTTTATTGCCAACACTCTTAGGATGAATATTGCGTTATTAAAAATAGACCTTAGCCATAATAATATTAGCATCGTAGGTTTAAGAGCTTTAGCTGAAACAATAGAAGTGAATTTTTCACTAATAGATATAAATTTATCTTCAAATAATTTTACTAAAGAATCAGCGATTGGTTTCGCCAGTTTCTCACTGAATAATTTATCAATTTTAAAACTCACGGGATCAGGTGAGTTGCTGGTAGAAATGTCTGAAAAACTAAGTAATAACAAGATTTTATTTGCAAAAAACCTCTCTCAATTAAAATCCGATACTTTTGTAAATCATGATAACACAAGCTTTATAAAGCAGATTTATATTTTGTTTAAGCAGTTGCAATATATGAGCGAGAATTATAACCATAATGAGTTATCAGGAAATGAAGCCCAGATTTATACAAGCAAATTAAGCAACCAATTACAAAATTATCTTGAAAACTCTCAACAAACAATTTTTAACCCAGTTGAGATTGAACTAATCGCGCAGTTGCAGCAAGAAATATCAGGTATTTAATATAAAATTTTAAATTAATTAAAGGAAAGTAGATTATGAAAAGCTTAATAGAAGAATTATACGCCGAAAGAAAGTTTCTTAAACTATATATTGATAAAGATGTGACTGAAGTTAATATAGAGAACCGTATACTAAATCGAAAGGATTTAACTGATTTATCCCAGAGCTTAAATATCAGTTCCACAATCACAAATTTCACTTTTCATTTTGATTTAGCTATTAATCCTCAGCATAAAAATACTTTAGATGCTCAAAGACATGCTATTGTTAATGTAGGCTTAAAATCTAACACTCATTTGAAATATTTAGATTTGCACTCGGAACAGCTAAGTCAGACTGCATTGAGTCTTCCCTCAATGCTTAGCGTAAATCATTCGTTATTTCACCTAGATTTAGGTAATAATAATTTAGGTTTTAGTAACCAACATTTGCAGGCAAGTAAAATTATCGGGCAGAGTTTAAAAGGCAATAGAAACATTGAATATCTTGATTTGAGCGGCAACTCGCTGCAAGCAGCGGGAATGGAAATTATTGCGTTGCCATTACAATATACATCAAGCTTAAAACATCTTAATCTTAGTTACAACAATTTTACAAGTCAGGGTGCATATTATATAGCGCCAGTCCTGCAAAATAATACAACTTTAACGTACCTAAATATTTGCAATAATAATTTAGGTGCTGATGGTTCTCAAGAAATTTTAAGTGCACTGAAAAGCACTTCTGCACTAAGACATCTAAATATAAGCCAGAATGGAATGAACAACAGCATATCAATCTTAGCCGATCTTTTAAAGGCTAATGCTAATTTAACCTACTTAGATATTTCAGGTAACAACCTTCAAGCTCAAGGGTTAAAAATACTTGCCAACGCATTAAGGTTCAATAAATCTATTAATGTTTTAAAGTTAGACCAAAATTATGGAGGTGCTGCTAATGAAACAATAGCAGAAATCATAAAATTTAGTAAATCAGTTTCATTCTTAAGCTTAGTCTCTAGCCAGCTATCGTATGAAAGCATGAAGCCTATTTCTCAAGCGCTTGAAACTAATAATACTTTAATTAAGCTTGATTTAAGTGGTAATCAACTACAAGAAGCTGGTGTAATAATTTTAGGAAATTCTTTAAGCTCAAATCACTTTATAACTGAGCTTAATTTATCTCAAAACAATCTTGGACAAGATGGGGCAATTGTCTTAGCAAATGCTTTGGCAAAAAATAATACTTTGAAAAAGTTAAATCTTGAAGGAAACAATATCAATGTCAAGGGAGCAGAGGCTATTGCCAACATTTTGAATCAATTATCTTACATTAACTTAAGCAATAACAATATAACCACAGTTGGGGCGGGTTTTGTTGCTAAAAGTCTTGAAGAAAATAATTCTTTAAGAGAACTTTATATAGACTCAAATAATTTGGCAGCTACAGGTACAAAGTTAATTGTTGAGGCACTTAAGAATAATCATATACTAGCATTATTGAGCCTTAAAGGTAATAATATTGCTGATCAGGGTATGGCTTTTATTTTTGAAGCACTAAAAGATAATTTATCTTTAGCAGCACTTAATATTGAGTCCAATAGTTTAACTCAAAATGGAATAAAAATTATCGCTGAGCTTATACGGGTCAACCCTTTTTTAATTAGTTTAAGCTTTGCAAATAATGGCTATCAAGGCAACAATGAATATGAGATTCATAATACTCTAAAAGAGAATTCAACAGTTATAACTCTAAATGGATTATTTAATCCTGCTGAGATAGTTGACCTTAAAATTTTAGAAAATAATAATAAATTCCTGAAGCATTTACAGGCGTTGGAAGCTAATCGTAAAAGTGAGCTAAACCCTAAACAATTATTAATTTTAACAAAACAGATTCAAGGGTCTGAAGGCTTAAATATTAAGTTTCCTGAGTTATCAGTGTCTAAAGTAGTTCTAAAAAGTAGCTCATTTTATCTTAAAAAAATTGCAGAAATATTTAAAACTTATATTCAATCGACGGAATCAGCTACTGCTGCTACAGAATCTGAAGATATCTCTTCAACTAATTTAAGTGTCTCAAGTTCCGCCCCAAATGTAAAGCAAATTGATCCTGCGCTTGATACGATACCATCCTCACCTGAGAAGGATGTTACTAGTCATATTTATGTCCAAGAATTAATAGCAATGAATATAATTGGCTATTTAGATGACTGTATAGTATGATTTTAGATGGATATAAGAGCTTTATGTCCATCAGTCCTTATTTTTTTGTTTATCTAGTATTGGCTTTAGCATTAATAATAATTTCTTAGATAGCCTACTTAAGCTACTATATTCTTGCATCCTTAAGCTCCTTCATTAATACGGAATACAATGATATTTGTAGCGGTAAATTCTGGGGCTTTACGTAACCATCAGGTGACTTAAAGCCCTATAACCTTAATTCATATCTTGCATAAATATTTTCCACTGTTTTATAATCGCTATAGCAGATTTGCTGTTTGCAATGATTTCTTTGTTATACCCATTTTTAAAAGCATTTTTATTACCTTTGGGCGCACCTGTGCCTTTAGCGCCACCGTGCATCCTACAACGCTTTTTACCAGTGACTGGTGGGGTTTGACACGTGCCTTGTCTGCGGGTTTTTGCAAGACATTTGACCGAAACGTTTTTGTGCTTGGGGTTATTGCTCATTTTTTTAGTAACCCCCTGTTTTTTCTTCTTTTTTGGTAATATTGTTTTTTGTAACATTACCGATAATAGCTTGTCCCCCAGAGTTAATATGCACATGTTCAATTGTCATCTTTTGTTGACCCTTACCACGATACCGATTTAATGCTTCAATTTGCATCGTATAAGTCCGTGCTAACTTATTTGCAAGATTTAAAGCTGCGTTTCCTGCCTCCATAGTCTTGAAATTACTACTAGCACAATATTGTGTTGCACGACTAAAATTGGACATTGTAGCGTTATGTGTAACTAACATTTGAGCAACTAGCATTGATTCAATATGATCCATAGGTTTTAAATTATCTACACTAGCTATTATATTAGCTATTGTATTTTCATCATTCCCACCAGTGTAAGTACTGCCAATTTGATTTAGGATCATCAGACCTAAATTTAAACTATTTTTATTATCATGTTGAATATTAAAAATTGACTCTATATCTTCGGCACAAATGCCAACCAGTTTAGGTTTTATAATTTCTGTTGATTGTTTTGATTTCATAATTTTATCCTTAAATATTTTATTTAATTGAGGAGTTTAAGCGAGTAGTAGGGTGCGATAGTTGGTGCATCGCTCCTTAATTGCTAAAGATTCAGCATCGCTGCGAGGTAATTGTCCGTCAAATTCTATAATAGCTACGCGTTCTTCAACTAACATTCTTTCATCGTCATTTAGCTCTTTACAATATTTTGCAAAATTTACCTGCTCTGTATCTAAAGCATCTAAACTATCTAAAGTTCTGGTTATTAAAGCCTTTGATCGCTCAAATTTCTCAAAATCAAATTTTGTATACACAGGTTACCTCTTAGCTTTTATAATTTTCCATGTATCTTTTCTATTTTGACCTTTAATCATCATTGGTTCATCATTTTTCCTTAGCCAATTGTGATTTTCTAAAATCTTGACAATCTCGAGTGCAGTAGCCTTATTTCTGATTGCGTAGATGGTGCCTTGATATATGTCAGGTAATGATATGTTTTCTTCTTTCCAATTATCATCTAACCAGGCAAGTAATTTTTCAGCAATAATTAGCTTAGGATCAATCATGCCTTCATCGCGTAACCGTAATAGTTCATTTGCGTAAAAATCAGAGAGTTCTATAGCTTGTTTTAAACATTCAAAACTTAGAAATTCTGTATTGATATCGCTAAATAATGCTAATGTAGCCCCTATCCTTAATGCATGCTCAGGTAACTTATTTGCAAAGCCTCTAATCAATTCAAGCTCACCATTAGTAACCATTCTGCTCTCTATATGATCAGCGTAGCCCTTGTAAAGATCATTTGCTTCGGGAGTTAAAGTTATTAATCTAGGTTTAAGCTCATTTATACAATTGTGATTTAACGGTAATTTATAATCAAGAGTTTCCGAAAGCCTTGTATTAAAACGTTCTAGAGCATTTAAGCTCTCAAGCTTCGGTTCATGTTGTATCCTTGACCCTATTGCGCTTATCGGGGAAACAGTGAGTATTCTTGATAATATTCCCTGATCTCTAAGTATAGGGTCTGAGAGAAAAGAGGTCGCAATATCAGGTTGAACCATTAAGTGCATTGATAACCTTCTGCCGCTTAGTATCGTAGTTTCTTCTCCTGCCCTAATTCTTTTGATAGATTCTCCATCCCATGCACTGCAAATGCTGGCAGCTGTGCGTATTTTATTTTCTGCTTTCATCCCGTGACCTGCAATAAACTGCCCGCCTTCTGCTGAAAATATACCAAGGCTCGGATAACCTTCTTTCATGAGTCTGCATAATCCTTCAAAGGTAGGTTCCGGACATACAAGTAATGGTGTTAAAGGTTTTGCAGGCTTCTGACCTAATCTATCTAAAGCAATTTTTCTATCCTCAAGATTCAATTTTGTTTTCTTTAAAATTGACTGTCTTTGGGCTTCGTAAGCGTCGTTATCATTATGCCACTTATCTATATCAATGTTATACTGCTCTCTAAGCTTCTTCTCGAAAGCCTTTATCGTATGTAAAGCGTCATTATCGCAACTGCTTTTTCTTTCTCCGCTCTCAGCAATTGTAAGAAAAAAACACGATATAGGACGAGTCTGCCCCATAGGCAACATTATATCGGCATGTCCTTGAACGACAAGATTAGTTGCAGCGAGTATTGATTGTGCGCAAAGAGCAATTGGTGCTTGTATTTTGTCGTGTAATGCTAGGCTAGCGCTTTTTAATAAATAGGGCAGGGAATCAATCGGAAACTCACTCGGCCTATTCTTTGCTTTGCGTAAAGGCTCCGGTTGCTCTTGTTTAATTTCTTTTGCATCATTTATGATATCTTGAATCTTGTTTATACTCATAGCACCCTATCTTTTAATAATAAATCATTAAAGTCAGCTCCTTGTTCGGCAGGTATAGCGATTTTCACTAAATAACCTGATACAACTAGTCTAACCGCCAGAGTATTAGCAGCGTTCACTCCTGCAATATCAGCATCAGCTGCAATAATAATCTTTTGAGTGAGATTTAAAGGTGGAACTTCAATATTTATCAAGCCGCTAGTTGATAAGCAAGCCCAAGTATGAGTCCCCGTTGCTGCAAATACACTAAGAGCCGTTTCAATTCCTTCTGCAAGAATTAGTGTTGAGCAAGGGGCAGCAAGTGATACTGCGCCACCTTTTACTTGTCCAAGCATCATTTTATCAGGTGACACATTCGCTTTACCGCTACCGTCAGCTTTCAAGTAGGTGCGGTGAAGAGCTAAAACATCATCAGAACCATATTTAGTTACTGCTGATACCATCGCAGGAAAACACTTGCCGGTAGGTCTATGGTAAAGGTTAGGATGGTAGCGAATAGATTTCGGTATGTTATGCAGAAACAGTCCTCTGGTTTTTAAGTAACTTTCAACAATTGAGTTTCTTGCGTTAAAAGTCTCATCCCATAGTCTGTTAATATACTGAGTGACATTAACTTTAGGTAATTTAGATGTTTTAGGTGAGTTAAAGATGAAATCCCTGTTTTGATAGTTTGCACTTCTCCCGAGTAAATAATGCGCTGCCTCGTATTGAGATACCCCTTTTAAATAAGCATGTAAGCTAATAACATCTCCACCCTTATCTCCAGAGGCATGATCAATCCATTTGCCGCTAGTTAAATTAATCTTAAATGAACCAAGAGTATTATCGTTTCTTGTAGGGTTAAGTGCTATCCACTCGCTACCTTCTCTTCTTCCATAAGGTAATAATCTTTGTATCACTGACCCGATATCATTGATTTTTTTAGCTTGATTAAAGATATTATTGTTTATCATAAGTTGCTCCTTGAGTTATCAAATTTTGGATATCTTCGACACGCCAAGCAGTTATGCGTCTGCTGAGCTTTATTGATTTTGGAAAACGACCTGATTTTACTCCTGCCCACCAAGTCGACTTACTTATAGGGATAATTTTTAAAATAGTAGAAAGGCGAACAAAGCCTGCCTTAGGTAATAGTGTTTGATTATGCATATATTGATTACTCCGATTATGTTTTATATAAGCTAAAGTAATCCTACATTGTTTGATTCATGAAGTGGGAGAGCAAAGTTATTTCGCCGCGAGACAACTTAAATCGCTTAAATCAGTAAGCTGATAAGCCTTATAATATATAGCTTTGATGAGGATAAGATAAATTTGAGGATTGTCTGTGGCGAAGTTAAGTAATCGCCACTAAATGGTTTGAGAGAACTATTTTTACGACTTCTGAGGTAAGTATTTTATAGATTCTTGAATTAGTCCTTTAATGACTTCATCGTCAAGACTAATACCTTGAATATTTAGATCATCCCTAATTCTAGCATAGGTGAGTTTTATCTTATCGTTAATTTCAGGCTTGTTATATGTATTACCAAAATTTCTTAGCAAACGCTCATGTCCGTATTTCACTGCCAACATACCGATAAATCCTTTTTGCCAACTAATAAGTCTTCTTGTGTGAGGAAGCGAGCTTGTTTCTTGAATTAGCTTAATATTCTTTGTTTCTAACTCTTGAACTTTAGATTCTAAATTTTTATATTTGGTTTCCCAATCAATATAATTAGGAGTGTATTTTATTACCAGTTTTTCCAATTCTGTGGGAAATGAGATATCTTTTGTCTTACACCAATTTATAAAGCTCAAAGAATCCGCACACAGGTATTTATCCCCATAACCATTATCTATATATTTTGCAAATATCTTTCCAGATCGCAAAGTATGCTCGACTAGTTCCATAAGGTCATGATACTTCGTGCAAATTTCTTTATCGTATTTTTTACGGGCAGCATTGCGTAACGCCCCATCTATCCACCTAATATCTTTTGGGTTAATATTTAATGCTAATGCTACTGCTTCTTCTTCCATCCAAAAGTCTCTTTTGGCATAGTAATCATAAAAATCTAAAGGATTTGCTCTGGTCTTACTCATAATAATTTTCAAAAATTACTTTAGCTGGTTTAGATGCCTTAGATAAGATGATAGTTGAAAACAGAAATTTTTAAAAGTGCTTATCTATTTGATTTTATCTAAATAATCACCCCACCATTGCATCATTTCTTTTCTTTCAGGTAAATATTGAGCATGATTATAACTGGCTCTTACCTTGTTACGCTCAGAATGAGCTAATTGCCTTTCTATCACATCAGGTTTAAAACCATGTTCATTTAAAATAGTTGAAGCTGTAGCTCTAAATCCATGAACTGTTTGCGTGAGTGGTAACCCATTCTATAAATCGCATAGAGTAGGGTATTTTCACTTATAAATGTTACCGGCTTATTACGATTCGGGAAAAGATGCTCTGTATGACTATTAATAAGGCTTATTTTTTTTAATATCTGCAAAGCCTGTTCAGAGAGCGGTACTATATGAAGATCACGCATTTTCATTCTCTCGGGCGGTATGCGCCATTCTTTCTTCTCAAAATCTATTTCTGCCCACCTAGCCCCCCTTACTTCTCCAGTGCGCACAAATGTAAATAAGAGAAACTTCAAAGCTAATTTGGTTTGCAACTCACCGTTATATTGTTCTAACTTTTCAAAAAACTCCGGTAATTCTTTTGCTTTAAGGTGAGAATAATTTTCTTTTCTCCTAGTCTTTAATGCTCCTCTAAGGTCACCGGTGATATCTCGTTCAGCTCTGCCGGTTGCAACAGCGTACCGAAATATCTGACTGCAAGTTTGCAGGGCTCTATGAGCTACATCAATTGCTCCGCGAGTTTCTATAGTTCTTAACACAGTTAGCAACTCAGGAGCTTTGATGTCATTAATTGCCTTTGAACCAAGCGCAGGAAAAACATCAGCTTGTAGTCTTCGCAAGATATTAGAAGCATGATGCTCTGTCCAAACTTGTTTTTTATTATTATGCCATTCAACAGCTATGTTTTCTAATGAATTTTGGGTATTAATCAAGTGTTTGAGTCTTTCTTCTTTTTTAGATTGCGAAGGATCAATATTTTCAAGTAATTGCTTTTTAGCGGCTAAACATCTTTCTCGAGCTTCAGCTAATCCTATGACAGGATAAAGACCGATTGATAAAAGTTTTTCTTTACCGGCAAAGCGATATTTTAATCGCCAATATTTATTTCCGTTCGGTTTTATTAAGAGATGCAAGCCCGCTGCATCACTAAGTTTGTATTGCTTATCTCTAGCCTTCGCCATTCGGACTGTTATATCAGAAAGTGCCATATTGGGGGTACTTTTTTAATGTTAATCTCAAGTACCCCCAAATATACCCCAAATTATGCTAGGATTTAGAAAATCTCTGTGGGACTTTATAAGACTATAATATCTCTGAAAGGCTTTATTTGCAACAGTTTTATGGATTTATCCGGACTTTATTGGATGAAAATATGGTGGAGATGAAGGGAATCGAACCCCCGACAGCCTGCTTGCAAAGCAGGTGCTCTACCAACTGAGCTACATCCCCGTGATGCGTGGTAATCGTTAAACTTTATAATCTTTAAACGGCTTCCAGTCAACAAGTTTTTATAAAATTATTTTTTTAATTGTCGATGTTTGACACGCTTATTCAAATTGCTTAATATGTAGCATCTTAATTTGGAAACTTCATGCAACCTAATCAACTATATCTTTTTAAGGAAAGGCGCTTCTTACCAATTTTTATAGTGCAATTTTGCGGTTGCTTAAATGATAGTATACTTAAAAATGCTCTCATAATTCTAATCACATATAAGTTATCTATAAGTCTTGGCTATTCAGCACAGATGCTTGTAATATCTGCCAACACCCTTTTTATCTTACCATTTGTTTTATTTGCAAGTCTTTCAGGACAGATCGCAGATAGGTACGAACGTTCTCACCTCGTTAAAATTATCAAAGTTTGTGAAGTGGCAATAGTAGCTCTTGCAACTTACGGATTTGTAAATAACAATCTTGTTGTATTATTTTTCTCGATATTATTAATGGGTACGCACTCAGCTTTTTTTGGGCCCATAAAATATAGCGTTCTGCCTGATCACTTGAAGAAAGAAGAGCTGCTGAGCGCCAATGGTCTTGTTGAAGCAGGAACATTTATTGCAATTCTGATCGGTACTATACTTGGCGGCTTCTATAATTTTAGCGGTAATTTTATTATAGTATTATTGATGATAATCAGCTTTGTCGGGTTATTTAGTAGCTTCTTTATGCCGCTTTCAAATAACACCAATCCTGATATCAAGATCAACTTGAATTTATACGAAGAGACAAAAAATATACTTAAATATTCTTATTCCAAGAAACAGGTATATTTAGCAATTCTTGGCATTTCATGGTTTTGGTTTATTGGTGCTGCGATCCTCTCTCAAATTCCATCACTTACCAAAGATATTTTAGGAGCTGATGAAAATGTTGCGAACCTGTTTATTGCAACTTTCTCAATAGGCGTTGGTTTTGGATCCTTCGTATGTAGCAAAATTTTAAGCAATGAAATAACAACCAAATATTTGTTTATCTCAGCCATAGGTCTTAGCTTATTTGGAATTGATCTATTCTTTGCAAGCAGAATTAGCGCTGTTAATTACGAACCTGAGCAATTAAAAAGCATATTTGTCTTTTTAACCAAGAAACATAACTGGCGCATTGTAATTGATCTATTTTGCTTCTCGACCATCGGCGGTATACATGTTGTGCCACTTTATGCAATTATGCAATATTTTGCATCTCCTGCTCATAGAAGTAGAATAATTGCTGCAAATAATTTGGTTAATTCATTATTCATGGCAGGATCTACTCTAATTCTTACGGCTCTTTTTCATCTTAATTATTCCATTCCTTTTGTAATATTGCTAGTTAGCCTATTTAACATGGTTGTAGCTTTATATATTTATCAATTGGTGCCAGAAAATAAAATTATACCCTTCAAGCTATGGGTATCATTGTTCAGGCTATTCTTTGATAATATGTATAAAGTTGAAGTCAGAGGCATGGAGAACTTCCATAAAGCAGGTAAAAGAGCAGTTATTATCGCAAATCACGTTTCATATATAGACCCTGCGTTGTTAGCATCATATTTACCTGCAAATTTAATATTTGCAATTGATGCAACAGTTTCGCGCAAGTTTATTGTCAAACCATTTTTGAAAATAGTGAAAGCATTACCCATCGATACAACCAACCCAATGGCTATTAAATCACTGATAAATATTGTTAAGAAAGACCGGATGATTGCAATTTTTCCTGAAGGTAGAATAACTACAACGGGCTCACTAATGAAGGTTTATGAAGGCCCGGGGATGATAGCAGACAAGGCTGATGCATGTATTTTACCGATTAGGATTGAAGGCAGCCAGTACACTCATTTCTCTAAGTTAAAGAGAAAAATGAAATTAAAATTATGTCCAAAAGTTATTATTACAATTTTGCCTCCTGTAAGAGTTGCAGCTAATTTGCCAGAAAACGCAAGAGACAGAAGAAAACATATTGGACAAGAATTATATGACATCATGGCCGGTATGATGTTTGAAAGCTCAGATTATAAAAAAACTCTGTTTCAATCCCTGATAGAGGCATCTAAAACTTTCGAGCCTTCTAAAACTATAATGCAAGATATTGACAATAATTATATAACTTATCGCGGTTTGTTACTTAAATCTTTTACTCTAGCAAATGTGATAGCAAAACAGACTGAATCTAAGGAGTATGTGGGTTGGATGTTCCCAAATATGGTAGGCAGTGTTGTAGCGTTTTACGCAATTCTTGTATGCGGACGCGTACCTACCATGATTAATTTTACTTCAGGCCCTGCAACCATTCTTTCAGGATGTAAGACTGCGGGAATTAAAATAATTTATACCTCTAGAAAATTTGTACAAAAAGCTGAACTTGATGAAGTTATAAATGAACTAGAGTTAGCAGATATTAAAATTTTATATTTAGAAGATATTCGTTCCCAGATTAATTTAGGATTCAAAATTAGGGGCATGTTTGGCGCATTTTTTCCAAAAACATATTACGAAGCTATTTCAAAAAAAATCAAAGATACAGATCCAGCTGTAATATTATTTACCTCAGGAACTGAAGGACAACCAAAGGCTGTGGTGCTATCGCATAGGAATATTCAAGCTAATAGATTCCAAATAGTCGCTAAGGTTGACTTTGGACCGCATGATATTGCTTTTAACGCTCTACCAATGTTCCATAGCTTTGGGCTTATGGCTACAATATTAATGTCAGTTAGCGGTATTAGAACCTATTTTTATCCGACACCTATTCATTATAGAATAATCCCTGAAATTATTTATTATATCGGTGCAACGATTATGTTTGGTACGGATACTTTCTTAAATCATTATGCAAAATATGCTCACCCTTATGATTTTTACTCCATGAGATATGTTTTTGCAGGCGCTGAAAAGTTAAAGAAAACCACCAGACAATTTTGGCTAGATAAATATGGTGTTAGAATATTTGAAGGGTACGGGGTAACTGAAGCCTCACCCGTTATAGCTGCTAATACTCCCATGCATGATCGTCCTGGTAGTGTCGGTAGATTAATGTCAGGCATTGAACATCATATTGAGCCTGTAGAAGGGATTAGTAACGGCGGACAGTTATATATTAAAGGTCCAAATTTGATGCTTGGTTATATTCACTCAGAAACACCATCCATTATACAAAATGTTAGTGATAAAAAATTAGGTGCAGGGTGGTATGATACCGGTGATATAGTTTCAATAGATGATGAAGGTTATATGACAATTCTTGGTAGGGCAAAACGCTTTGCTAAAATTGCCGGTGAGATGATTTCACTTCAGGTGATTGAAGATATTGCGTATAATCTCGACCCTGACCATTCCAGTGCTACTGTTACTGTAATAGATGAAAAAAAGGGAGAGAGAGTTTTATTATTTACTACAAGTGGTTCAATGGATAAGGAAAAATTAGCTAAAGCTATAGTAGATAATGGCTTATCCGAGTTGCATATACCTCAAATCGTAAAAATAAAAGAGCTACCGCTTCTTGCAACTGGCAAAGCAAATTACTTAAAGCTCAAAGAAATAGCTGATAAAGAAACTTAGAATAAATCAGTGGTATTAATCTTTAAGTAAGCGAAATAATCAACAATGGCCAATTTGTGAAGCAAATTGTGAATCTTCGATCCCTAATTTTTTTAGGGCAGTATTCCATTTCTGATCATTCATTTCAGAGAATATCAGGTCTTTATCACAATCTGTTACAAGCCAAAAATTATCTTCAAGCTCAGTCTCAAGCTCACCTTGTTTCCAAACAGTGTAGCCTACAATAAACATGCTACTTGCAGGGCCGCTACCTTTTGCTAGATCCTTAAGTATTTCAGCATTAGAGCTAACTGCTAAATTATCCTGAAACTTGAAAAGTAAATTCTTATCATACTCACCTGAGTGCAATAAAAACGCTTTCTCAAGTTCTATAGGCCCTCCTAAATATATAGGTAAGCTAAGATCACCGCCAACATCCATATCTTTATCAAGAGCTTTAAACAAAGATTTCATCGGCATACGGTTAACCGGATGATTTACAATCAATCCAATTGAGCCTTCAGGAGTATGAGAAAGCACATAAATCAAAGACTTATGAAACACATCACCTTGAAGCATATAAGGGCTTGCGATAAGAATTTTTCCTGACAGATTAGTAAAAGTTGAAACAGTCATCAGTCTCTATAATTAAATGTAAGATTATTTATTGAAATTATATAATACTAAAAAGCTAATATTCAAGGAAGCTGCTAAACAAATAATGTTATTAATTGGTTAATTTTAGTGAAAACTAAATCATTAGGCATTGCGACTTTAAAAATCGCTAACTCTGCCTTTATGCTGCCAATCACCAAATTTAGTTGGATCCATTCCTTTATAGCCGCCTATTTCCTTGGTATCTTTTTCCTTTGGTAAATCTTCGTCTTTTATATTATCATCCATAAAATTTATATTGACCCCTCATGAAAATTTCTAAATTAAGTAGAGTATACATTAATCAAGTTTTAAATGAAAATAAAAGCTTAAACTTGGGACCAGAACAATTACATTATTTGCAAAACGTCATGCGACTAAAAGAAGGAAGGCAGCTCAGGGTTTTCAATGAAACAGACGGAGAATTCATTGCAACAATCAACAATTTCACAAAAAAAGAAGTTGTAATTGATATTACAAAATTAAATAAGAAACCCTTAAAAGAAGCTCCGTTAACCCTGCTTATTAGTATTATAAAGCCTGATAAGTTATTTGATGCTATAAATATGGCTGTGCAAATTGGGGTTACAGAAATTATTCCGATCATTGCTGAAAGATCGCAAAGCAAAATTATTAATTTAGAGCGGCTTGCAAAAATCATTATAGAGGCTGCTGAACAATCTGAGCGTCTCTCAATCCCTAAATACAATTCACCGGTTGTTCTTGAGAAATTTCTATGTTCATCTAACCATGAAATGATAATTTATGCTAATGAGAGTGAGCCAGATCAAAATCAAATGTTTAAAATAAAGACTTTCCCAAACAACTTAGCGTACCTTGTTGGACCTGAGGGAGGATTCTCAGAACCTGAGCTTGAAGTTTTAAAGGAATCCAGCAAAACTTGTTCAGTCAGCTTAGGTTCAAATGTTCTAAGGGCGGAGACTGCAGTAGCCGTAGGGCTTGCTCACATACAATTAATGAGAGAAAAATGCCGACTTTAGATTTTGAGAAAAAATATAGCGGACTTATTATAGCTGGTGTGGATGAAGCAGGGCGTGGCCCCTTAGCAGGTCCTGTGGTTGCAGGCGCTGTAATCATTGATCAAGACGATATTATTGAAGGCATTGATGACTCAAAAAAAATCTCTCAAATTAAGAGAGAAATTTTATATAAAAAAATTACCTCAAAATATATTTGGGCAGTTGGCATAATAAATGTTGAGGAAATAGATAAAATAAACATATTAGAAGCTACAAAGGCAGCTTGCATGCTTGCAGTGGCGAACTTAAAAGTTCGTCCTGACAAGGTGCTCATTGACGGTAATATGAAATTTCCCAGCATGCAAAATTTTATAAGTATTATAAAAGGTGACTCTCTTTCAATTTCAATTGCAGCAGGTTCAATTATAGCTAAGGTTACAAGGGATAGAATCATGCAAGAGCTTGATAAAGCTCATCCTGAATATTACTGGCGAGATAATATGGGTTACGGTACTAAGAAACATGTACAAGCTATTAGAGAGTGCGGACAGACTATGCATCACCGAAAAAGCTTCAAAGTTCGTTATTAAATCTCATTAGAGGAGTTAAGGATAGTATCTAAACAAGGTTTTGAAATAATTTTTTTGGTTCAAAGATTATTATGTTTGGTGCTTGAGTCAATCATTTGTAAAATATTTAGTAAACTAGTGTTGCGTAAGGCTTTGGTGGATGTTAATACTTAAGCTCTTACCGACATTTCAACTTTTAAATAAATCTTAAAGTCTAATTATGATAATTAATAATTTATTTTCATTGGCGGCAAACCCATCCAGGGTGCACATAATTGATAAGAATTTGGTACAAAAATCGTTACCCTTGTCGAAAGCTGAAAAGTTTCTTAAATTAAAATGGTTGGAGTGGGATATAAATTATGCAAAAGTTGTATACCCGACGACAGAGAATTTTGTAGATCTTGCGAGCTATAATGTTGATATAGTTGAAAAGCTATTGGTCTGCTATATGGATCCTAAATGCGGATGGGGCTTATTTGCGAAAGACCATATAACTAAAGGTACTATAATTTGTGTTTTCACTGGCATAGTTAAACTAGAAAATGAGATAAAATCTACTGATGGAGAATCAGTTTTTATCAGTGGTATGACAAGCGATGATAGGTATTTAATCATTGATGGAACCAACTGCGGTAATATTACAAAATTCTTGCAACATTTGCCTAAACAAGATCAAATTATTAAATATAGATTTGATAGCGATATAAATCCTTTAGAAATAGCTACAGAAAATGTAACTTTGGCAATAATTTCGGCATTATCGGGTTTACAGACGGCCCTTTATATTGCGACCGAGGATATCCTCCCTAATACAATTATAGGATGTGCTTACCGTGAATCATTTTGGGAAGATAGAAAGCCACTATTCTTCAAGAAAGATGGTACAATTTTGGGTACCTCAGTTGCTTGAACTGTAGAATTCAAGTTTAGATAATCAAAAAATTCATATTAATAATTTTAAGAGCATCTAAGCTTTCGTAAATCAAGTTAAATGCAAGTACGCCGGTATTTAATAAGGAGCGGCTTTCAGAATTTAGGGGAATAATAGGCTAGTACGAGATTTTTATCTTTTTTCTAGGGGGGATGTAAATGGTTTGTTCATCTAAAGGTATATTGTCATTATTATGAAGCTTCTCCATCACGCCAATATAATAGTTACCATTTTGCATAAGGCTTATAATTGCCCATCCTTCACTCATATCCTGACGGATCTTGTCTAAGTCATTCTTAGTTTCAGAAAAAGAAACTAATTTCTGAGGTGCACGAGCTTTAGTCATAATGATAATCTATAAAATATTAATCATGTGTTTAGAAAGTATATTAATTTTAAAGTTTTAAGTCAATTACAAATTAAGAGGTTGAACCTTTGTTAGACAAATTTTTCAAACAATAGTATTTTACAATTTGACTAGAAATCGTATAATTTCTTAAATATATCAAAGAGAATTTGACAACAACGCCTATTCTGTACATATTAGTGGTTCCAAAAAATTAAAGATTTTATGACTATAAGTAATAATCAAACATTAACATCAAAGCAGTATCTAATCGCATATGAGCAGATGCTAGTGCTTAGAAGATTTGAAGAAAAATGTGGTCAATTTTATGGTATGGGTCTAATTGGGGGCTTCTGCCATTTATATATTGGTCAGGAAGCTATAATTGTCGGTGTGGAGATGGTAAAGCAAAAAGGTGATAGCACTATCACAAGCTACCGTGATCACGCACATATTATTTTAGCAGGTACTGAGCCGAAATATGTTCTTGCAGAATTAATGGGTAAAGCAACTGGTTGTTCTAAAGGTAAAGGGGGCTCTATGCACATGTTTGATGTGCCAGGTAAATTCTTTGGGGGACATGGGATAGTTGGGGCACAGGTACCAATCGGTACAGGTCTTGCGTTTGCTGAAAAATATAAGAAAACAGGTAACATTAGCTTTACATTTATGGGTGACGGTGCAGTAAATCAGGGGCAAGTGTATGAGGCCTTTAATATGGCAGCTCTTTGGAAATTACCTGTAGTTTATATTATTGAGAATAACGAATATTCAATGGGTACTTCAGTTAAGCGTTCAACTGCCTTCACTGATTTATATAGAAAAGGTGAGTCTTTTGGGATTAAAGGTGTAAAAGTAGATGGTATGAACTTGCAAGAAGTCTATACCGCTATGAGAGAAGCTGCAGAATTTGCAAGAAGCGGGCAAGGGCCAATCTTACTCGAAGTTAAAACCTATCGCTACAGAGGTCACTCAATGTCAGACCCTGCAAAATACCGTACTAAAGAAGAAGTGGAAGAGTATAAAGTTCGTGACCCTTTAACAGATGTTAGAAACAAGATCCTTGAAAATGCTTATGCCACTGAAGACGATTTAAAAGATATTGAGAAAAAAGTGAAAGCTTTAATAAATGAAGCATCAGATTTTGCAGAACATTCACCGTTGCCGGACGAATCAGAGCTTTATACTGATGTTTACACTGAAAACGAGTGATTAAAATGACCCAGATGACTGTAAGAGAAGCGTTGCGCTCAGCAATGCAGCAAGAGATGAAAAATGATCCTGATATATTTATTATTGGGGAAGAAGTAGGTGAGTATCAAGGCGCTTATAAGGTCACTCAAGGTCTACTAGAAGAATTTGGCCCTGAAAGAGTAATAGACACCCCCATCACTGAGCATGGCTTTACAGGACTTGCGGTTGGTGCTGCATTTGCAGGACTTAGGCCCATCGTTGAATTTATGACATTCAATTTTGCGCTCCAAGCTATGGATCAAATTATCAATTCTGCGGCAAAAACCAACTATATGTCTGGGGGGCAGGTGAAATGCCCGATAGTTTTTAGAGGTCCTAATGGTGCTGCTGCGAGAGTCGGTGCGCAGCATAGTCAAAATTTTGCTGCAGCCTTTGGTCATATTCCTGGCCTTAAAGTTGTTGCTCCTTACTCAGCTGAAGATTCAAAGGGTTTATTAATAAGCGCTATTCGAGACAATAACCCGGTGATTTTCTTAGAAAATGAGATCTTATATGGGCAAAGTTTTGATATGCCTGAAATTGTTGAACCTATTCCATTTGGGAAAGCTAAAATTGTTCTTGAAGGTGAGGACGTGACAATTGTGACGTTCTCATTACAAGTTAAGATGGCGCTTGATGCTGCAGAAATTTTAAAAGAAAGTGATATAAAGGCTGAAGTCATTGATTTAAGATCTATAAGACCTTTAGACGAAGAAGCAATAATTAATTCTGTTAAAAAAACTAATCGTTTAGTTGTAGTTGAAGAAGGGTGGTTTTTCTGCGGACTTGGAGCTACTATTTCAAGTATTGTAATGAAAAACGCATTTGATCATCTTGACGCACCAGTTGAAATTGTTGCTGGAAAAGACATTCCCCTTCCATATGCAGTTAACTTAGAGAAACTAGCACTACCAAGTGTTGAAGATATTATTGCTGCTGTAAAACAAGTTTGCTATAGGTAAAAAAATATGCCGATTAAAATCTTAATGCCTGCATTGTCACCTACGATGACAGAAGGAAACCTAGCTAAATGGTTTAAAAAAGAGGGTGATAAAGTAGCTCCTGGCGAAGTTATAGCTGAGATTGAGACTGATAAAGCAACGATGGAAGTTGAAGCAGTTGAAGAAGGTATAATGGGTAAAATAGTAATATCTGCACCGACTGAAAATGTGCCGGTGAACTCCCTTATTGCTTTGCTACTTGAGGATGGAGAAGACATTTCAGTTCTTGACAATTTTAAAATTGAAGCTCCAAAACAAAAAAGTTTAGTTGTTGAAAACGAGCAAAGTTCAAATACGAAATCAGTTTCAGATGTTGCAATTGAAGCTAGTGTAAATCAAAAAAATGTCTCTAGTATAAATAACCGCATCTTTGCATCTCCTTTAGCTCGCAAAATTGCTGAAATTGAAGGAATCGATCTTGGTAGCGTTGCAGGTAGCGGTCCACATGGGCGTATCGTTAAAGCAGATTTACAGAATGCTAAACAAAGCTCAGCAAAGAACACGTTATTTAGAAATCCGGTGGAATCTCGAATTGTTCCTAATAATAATGTCAGAAAAATCATAGCCAAAAGGCTGGTTGAATCAAAACAAACCATACCTCATTTTTACCTCTCTATTGAATGTAACGTCGATAAACTCTTGCAAACAAGAGAAGATATTAATGAGATGTTTTCTGCAGATAAATCCAAGAAAATATCGGTCAATGATTTTGTTGTACTTGCCATAGCAAAAGCCTTAAAAGATGTTCCAGAAGCCAATTCAAGTTGGAGTGATACGCAAATTCATTATTACAATAATGTTGATGTATCAGTTGCGGTAGCAATTGAAGGTGGTCTTATTACACCGGTTGTAAAGAATGCTGACCAAAAAGATATTTTACAAATTTCTGCGGAAATGAAGTCGCTTGCAGCAAGGGCTCGTGAGAATAAATTATCTCCTGAGGAGTTTCAAGGAGGTGGCTTTACAGTATCAAATTTAGGTATGTACGGCATCAAGAATTTCGGTGCGATAATAAATCCTCCACAAAGTTGTATTCTTGCTGTAGGTGCAGGCTCTAAGCGCGCCATTGTTATTAATGATGAAATAAAAATAGCAACCATAATGGATGTCACTTTATCATGTGATCACCGTGTAGTTGATGGGGCAATTGGTGCAAATTTCCTAGCGGCGTTTAAGAAATATATTGAAAAACCTGCTTTAATTTTAGTTTAAATTTTTTTTGAGACAAATTATGGAAAATTTTGATGTAGTTGTAATTGGGGGAGGACCTGGTGGTTACGTGGCTGCGATTAGAGCAGCGCAACTTGGCAAAAAAGTAGCGGTAGTTGAAAAGCAGCATTTAGGTGGAGTATGCTTGAACTGGGGTTGTATTCCAACCAAAGCGTTACTTAAATCTGCAGAGATTTTTGAAAACATTAAACATGCGAGTGATTACGGAATCGACGTCGGATCTGTAGAGTTTGATATTAAAAAAATCGTTGAACGCTCACGTATGATCTCAGGTCAACTCACAGGTGGCATCAAAGGATTACTTAAAAAAAATAAAGTTACGGTTATCGATGGTATTGCTCGTTTAGAAAGTAACAAAGTCGTCGAAGTCGATCACCTGGGTAAAAAATCATCTATAAAAGCAACTAACATAATAATTGCAACTGGTGCAAGACCACGGGTGTTGCCAGGCTTTGAAGTTGACGGTAAACATATTTGGTCATCAAAAGAAGCAATGATTCCTGACAGCGTACCCGCTTCAATTATTGTGGTAGGATCTGGAGCTATCGGTATTGAATTTGCATCTTTTTATAATAGTTTAGGAGCTAGTGTTACCATACTCGAAGTTCAAGATAGAATATTATCTGCTGAAGACGAAGAAATATCAAATCTTGCACGCAAGGCTTTTGAGAAGAAAGGAATAAAAATTCACACTAAGGCGAAGCTGCTTAAATGCAATAAAGATTCAAAAGAAATCTCAGTTGATGTTGAACTTGATGGAAGAATCCAGACACTGACAGCAGAAAAGCTGATAGTAGCTATCGGAATTGTTGCTAATACTGAGAACTTGGGATTAGAGAGAACCAAGATAAAGCTCGATCGTGGGCATATCGTAACAGATAAATTCATGCAAACATCGGAGAGTGGTATCCATGCTATAGGTGATGTTACAGGTGCTCCGTGGCTTGCTCATAAAGCAAGTCATGAAGGTATTATTGCAGCTGAACATATAGCAGGAGCGAAAACTCACTCTATAGTTAAAGAAAATATTCCTGGATGCACTTACTCTTCACCTCAAATTGCAAGCGTTGGCTTAACTGAAAGTGCTGCTAAAAAGGCAGGCTACGAGCTCAAAATTGGACGTTTTCCATTTATGGCTAATGGTAAGGCATTGGTGCTTGGCGAAGCAGAAGGGATTATCAAAACGATTTTTGATGCTAAAACTGGAGAGTTGCTTGGAGCTCATATGATAGGGGCTGAGGTAACAGAACTTATTCAAGGGTACGTAATTGCTAAAAGTATGGAAGGTACTGAATTAGATTTAATGAATACGATCTTTGCGCATCCCACCTTATCTGAAATGATGCATGAGTCGGTATTGCAAGCTTATGGCAAACCTATCCATATATAATTTATTTTAGCATGTTATATTTTTTAAATCCTTATTGTCAAAACAGAAGCACTATATTTAGGCACTAAATGATTAGAAAACAGTGCATATTATGGTCTTTCAAGCATTTTTTGCTTCCTAATTAATTTGACTCTACAAAGACAATTATTATATTATAATGCGGACTAATATAGGGCACTTATTAAAATGACAATAATATCTGATTATTTGAAATTACTTCAAGCTTTAAATTCAAGATTATGCCATGAAGTGGCAGGTCTTGTCGGGTCAATATCATCAACGACGGAGCTTACTTATTCAAAGAATAAAGAAATTGAGGCGCAAGCTAAAGACGTATTGACTGCGATCTCCAAACAATTGACAAATATAATGACATTTTATCGATTCGCATATGGTTTCTGTTATCAACCTTCTTTTACTAACTTAAGTGAGATGAAAAGTTTGTGCGAAGGAATTGTTGATGATAAAATTAGCTTTAATTTTATAAACGATGACCATGAAGAAGTTGATAGTGAGCTTGCGAAAGTTATTTTATGTTTAGTAATAACTTCAATAAGATCAATAATCAAAACTGGTAGCCTTGCGATATCATATGTGAAGACTTCAGGCGGCAATGTTTTTAAAATTCATGCAAGCTCGCAGCATTTAAAAAAAGAGCCAAGCAAAATTGCTATCTTACTTGGCGAGCATGAGCAACCACTTCTTGATGTTGACAATTCTCATGAATTTTATACTTATCATCTAATTAAAACTATAGGTGCTAATATTAGCGTTGAGCAAGAAGGTGACTCAATCTCGTATTTAGTTTCTTCAATATAATTTAAAGGTAGCTAGTGGCAGATTACAGAACTGAGACAGATTCTTTTGGTGAGATTAAGATTGAAGATAAATATTATTGGGGGGCGCAAACTCAAAGATCTTTAATTAATTTTAGAATAGGCGCTCAAAAAATGCCTCTGGAAGTGATCAAAGCACTCGCCATTTTAAAAAAATGTGCAGCTCTAACTAACACTGAAGTAGGTGGGCTTGACACGAAAATTTCACGCAGCATAGCGACGGCTGCAGATCTAATAATTGCAGGAAAATTTGATGAGCATTTCCCGTTAGTAGTATGGCAGACTGGTTCTGGCACCCAAACAAATATGAACGTAAATGAAGTTATTGCAAGTATTTGTAATGAGCACTTGACTGGCAAGAAAGGTGGTAAATCGCCTGTTCATCCTAATGACCATGTTAATATGAGTCAATCGTCGAATGATTCTTTTCCAACTGCTATGCACATTGCTACAGTCTTAAGTGTACATGCTCAATTAATACCTGCTCTTGAGAATCTACATCAGGCTCTAAATAACAAAGTTAGTCAGTGGAAGAAAATAATAAAGATTGGCCGTACCCATATGCAAGATGCTACACCTATGACTCTATCGCAGGAGTTCTCGGGTTATGCTACGCAAATTCTTTATTCTATTGAAAGAATAGAGCAAGGTTTGAATAAATTATACTTCCTTGCTCAAGGTGGAACAGCAGTTGGTACTGGCATTAATTGTCCTAAGGACTTTGCTGAAAAATTTGCAAAGTCAGTCGCTTCTTTAACCGGCTACCCTTTTTTAACTGCTCCAAACAAATTTGAGTCGCTTGCTGCACATGACGCGCTTGTTGATTTTTCAGGCTGTTTAAATACGGTTGCAGTAAGTCTTATGAAAATAGCAAATGATATAAGATTACTTGGCTCAGGCCCAAGATGTGGTCTTGGAGAATTAAGTTTACCTGAAAATGAACCAGGTTCATCAATCATGCCTGGTAAAGTTAATCCAACACAATGTGAAGCGCTTACAATGGTATGCGCTCAAGTTATGGGCAACAATTTAGCTGTCACAATTGGGGGCTCTCAAGGGCATCTAGAACTAAATGTATATAAGCCATTAATAATTCATAATGTATTACAATCAATAAATTTACTTGCAACTGCTATAGACAGCTTCAACGAACATTGCATTGAAGGACTCGTGCCCAATATAGAAAGAATTGATTATCTAAAAAGTCAATCCCTCATGTTAGTTACTGCTTTAAACCCTCACATTGGTTATGATAATGCTGCTAAAATTGCCAAGAAAGCTCATGCAGAAGGTAAAACTTTAAGGGAATGCGCACAAGAACTTGGGCTTTTATCCCATGAAGATTTTGATAGGTTAGTCAAACCTGAAACCATGATTGGAGATAATAACTAAAGCAGACTTACAGGTTAAGGCTCATAGTTTTAAGCTACTTGACAATAACACAAGCTTAGTTTAGTTTTTGAAAAAATATTTTTAACAATTTACTCAAGTAGACTAGTGGTACAAACAAACATTTGGAATAGAGCACGCAACAGTAAGTTTCGCTTTATAGTATGGCCCATCAGGTCTTACGAGCTCGTTAAATTCATTCCGATGGCGTCGCTGATGTTTTTCATTTTGCTTAATCAGAATGTAGTTAGAAGCATCAAAGATAGTTTGGTAGTAACTTTAATCGGATCAGAGGTAATAAGCTTTATTAAACTATGGTGTGAGATGCCAGCAGGCGTTTTATTTGTAGTGCTTTATTCCAAAATGTGTAACGTAATGACTACGGAAAAAGCTTTTAGGATTATAGTGGCTACATTCCTTATGTTTTTTGTTTTATTTAGTTTCGTTTTATTTCCTTACCAACATTTTTTTCATCCAGACCCTCAAACTATTCAGCACTATACTCAGTTATATCCCTATCTTAAATGGTTCATAATTATCTGGGGGAAATGGTCTTTAGTGCTATTTTACGTAGCTGGAGAATTATGGCCTATAATTGTTTTCTCGCTGCTTTATTGGCAACTTGCAAACAAGATAACGAAAACTGAAGAGGCAAGCAGGTTTTACTCGTTTTTTAGTCTGTTTGGTCAGACTAATCTATTATTCTCCGGGGTGATAATAATATATTTTTCAGATGATCAACATTTTTTCCAACCATTGTTTGCTTCACTAAGTAATAAGACTGAAATCATGCTTAAGTCTCTTATGATGATAGTTATAGTTTCAGGATTCATTTGCTTATTTTTACATAGATTCATTGAGAAGAAAATTATTGAAACAGATAAGAATATTAAGTTTAAAGGCCAGCGTACAGACATACTTAAGCTCTCGCTACGCGAAAGTGCTAAAATGGTTTTAACTTCAAGATATTTAGGCTTAATTTGCATCTTAATAATATCCTACAGTACGGCTGTTGGGCTTATTGAAGGCTTGTGGTTCTCTAAGACAAAACAATTATATCCGGACGCCAAAGGGTTTATGGGATATATGGGCAAAGTATATATTTGGACTGGAATATTTACTCTTTTCTGTGCTTTTATGGGCAGTACTGTTATAAGAGTTTTAGGTTGGTTCTGGGGAGCTGTTATAACGCCTGCTATGATTTTATTTAGCGGCAGCATGTTTTTTGGGTTTGTAATTTTACAAGATTACTTGGAAATGATTTTTACAGGAATCTGCTGTTTTTCACCGCTTGTCATAATAGTTTTCATTGGAGGCTTGCAAAATGTTCTTGGTAAGGGCACTAAATATTCATTGTTTGATGCTACTAAAGAAATGGCCTACATTCCTCTTGATAGCGAAATGAAAACTAAAGGTAAAGCTGCAGTTGACGTAATTGGTAGTAAAATCGGTAAATCAATTGGGGCAATTCTACAATTTGTATCCTTTACTATTTTTCCAAATGCGGTTCATCAGGATATTGCAGGATTCTTAATGACCATATTTGTAGTAGTTTGTTTGGTATGGATTATGGGTGTTCGTAGCCTTGCTAAACATTATAGTAGTCTTACAAAAACTTCACGCGTCTAGACTTTTAAAGTCTATTGCTATTTTTTCTTCTAGCTCTTTCTTTAAGCGTGTTACTATTTTAATAATACAAAAAAATAGCTAATAATAAACAAAAGGAATCTTACAATGACAGATATTACACCGATTACAGTTGCGCATGGTGACGGAATAGGTCCTGAGATAATGGACGTAACTCTCAAAGTTCTTAAAGAAGCCGAAGCTAGGATAAGGATTGAGATAATTGAGATAGGCGAAAAACTTTATAAGAAAAATTATACTTCAGGTATAGCTGGTGACACTTGGGAATCACTTGATAGAACACGCATCCTTTTGAAAGCCCCAATAACTACTCCACAAGGAGGCGGCTATAAAAGTTTAAATGTAACCTTGCGTAAAGCGCTTGGGTTATATGCAAACATTCGTCCTTCTATTTCTTATCACCCATTTGTTGAGACAATGCATCCGGATTTAAATCTGATTATTGTAAGAGAAAACGAAGAAGATTTATATGCAGGCATTGAGTATAGGCAAACTCATAATATGTATGAGTCAATGAAGCTAATCAGCGAAGTAGGTAGTGAGAAAATTGTTAGATTTGCATTTGAGCATGCTGTTAAAAATAACCGCAAGAAAGTGACTTGTCTCAGTAAAGACAATATTATGAAATTTTCTGATGGAATTTTTCACAAAGTATTTGACCGGATTGCTACAGAATATCCGCAAATTAAAAATGAACATTACATTATTGATATTGGAACAGCAAAGCTTGCTACTGCACCAAGTCTGTTTGATGTGATTGTAACCTCGAATTTATATGGTGACATTATCTCAGACGTCACGGCTGAGATTTCTGGTTCTGTCGGTCTTGCAGGATCTGCAAATATCGGGGAACATTACGCGATGTTCGAAGCCGTTCATGGTTCAGCCCCTGACATTGCCGGCAAAAATCTAGCAAATCCTTCAGGGTTGCTTAATGCAGCAGTAATGATGCTCGTTCATGCCGGACAAGGAGACGTAGCTGCAACAATTGAGAATGCTTGGAAAAAGACCATAGAAGATGGGATTCATACAGGTGATATTTATAATGATTCAATTTCCAGCAAAAAAGTCGGTACCAAAGAATTTGGTGCCGCTGTAATTGAGAGACTAGGACAAAAACCTTCGAAATTATCGGTAGCAAGTTACTTAGCTGTAAAGCCTTTGGAAAGTGATTTGCGCAGCTACAGCATAAATACAAGTGAAGTCAAAACTTTAGTTGGTGCGGATGTGTTTGTTCACATGAACGTGTCGTCTGCTCATGATGTAGCAGATAAAATAAAGTCTGCTAAGTTTGAAGGACTCGAGCTTAAGACTGTATCATCTAAGGGCTTGAAATTATGGCCTCGAGACGAGAGGTTTGAACTTTTATCAGATCATTGGTGTTGTCGCTTTAATGCTGTAAAAGATGGTCAAGTTATCCAACATTCTCAAGTAGTTAAATTATTAGATGCCTTAGCCGCTGCAAATATTGACTTCATAAAGGTTGAGAACTTATATGAATTTGATGGTAGGAAAGGTTATTCGTTAGCTCAAGGAGAGTAAATAGTGATAAGGGGATAAATTATATTATATAGTATTATTA
>Ga0209512_1001245_pt1 | contig 32758 bp, 21 predicted proteins | sample frozenSSSSmetaG_FD_184142 | JGI IMG/M metagenome (GOLD analysis project Ga0209512, IMG submission 184142) | Glacier valley bacterial and archeal communities from Borup Fiord, Nunavut, Canada, to study Microbial Dark Matter (Phase II) -... | ecosystem: Environmental > Aquatic > Freshwater > Ice >...
CCGCAGATTCATTGAGGACTACTCCTGAAGAGTCACTTGCAAAATCTTTTGAGAAATTCCTTCCTGTGAGCATTTGGATGCCAAGTGTCGAAATATAGTTTTCATCGACATCGTATCTTAATGTCTTTACCATCTGATCGGGGTTTTCGCCGGGATAAACGAAGAAGTTATTGTTGTCGCTCGGACCGGCCGGTATATATCCGGAGTTGGTAACACTTACAACGCGGGAATCATTCGTGAGTTGATCGCGAAATACCAGTGCATTTTTGCCAAGCATCCAGGTTGGAATGATCATTACCTGTTCCTTGTCGTACCCGAGTTTTTTATGCTGGATATAGGAGAGCTGTTTATACACCACTGTGGTGATTACAATCAATGTGATTGAAATAAAGAACTGGAAAACAACCAATCCGCTGCGTAATCCGACACTTCTTTTCCCCGATATAAACTTCCCCTTCAGCACGGTGGCAGCTTTAAAAGAGGATAAATAAAAGGCTGGATAGCTTCCCGCAAGAATACCGGTAACCAGCAAAAACAAAAGTAAGCCGGGTAATAAAAATGGATGATCTGCAAACTGGAGTGTCAGGTTTTGCCCAGCAAGATTATTGAAAACAGGCAATGCCAGGTACACAAAAACGATTGCAAGCAAAAAGGCAAATGCGGTAATCATAACAGATTCGAGGAGGAACTGCCTTACCAAATCTCTTTTCAATGAACCCAATACCTTGCGGATACCCACTTCGCGCGATCGCTTTGACGCCCCGGCTGTAGAAAGATTCATAAAATTGATACAGGCAATCAACAGCATAAATAAAGCGATAGCGCCAAAAATATAAACGTAACGAACATCTCCCGCTGGACTCAGGTCATTGGCATAATCGGTACTAAAATGGATATCCGTCAGCGGTTGCAGATGAAAACTCAGGTTATTCCCTTTTTTTCTGAAATCCGGTAATGATACATGCATCGTCTGTAACATTTGAGGGCCAATGTATTTATCAACCATTCCAGGAAGTTTAGCTTCCAGACTTTTGTAATCGGCCCCATCCTTTAGCACCAGGTAAGTATAAAAATTGGAATACATCCATGTAGGCTCCTTCGATTCAGGCCAACTGGTCATCGAAGCGAACAGTTCGAAATGAAAATGCGAATTTAAAGGCACTTTGTTAATTACACCGGTTACTTTATAAGCTGCTTTGTCCCCTTCTTTAAAGCTGATCACCTTACCGACCGGGTCCTCATTTCCAAAATACTTACGGGCGAGGGCTTTTGTTATTACGACTGTATTGGGCGCTGCAAGTGCAGTTTTAGCATCACCTTCAATCAGCGGGAGTGTAAATACCACAAAGAAATTGGGATCTACAAAGGCAAAGGCATCTTCTTTAAACGATTTATCGCCACAGATCAAACGGGGTTTTCCATAATCCCTGATTCGTGTAGCATCCAGTACTTCCGGAAAGTCAGCCTTCATGGTTTGTGCAACAGGAGGCATGACAGTTGCTTCATTAAATTTCTGCCCGGCAGCCGAACCCTGGAACGTGACGCGAACGATGCTGGATGATTTTACGTTAAAGCGGTCGTAACTCAGTTCATTGTATACAAATAGCATAATAATAAGGCAGGTTGCAATACCGATGGCCAGTCCAAGAATATTGATGGCTGAAAAACCTTTGTTGTTCCAAAGATTTCTGAATGCTATTTTGAAATAATTTTTTATCATAGTACAACTTTTTATTCTGTTCTTAAACTCTTCACAGGGTTAGCTATTGCTGCCTTATAGGACTGGAAACTAACAGCAAGCAAAGCAGTCAGCATAGATATTATTGCAGAAAGGACAAAAACCCACCACGAAACATCAACACGGTATACAAAGCCTTGCAGCCACTTATTCATAATCCACAACGATATTGGAATGGAGAGGATGATGGCGATAATAACAAGCTTCAGAAAGTCCTTGCTTATTAGTTGAATAATGACTGCAACACTTGCCCCTAATACTTTACGGATACCTATTTCTTTTATTTTCACCTGCGCAGTAAAAGTTGCTAATCCAAATAAACCAAGGCACGAAATAAAGATGGCTATAGCGGCAAAAACATTAAAAAGCGTTCCGGTGCGTTGATCTGATTTATACAACGCTTCAAAATTCTTGTCAAGAAATTGATATCTAAATGGAACATCACCCGCATATTTCTTAAACTGCTTTTCAACAGATGCAATGGCCTGTTGCGCATTGTTTCCGGTGGTTCTGATGTGTAGGATATTCCTGTTGTTCCAGAATGTAAAGAAGATAAGAGGTGCGATCTGTTCTTTTAACGATTGGAAATGAAAATCCTGAACTACACCAATTATGATTCCTTTGTTTTCATGAAATGAAATTTGCTGGCCGACATAAGGCGCTTTCAAACCCATTTTTTCAACAGCAGTTTTATTTAGTATAAAACTGGAGCTGTCAGCCGGCATACCTGAGAAATTGCCACCTTCAACTATCTTTATTTTCATCGTGGGAATAAAATCCCTGTCGGCAGAAATTTGTGAGATAATCAAATTTGATTTCGGAGGTTTGGTTGCCCAATCCAAATCGGTGGTAGCACTACCTATATTTGAGAAATCATATGCATCACTTAAAGAAGCATTTAATATAGCAGGATCATTTTTAAACTCACCTTTCAGAGCATCAATATGATCCACAACTTCCTGGGGAAGCGGAACAGAGAAAACATAACTCTTATCATACCCCAAATCTTTATTTTTTATAAAATGCAATTGATGACTCATCACGATGGTACATATCAGCATTATAACAGAAATTGCAAATTGAAAAACCACCAATCCTTTTCTGAGAGATACCGTGCCCAAACCGGATGCTATTTTTCCCTTTATCGATTCAAGAGGCTTAAAAGAGGAAAGTAAGAATGCCGGATAAATGCTTGAGGCTATCAATGTTCCAACTATTGCTGTACCGGCTGCTTTCCAGACATTCAGATCCGACAAATCCAATGATAATGTTTTACCCGAAATATTATTATATAGTGGCGTGAATAATAGTATTAAGAAGATCGCAAGAACGGTGGCGAAACAAAATAGGAGCGTTGTTTCGACGGTAAACTGGAAAAATAATTGTTTTCGGTTTGCTCCAATCATTTTACGGACACTGACTTCTTTAGCCCTTATTAACGAACGTGCTGTTGAGAGATTAACGTAATTGATGCTCGCAATGGCCAGTATTAAAACGATAACAAGAATAAATATCTCTACTAACCTGAGTGCCGAATTATTTCCATCGGCTCCTACAAGGTGCATATCGGCAAGGTTTTGTAACTTAAAAATTGTTTCACCGTCACCATTCCGCGCCTTTTTATAAGCATTGGTAAACATCTCACCAACTTTTACCGGATCTGCATCATTTGCCAGTTGTACGTAAGTACTGTACGTATAATTTCCCATGTCTTCATCAATGGTTTTCCAGTTTCCATTCCCCCCGTTTTTCGTAAATTCATGTGCCACATAAGCCATTGAGACAATAGCATCATACTTAAATGAAGAGTTTTGAGGAAAATCCTTCATTATTCCGGTTACATTGAAGGTTTCTTTCTGGAAAAGAATTGTTTTGCCCATGGCGGTCTCATTACCAAATATTTTCTTTGCTGTGGACTGAGTTACTACAATCGAATTAAGATTTGTAAATAGTCGGGTCTTATTCCCTTCAAGCAAATCGAAGGTGAACATCGAAAAGAAACCGGTATCAACTCCGGCCACCCTATTCCCATCGAACATTTTATTCTTATCCTTATCTGACAGAAGTCCATAATAATTTCGGATTCTTACTGTTGATTTTACATGGGAAAATGATTTTGCATAAACGGCTAAGGGAGCAGGCACCTCTGTCCATGTACTTTCCGCATCATTTGATGTAAAATGAGCACTTAAATTATAGATGTGCTGATAGTCTTCATTAAACTTATCATAACTCAATTCATTCTGCACCCATAATAATAACATGATACCGGCGGCCAGACCAATAGCCAGACCACTGATATTGATGATGGAATAAAATTTATTCTTCCACAAACTTCGCCTTGCTGTTTTAAAATAATTTCTGATCATTAGATCTCTTTATGAATTTACAATTTGCTTAAAGAAGGGCACTAAATCAACAATTAATCTTGAATTTCAGTAATTGTGCTGCTGCATTCAACGGCCAAGTTTACAGCTACACCAAAATATTTTCAGTAACAGTCTGTCCATCCAACATGCGGATAATACGATGGCTGAACTTTGCATCATGTTCACTGTGCGTTACCATGATGATGGTTGTGCCCTGTTCATTCAGATCTGTTAACAGCTCCATTACTTCACCACCATTGGCGGAATCGAGGTTACCGGTAGGCTCATCGGCAAGAATTAACTTCGGATTGTTGACGACTGCCCTTGCTACCGCCACACGTTGCTGTTGTCCTCCAGATAGCTGCTGCGGGTAATGGTTGCGCCGGTGCATAATCTTCATCTTATCGAGCACTTTCTCAACCATTTCTTTCCGTTCGGCTGATTTCACACCTGTATAAATCAAAGGTAGCTCCACATTTTCGTACACCGTTAATTCATCGATCAGGTTAAAACTCTGAAATACAAATCCAATATTGTGCTTGCGCATATCGGCCCGTTTCCGTTCGTTAAAATGTGATACTTCTACTCCGTTGAAAATAAAACTACCGGAATCGGAATCATCCAGCAACCCAAGTATATTTAATAACGTGGATTTTCCACATCCCGAAGGTCCCATAACTGCGACAAACTCACCTTCTTTTACTTCTATCGATAATTTATTCAACGCAATAGTCTCTACCTCTTCGGTACGGTAGATTTTCTCAAGGTCTGTGATCTTTATCATTTGACTGGTATTTATTTTTGAATGATTGTTTAATTACTTCTTAAGTACTAACTCCTGCATAGTTCCGTAATTTTCGTAGCTGCTTGTAATTACCTTGTCACCTGGCTTCAACCCTTGTAATACTTCGTAATAATCAGGATTCTGGTTTCCCAATTGAATATCTGTTTTATAAGCCGTTTTACCATCAGTACTCAATTTGAAAATCCAGTTACCGCCGGTTTGCTGATAGAATCCGCCGCGTGGTAATAGCAGACCTTGTTTCTCATCGCTTAATGCCAAACGGATTTGTAAGGTTTGGCCGCGGCGGATACCAGTTGGGACAGTCCCTTCAAACTGCATATCTATCTGGAACTTGCCACTCACAACCTGTGTAAACACTTTGAAAATATTTAATTTATACGTCTTGTCTGCAAATGTAAAATCACCTTTTAAACCGGTATATATACGTGAGATATAGTGCTCATCAACATCTACCCGGACTTTAAATCCACTTAAAACATCCACCTGGCCAAGCCTTTCACCCTGTCTTTTATTTTGTCCGATTTCCGCATCAAGCGATGTAAGCTGTCCGTCGATGGGCGATTTCACAATCAGGTCATTTACTTTCATCTTCATCATACTTAACGCTTCCTGAGAGCCTGTGTATGAACGTTTATCCTGCTCGCCCTGCTGTGTCCTGGAGACAGAATCCTGCTGCAGAATTTGCCGTGTCAACTTCCTTTTTTCTGAATAATAGTTGTAATCATTCTCCGCTTTTTTAAACTCCTGCGAACCAATTACTTTTTCTGCAAACAGATGTTTATCCAGCAGATAAACGCGTTCAGCTTCTTTATACAAGCTTTCAACATCAGCCATCTGGTTCAGTTTGCTTACTGTATTCTGTTGAGCGGCATTGTTGTTGATCTGCATTTGCGTCAGCGTATTATAAACGGTATTTTGCTGACTCATCATCGTCATTAACAGATCAGTATTCGATAAACGCAGGATAGGCTGTCCCTTTTTTAGTACGGCACCATCTTCGACAAACTTCTCTTCAACCCGACCACCTTCGTTGGCATCCAGGTAAATGGTGGTTAAAGGCAGTACGACTCCGTTTACAGGAATAAACTCCTGAAATGTGCCGTTTGAAACTTCACTGATAGTGATCCTTTCCAGATCTACATTCAACTTTGATTTGCCTGAAGTTGAGTAGTAGCTTGCAGCAATCAATAAAACAATACCAGCGATAACAACAATTGTTACAATCTTTTTAACGGTCCACTTTTTCTTTTCAATCTGTCTGTCCACTTTATTCTATTTATTTGTTTTTATTAAAATCTCACGCTTATGTTGTTGCAAAGTAAATCTTTGCTGATATTTATTTCAATTTTACGCATTATCTGATACCGAAAACACCTATTTGTACCACAACAAACAGGTAATACGGACACCCCTATGCCAATACAGTGCCAGAAATAAAATGGATTGTAAGTCAGTCGTTTAAGTATATAGTAGAATGGAAACTGTTCGTCTGCGATACAACAAGTGTCTGCAATTGATACATCTATTGTCCGCCGTAAAATCTTTATGGTGATAAAATCAAATGGTACCCCACATGATTCAAATTGATTTTGAATATTGTGAAATCTCTGCACTGAGTATATCCAGGTTGTTATTGATTTAGCTACTTCTGCCCTCCCCTTTTCCAGCTGTGCGACTTCATTCCACGTTTAAAATACTAAGAATAAAAAGGGTGACTATTCAAAGTCTGAATATGAGTGAAAAAGAAAGCATGATTTGAATGGGACAAAAAAATCCCTGCAAACTGAAAATTTGCAGGGATAATAGATTTTGGTGACCCAGCTGGGGTGTTAACCCAAGCCAGTCAATTATTTTATAATCAGTTGCTTTCTAAAATTCCAATAAAATATCGTACCGATTTCGTACCGAATTTCTGTCAAGTTTTGGCTGTCCAAAGACTTCGCTTTTCTGCTTAACTGTTCGGGTACAAATCTAAATATTTTCTGGGAATATGCAAGCTCCTGATATTCAAATTTATTTAGTGCAAGGTGCAAGCCTATATCTATATATAGGCTTGCACCTTGCACTGATTTTTTGCCTGATTCACCTGAAAAGAAAAATTACCAGTTCGTTATGCAATCATTGTTTTTTTGCTTTTCAGGCAATAAGGGATTAAATATTGTATTTCTCTGCAAGAATTAATTTTTCAATAAGTTAGCTAAGTATTTCATTTACAATATATTAATTTTTATTCAAAAATAAAATCATATACCTACTATTATAATACTATTAAGATTTGCCATTTCGCTTTGCAGAGCTTTGCTTAAAAATAAAGCGATATGGAAGTAATCACAATGGAAAGCAGGGTATATAAAGACCTGATTGATAAAATTGATAAGATCTCGGCTTTTGTTGTAAAGTGCGAAGCCGGCATCAAACCGCAAAGCAACGAAGAAATATGGCTCGATAGTCAGGAGGTAGCCAACCTGTTGCGCATCAGTACCCGTACTTTGCAACGCCTGCGTGCGGAGAACCTTATCAGCTACGCCGTTCTCCGAGGGCGTTGCCTTTACAAGCTGTCTGAAATAGAACGAGGTCTAAACGAACGGTTAATCACCTGCGACCCTCATACGCTGGACGAGTTTCGCAAGAACTATCTGTTAAGCAATGGCACTAAGTAAAGAAATCCTACTACAGGCCACGAATAAAGGGATGGCTGTATTCCAGCATTTTATTCCTTTTCCATTTCAGGTAGGCCGGAATTTTCTGAACCCGCTTTACCAGGATAAAAATGCTTCGTGCAATGTGTTCTTCGACCGGCGCAATGATTGCTACCGTCTGAAAGATTTTGGGAACGATAATTATTCGGGTGACTGTTTCGCTTTCGTTGGCAAACTCTGCGACTTGGACTGTAACCGCCCAATCGAGTTTATGCAGATACTTGAAAGGATTAACAACGAACTGCATTTGGGACTGATCGACGGAAAAGATTACAAACCGCTTGCCATTGCTTCACCGAAACGCGCGTCCATTTTACCCGACGTTCAAATACCAACGCCTGTGCCATTAAAAAAAGGAAGGCCGTACAAAGTTGTCCAAAAGAATTTCTCTCAACAGGAACTCATCTGGTGGACGCAGTACGGTATCACCGAAAAGTTGTTCCTTTCCTTTCATGTCGTTTCATTAAGCCGTTTTGACAGCGAAAACCAGGAAGGAAAACCCTTCTACCTCCTTTCTTCAGAAGAGGAGCCGATGTATGGCTATATTGGCAAACAGCACATCAAGGTGTATCGCCCCATGTCGGAAATCAGGTTTGTCCAGGGCGGTAATATACCGGAACATTTCTGTTTCGGGCTGGAACAACTGCCAGCCAAAGGCGATCTGCTATTTATTACGGGTGGTGAAAAAGATGTGATGGCACTTGCCACACATGGTTTCCATGCGATATGTTTCAATTCGGAAACTTCCCACATTCCGTCCGAAATAATTCATAAACTTTCGTACCGGTTCAAACACATTGTTTTGCTTTTCGACGTAGATAAAACCGGGAGGGAAAGTTCCGAAAAACAGACATCAAATTTAAGCGCTTATGGTATCTGCCGTTTGTTATTACCCCTTACCGGCACAAAGGAAGAAAAAGATGTGGCTGACTATTTCAGACTCGGTTATTCGTCCGAAGATTTAAAACGTTTATTCCTGCAATATCTCGACACTTTATACTGCGAAACCATGTCGGCATTGAAGTCCTGTGAAGTGGATTTTAATAATCCTCCTCCCATTGCACAAATAGTTGTGTCGGTAAATGACGTGCCGCTTGGTACGCAGGGCAATCTGTTATGTATAACAGGCGGTGAAGGGACTGGTAAAAGCAACTACGTTGCCTCAATTATTGCAGGGGCTATCCGCCAGCCAGGCACAAGAATAGACACACTGGGCATTACCGTAAGCGAAAACCTGCACCAAAAAGCAGTGCTGTTTTACGATACGGAACAGTCGGAAGTACAATTGTACAAGAACATCAATAACCTGTTAAGGCGCAGTAAACGATTAACCATGCCTGAATATTTACACGCATATTGTCTGACGGGTATGTCACGCAAAGAACGATTGCAGGCCATTATACAAAGCATGGACAAATACCATTACCAGTATGGAGGCATTCAGTTGGTGGTTATCGACGGAATTGCCGACCTGATAAAAGGCGCCAACGACGAAGCTGAAAGCATTGCCGTTGTAGAAGAACTCTACCGGTTGGCGGGAATATACAATACCTGCATCGTCACCGTGCTGCATTTTATTCCCAATGGATTGAAATTACGTGGACATCTCGGGAGCGAACTGCAACGCAAAGCTGCGGCTATCCTTTCGGTAGAAAAGGACGACGACCCTGCAATATCGGTGGTCAAAGCGCTAAAAGTGCGGGACGGCAGTCCGCTCGACGTACCGCTCATGCAATTTGCATGGGACAAAGACGCAGGCATGCACGTTTACCTCGGGGAGAAACCTAAAGAGGCCAAAGAAAAGCGCAAGGAAGATGAATTGGTGACCATTGCCCGTGACATCTTCACCCGCAAACACTTTCTTACCTATATGGAACTGTGTGAACAGATACAAACTGCACTCGAAGTAAAAGAGCGGACTGCCAAAAACTATATCCGGTTCATGCGGGAAAGGGAAATCATTCTCAAAGATCCGTCGAACCCAAATTATTTTGTCATTGGATTAATAGCATGATTATGTATATAGACAAAGAAAATTTCGAGGCGTGGATGGAACGCATTATGGATCGGTTTGACCATACAGACAAGGCATTGGAAAATCTTAATAAGCGGGATAATATGCTGGAAGGCGAACGGCTGTATGACAACCAGGACATTTGTCAACTGCTCAAAATCAGCAAACGAACATTGCAACGCTACCGAAGCTGTGGGGAGCTTCCTTTCCATACGATTTACCACAAAACGTATTACAAGCAAAGCGACATACACACGTTTATCCGCACCCATTTCGACAGGCAGGACGAAGCGAAGAAGAATAAGGAAAATAATGAGGGTAAATGATATACCATCCCATATGACAAAGAAGAAAGAAAAGAAACTGGTTTTTGATACCTTATTTGAAAGTTGTGTATGTTTTGCTGTTTGCGTTGCCTCCAACAGTTTTATCAGCCGTGAGGTAGCCGCATTTTCAAAGGACTATTTCGTCATCATTAACAAGCGCGATGCAAAGCGCGTCAACGAATTTACCTTTTATCCAACGGAAAGGTACAAACAGGTTTGCGAAAGGAACTTGTCGGCGGATGAAATCGAAGTGTTCAAAATAAATAAGGACAAATTCGTCAATGTCCGGCGTAATGAGTATGGACGGGTGTACGGATTGAAGGAGCAGTCGTTTAAAGCCGTCTACGATAATATTAGACAGAAATTAAGATGTAAAGTAATCCGGAATAATTAATATAAAAGTTATTGGTTATGAGTTGGATTTGCCGGCTAAATTGACCACCCCACGCCGTTTTATATTGACCATTACTTAGTTGTATTTAGTAAGTAAATAATCTGATAAAACTGATTCAATTATTTTTCTTCGTTTTCATCGACTGATTACAGACTTTACTTAAAAATATTTAACATATCTCTCAAATATTGTTCCTTCTGAGTAGCATTCACCTCAATTAAATGTGAGATGAGCCAGCCTGAATTAAATGATGCACGATTAAGAAAATCAATAGTAAAGATGTAGTTGTCGATTTGTAGGAATTGATAACTAATTGAATTAATATGCTTTAACTGAATCTTATTTTGAGAAATCAAGTAAAAGAATATACTCAGATCATCTTGTTTAAAACCTTTATAAGCATACTGTTTAACTTGATTTGTATTTTCAAAAACCTTTTTCAGATTAATGAAATAGGTTTCATGACTCATTGGATTGATAAAATCTTCAGTTTTTTTGGAGCTAAAACCAAGGAAATCGGCTTTTACACTTTTGATTACCCATTTGTATTCGTCTTTAGAATTTTTCTCGATCTGCAAGATGATACTGGCATTTTTTTCATTCCCATTCAATTGAACAGTGGTATTAACTTCAGCAAACCAATTATTATCATTGAAGCTAATAAACCTCGAATTTTCTGAAACATAGTTAATAAAACCCTTTATCAGAACTGTATCATTCTTAAAGTTTTCGAAATCAAATAAGGACTTTAGGATTTTCTTTCGGGCACTTAAATAGGAAGAAAGATGCACCTTGGCGGAATCTTTGTATTCTTGAGGATACTTATTCCCATAAATATTTTCACTCAGGTTAAATCGGCCAATAAATTGGTCAAGTTGCTTGACTTCGTGCAGTAATTTTTTTTCAAAAACAGAATCATTACCAGCCAATTGAAATTGTGAAAATAACATGCTCTGGAATAAGAATAAGCCAAGAATAGTCAATATCGTTCTTTTAAAAATCATACTTCAATTTATTAATTACAGTTCATCTTAATATATTTCAGTACATTAAGTCACTAGTACAAACTATCTCAACGTCCAATTACCCCACGAATCCGTTCCGGCATTGACAACCGGTGTTTGTTCCTTATTGTTGATATTTACCGATTGTAAACTAACCTGTTCGCTGATATAGTCTGATAATTCTTTTAACCGGATATCCCCTTTTGTATCCTGAATCTTCTTTAACAGAAAGTAGGTGAACATACCGTGTTGTTTGTCTTGGTAGGGTAATGAACTCTGTTCTCCACTGCTTGCAGAAAAGACTACGATATTACCGTTCAAAGTAGATTCTTTCGGTTTTATCTTTACCGCGCGGGCAGATAACAGCCCTTGTTTCCTTGCACCGCCACTAAAACATGCATCGATAAATACCGAAACCTTTTTGCTTGGGAACTCAGTTAATTTTGCGTATACATTTTTTAGTTTTATACCACCCTCCAGAAAATTAGCTCCACTAATATCTACCGGTATTAAATAGGGCTCTTTGGTATTCTCGTCAGGCAGACCATGTCCCGCATAATAAAAGATTAATTCAGCTTTACCATTCGAGTTTTTGACGATCAGGTTCATTTTTGCCAATGCCTGGTTCATTCTACCTGCTGTCGCATTGATTAATAAAGTGATATTCTCTTCCGGTACACCTAAGGTTTTTACAGCATATTCCTTTAATGTTTTCGCATCGTTTTCGGCAAAAAGGACATTTATTTCACTGTTTAAATCAGGCTGAAAACTCTTGTAGTCTTCATTACCTATTATCAAGGCAAAACGGTTCGGATTTTTTGTTCCTGTTTCCGGAATGTTTTTGTCTATTTCGGAATATAGAGAAACTTCTTTTATAGTTGTTCCTTTAGAGTATTGACCTTCCACTACAACGTTCACGATGTTTGGGATCTTTTTTCGCATCTCCAAATTCAGAGGATAGTTGCCACCATATTCATTTTCGGTTTCTGAAAGAATAAGGTTTATGGGTAGGACATTTGAGCCTTTATAATTATTATTTACAACAAATGAAAAGGCCAACTTTTTGCTTTCACCAGGCATCATTGTCCCCAACTGTTGATTAATACTATTTGGTGTTGTAAAAATGATATTCTCATCATTCTTTGCAAAAACGGCTTTTGATAATTCCGCTTTACCTTGTCCCTGATTTTGTATCAAAGCTGTTACATTGATAATTTTTCCATTTTCGATAATGCCATTTCCATTATCGCTAATTCCAGCTTCTACAAAAACCAATTTAGGTGGTTTAAAATCCTGAGTATTTAGACTTATTTTAATTGGGTTTGGTTGAAATCCATTCTTTTCTTTAAAATTAAAACTAAAAACAGCAGCGCCAGACTTTAAATACTTATCAGACTTCAATTTAAAAATGAGACTTTGTCTTTGACCTGGTAATACTTCAGGTAGCATCTTTTCCTTGTCGAATTCCACTCCGGAAGAAACATCGGTGGAGAGTTGAGTAACAATATTTTGAGCAGATCCCACACCTTGATTAAAAATCTCTACTTCAATTGTTCCGGTTTCTTTGGCATCCAAAATATTATTACCAGATGGTTCAATAAATTTTGCACTGGCAATCAAATTGGGAATTGCATCTTTAGTGATGGGTGTAGTAATATTATTCGCAATATTATCAGATGATTTTCTCTCACGCAGAAGGTAAACAGATCCCGTAATAGGATGCACAACCTGTATATTGAATACTTCCCAAGTCGTTAAATCAGAAAGCAATTGTTTATCGGCTCTGACCTTAACAGAACCTAAATTATCTTTTAAACTCTTAGCCTCAGCGATTGGAATATGTAATTTCTCTTTAATTGTCCCAAAATTAACTGGGAAAAATTGTTCTTCGGAGTTATATGTTCCGAGGCTTGTTAAGCTCAAATCAACTTTAGTGTACGAGTTTCTGATTTTCTCATTTTTCAGATTAATTTCCTGTTCATCTTTATATTTTATCTTTTCAAGATTTGCCAAATAATCCTGATGATATTTTACTACCTGTTGGCCTTTAAATATTTTGCCCTCCTTTTTTCTCTGTTCATATTGAACCTCTGTTTCAAATTCATCTTTTGGTCTGAACAGGTTAGGATTATTTTTCTCGCTTGCCAACAGTTCTGTGGAATAAATCATTGATATGAAATCCCAATAATATATTGTATTGTCAGTACCATATTTGTCTCCCAAAATTGTTACTAAATATTTATAATCTGGAGTTAAAGACAATGAAATAACAAAAGCATCTTTTTTGTTACTAATATCCGTATTTATTTTTAATTTACCATTTGACAAATCATAAATTAAAATTTCTTTATCTCTGCCACAAATTAAAAATCTATTATCTGGACTAAAACACATATTATCCAGATATTCTTCAAAAGTGTACTTTTGTGATAGATCATAGGCATTTAATATTGAAACTCTTGTTGGATAACTTGCCCTATAATCACCAGCAGTGTAAATAGCCAAAAAATTATCATTAGGTGAATACTCGATTAAATCACCCTCGCGATGTAAAAATTTATGGGGAATTTTTTTTAATATTTTTTTTGATTCAATATCTTGTATGATAATAAATCCTTCATGTGAATTTTCATCAAGTGGTGTTTCTACATATGCAATTTTTCCTCCAAAATGACTGAAACACATTGTGTTTGCTCTAATATTCAACAACACTTCATCGGTTGCTGCGTTTATAATACTGGTTTTTGTTGCATAGTATTTATTCTGAAAGTCAAATTTTGTAATTTCAAATTTCCCGACCTTTTTTATCTCTCTTACAATTTTATTTTTTATATAATCATACTCTGTAATTTTAGTATTATGTTGATCTGAATTATAGCCAATTTCACTAAAATAGAAAGTTTTATTATCAGGTGTAAATGTCACGTTTAATTCAGTACCATTGTTTTCATTTAATTTTGGTAATATAGTCTCAACTTTTTTCCCATTTATATCATACAAACAATATTTGTCGTCTTCCCTGAATAAAACAAACTTATTATCTTGGGAATGTGCGACGTAATTTTTAAATGCTTTGCCGAAAATTAGATATTTGATCTCCTGCGCAGAGGCACGAAACAGAAAGAAGAAAATAACTATTATTAAAAGATTGATCCTTTTCATTTAATTTAAATATTATATTAATTATGCATTACAGCCTTACTACCTCAACGTCCAATTACCCCATGAATCCGTTCCTGCATTAATAACGGGTGTTTGCTCCTTATTATTGATATTTACCGATTGTAAACTAACCTGTTCGCTGATATAGTCTGATAATTCTTTTAAACTGATATCCCCTTTTGTTTCCTGAATCTTCTTTAACAGGAAGTAGGTGAACATGCCGTGTTGTTTGTCTTGGTAGGGGAGTGAACTCTGTTCTCCATTACTTGCTGAGAAGACTACGATATTACCTGTCAAAGTAGATTCTTTTGGTTTTATCTTTACCGCACGCGCAGATAACAGCCCCTGATTTCTTGCCCCGCCACTAAAACATGCATCAATAAATACCGAAACCTTTTTGCTTGGGAACTCAATTAATTTCGCATATATAGTTTTTAGTTTTATTCCTCCCTCCAGAAAATTAGCTCCACTTACATCTACCGGGATTAAATAGGGCTCTTTGGTATTCTCGTCAGGCAGACCATGCCCCGCATAATAAAAGATCAATTCCGCTTTGCCCATTGATTTTTTGGCGAGCCCGTTCATTTTTGCCAACGCCTGGTTCATCTGTGCTGCAGTCGCATTGATTAACAAGGTGATATTTATTTCCGGTACTCCCAAGGTTTTTACAGCATATTCCCTTAGTGTTCTCGCATCGTTTTCGGCGAAAAGGACATTCACTTCACTGTTTAAATCGGGCTGAAAACTTTTATAGTCTTCATTCCCGATTATCAAAGCAAAGCGATAAGGATTTTTTGCACCTGTTTCCGGAATATTTTTGTCTGTTTCAGCCGTAAGGGAAATATCTTTGATTTCAATTTTTTGATCATACTGTCCGCTAATCTTAATGTTTTTAGCAGCCAACTGTACTTTTTTCATTTCAAGTTTAAGAGGGAATGTACCTCCATATTCATTATATTTTTCAGATAGTACAACTTTAATGGGCAATAGATCAGTTCCTTTGTAGATATTATTCACTGTGAAATCAAATGTTAGTAACCTTGATTCTCCAGGGTTAAGCTCCCCGACGTTCTGTACCATTTTATCAGGAGAAAGTGATATAAGATTATTGTCACCAAGATCGAAAACGGCTTTTGTATTCTCGGTTTTCCCCTGTCCAGTGTTTTGAACAAGAACAGATACTTCAATTTTTTCGCCGTTCTCAATTATACTATTGTTATTACCTGTTACTTCTTTTATCCCGATATCTTTAACGGCCAGATATGGAGTTTTAAAGGCTTGAGAATTTATAGCGTATAGTATTTCAGCAGGGTTAAATCCTCTTGATTCTGTAATATCAAATTTAAAGGGGATTTCTTTGCTGTTGATCTTTCGGTCAGCATTGACTTCAAAAATCACAGTCTGACTTTGATTAGGTGCAATACCAGTCAACGATTTAGTTTTATCGAAGGTGAACCCGTTATTCTCAATGGTAGAAAGATTTACCTTAATGTTTTGAGCCGTACCTGTTCCTGCGTTTTTAATTGTAACTTCAAATTTGGCCATTTCATCTCCATCCAGAAGATTATTGCCAGATGGTTCAATAAATTTCACTGTTGCATCAAGTTTTGGGACACCATCCACTGCCATATTTTTGGACACATAATCAAGATAAAGTGGAGTGGATGGAAGTAATGTGTATTTCGATCCGGTAATTGGGTGTGTTATTTCGATATTAAAAAATTGATAACTTGTTGCATCATTCTTTAACTGTTTTGCTGCAATGACTTTAACATTCTTCAGGTTCTCTTTAAAGCTTTTTGCCTCCTGAAGTGGGACATTCACCTCCAAGGGGTCAAGTCCCTCAATAGTAATTGGAAAAATTTGCTTTTCAGTATTGTATGTCCCAATTTGCGCAATATTGAGATTTATTTGTGAGTATGAATTTTTTATCTTCTCAATTCGATCGGACTCTCTTTGCTCGCTAAAATCTTTAAACAATACCGTATATTTTTTTTGAATCTCATTCTTATAGTCGTCCGCTTTTTTTTGTCGGTCTTGATATGCATTTTGACTTTCAAATTCATCTTTGGGCGCAAATAAAGTTGATTTCGCTAGCTCCTGACTTATTTCTTTTGCGTAAAAAACAATGGCTTTCGGTTTAACCTGATTGTAGGCAATCTCATCTATTGCAAATTTAATTGACGGAGATCTCAAGCAATAAGCAAAGTCAATTTTGTTTTTGTTTGAGAATATGTAATCAATTACTTTTTGTTTTGTTGGTTCGTCTAATACCTTGATTAAATCCTCAAGGGTTGGCATACAAATCATCTGATACCATGTTTTTTCTTGTACAGTTACATATGCTCCATTACCCATGTTTTTTTCCCAGCTATCTTGATGAACTGTTGAGAAGAATATTGGTGGAAATATAGAGAAGAAAAAAGTGGAAGGTACTTTATTACTATTAATGGTGTTTATGCGATTCATTGCGAATAATCCGGTTGTACCTCGCTTCCAATTATAAGGATTGGAGTTAACAATTGGAGTGCTTGCTTTTTTCTTAACAAAATTAAAAGTCATTCTACTATCCATCCCATTAGCTAACTTAAAATGCACATATATTTGTTCCTCCTGATCAGTTAGGAAATCGGCTTCAGTTGGAATGTAATTTACCGTAAGCTTTCCATCCCACAATATAATAGACTTTCTATTGGCAAGTTCTTGGAGGTTGAGACCCGTTTTTATCATCTCAGAAATTGATTTTTCCGTTGGACTTGAGAACGGTAATTTTGATAAGTATGTACTATCCGGTGCAAATTGACCCAACACAGGTGAATCATTTCTCACAAAACCAGATGCCTGTGCTAAGACAATATATAACAACAAAAACCCAAATAATAATGAATATTTCATTTCAATCAATTTTAAGTTGGTCACTTCTGAATTGTTATCTCTATATCCTTAAGAATTAATCCTTTTGCAGAATTAATATTGTTATTCATCCAATTTTTAAAGGCAGATGAGCTGAGGGTTTGGGGAATTGTATAACCTTTTTTAGTTTCTGCTTCAGACAAAATTTTTATATCGGCGTTATTTCGAACGTCAATGCGATTAAGCGGGTACTTCGAATAGATTACAAATAGATGGTTAATATCCTTCTTGGTTTCTGCAACTAGTTGATATGAATCTTCAACAAAAAATTTATTCGCATTGTAATTGAACTGTGGCTCTGTTGAAAAAAGAATATACTCCTTAAGCGCTTCGACTGGCATTCCGGTATTCGTAGTCAAAGTGTCTAATGAGTATGGCAGCAGTTTAAAACAATTTTTACCGTCATCCAAAAATGCAGTCAAATAACCTGCATTAGGACTTTTAAAATACAAGTATAAATCGTCCTCATTTTTAAAATTTACGGTTCTGCAATTCAATTTAGTGCAAGCTAAGGTGTAAGCCTCAAAACCCGTAGGTTCGATTACCGGAATTGGTTTTATTGCTTCCGTGACTGGGGTCTCATTACCCTCTTTAGTGATCGGAACAACTTTAAAAGCGATATTTTCAGTATGTTTTGTAATGGAATAAATACGCCCTCTGGACGTAGTTTTAATTTGTCCATCAATGATGCCAAATTTTACATAGACATCGATTTTGATTGATTTGCTAATTTTAGTGTTATCATTATTTATACCATCAATTCCTCTGCTGACTTCTACTTTTATAAATGAAAAGGTGTGGTCATCACTAATATAAACATCACTGATTTTTTCAATTTTATAATTGAATGAAACCTCTTTAGGTGGTGGGAACCAGACTAAAATATTCCGCAAATAAACATCAATTGAATAATCTTCAGAACCTTGTGATTCAATATCGTTAAGTATTCTGACCTTCTCGTTTTCAAAAGTGTTCTTTATCAAATCCAAAATTAAGCTTTGTTTTTGATCATAATTGAAACTATTTGATCCAAGACTTGTCAGTGTCGATTGGAAAAATTTCACAGCCGATTCGGCTTTTCCTACCAATTTATTCTTTTCGAATTCTGATGATAATTCAATCTGGCAGTAACTTTTGTGAACAAGAAAAATAAGCAATACTGCCAAAAAATATTTTGTGTTCATCGGTCTTAATAGAATAAATTATTTCGTTTCCTTAACAGTAATATTTCCCAGCAATACATTCCATCTTTCCACTTTTTTAGAGCCATACATGGTTGTCACTTTATCGATAACCACTTCGATATTCTTTTGAGTTACATCCTTATATACGAGCTTCCCCTCTTTATATCCCTCAAATTTTTGGAAAAAGGTGATTACACCATAATACTTACCATCCGGTCCTTTTTTAAATTCAGAAATATATTGCACGTCATAAAAAGTAATTTCAACCTTAGTGAAAGCCAATACTCTGATCTTATTCAAATACTCACGAATTTTGTAACCAATTACTTCACTCCTGTTTGCATTGGAAACTTCTACAACATTGTCTTCACTGACAAACAATTCAACAGCCAAATCTGTTGCTTCCAGCTTAATCTCATTATCCTTTATCCCCTTGTCAGTGATTGTGCTTATATATTTTGTCAACTCCTTCGTTTTTTGAAGAGCATTTGTTGCAAAAATTTTCAAATCCTCGGCGCCAAGAAGTTTTTCAACGGGTTGCTTTTCCTGGGCATTTACAGATAGTGAAGCAATCAGAAAAAATATCATGACTTTAACAATAGCAATTTTTCTCATATCAGAAGTTAATTTGTTAGTCGATCATTCATTTACACTAAGCTCATTTACCAATCCGGCATTATTTTTAGTCTCATTTTTCACTGAGATGTTTTTAATTCCCTGGATTAAAATCCGGTTCAAGTATTTATCAACAGTGAAATATTCAAACTTATTATTGTTCATTGATACTGTTACCATTACTGTACTATTTTCAAATTTTGACAATACCTTGGGCAAAAGTGCTTTTCTCTGTGATAGGGAATATTTAGTGTCCCCGATTTTCTGAAGGCCGTTTTCCAATGAACTGGCTGTCAATATATCCGAAGCTGATTTATCAATTCCACCCTCTTTTTCTTCAACTTTTGGTTTAGCAATGGGCATAGATTGATCTTTATTGCCAGATGCTACTTCTTGCCTGATCGGATTATTATCTGCTGCTTTTGAATCTGGTGTATTGGGTTTATCAAGGCTATCTTTAATAACTTCCACGGCATTACCCACACTTTTCATTGAGCTAGCAGCTTTATCATATTTACTTTTCCCTGAAAACATAAACACTACTCCAGCAATGAGTAATACTACTATCAATATACCTCCGCCAATAATAAAGAGCTTTTTATTGTCTTTTGGTGGTTTGGGATAGTCTTCAGGTTTTAGTTCTTGTATACCACAATCTAAATGACCTTCCGGGCATTGTACTTTCCCGTCCGCATCTAGTAGTTCTTTATATTCATCCTCAGTAATGTAAGGATCTTCTTCATTAAGACATTTACTACAAGTACCCTTGTAACACTTGTACAGTTTAATACTATCACTCATTATTATTCCTATTTTAATTGTTTATTATTCCTTGAACAGTTAGATATGCTTTTCTGAATCGCATGTAATTTACATCTGAAGAATCATTTTTCACTTTAATAAGAAAATCATCCAAAAACTTTTGGATATTTTGAAGAATCACAACTACATTACTCTTATCCTTAATAAACCCTTCAGCCTTTGAACGAATTGCCGTAAAAACGAGTGGATGAATAAATCCGCTTATATTACCAATTGAGTTTTTATTATCTAGTATTCTGAAATCCAATTTCAAGAAGTTTTCAATATCATTTGACTCTAAAAATATTTCAATCAGCTGTTTATCATGAGCAGATGTTTGGGTCTCATAGGTATTGGATGATATTCCCTGAGATATTCTCCAGAAATTATCTGCACCATAAAACTCAAAGCCACCTTCAACTGAATTAATTATCAAAAGATAAGGCAAAAGCATATCTTTGTACTCATCAGGCCTTTTTGGCGGAATCAACTCTACAAGATTCTGACAATCCTCCGTATGCATTAAGAAGTTAATCTGACTGGTTTTCTTTAAATTATCGTAAGCCTCCTTTAAATCTTCAATATTGTCAATTTGATCCGGACGAAGAGGCCATAAGAATTGAGCAATTGTGATTTCATTTTTAAATTTTTCGTCCTTAATCTCTTTTATATCAGCATTTATTGTTGTTTTAATTACCTTCTTTAAATCCTGATAAAATGTCAATATCTCCGTATCATTTTGCTTTACACCTTGAAGTTGCGGTAATATTACTATCTTTTCATGATGCGAGATAATCCCGCCCTTACCTTCCGGGCTACTTACAGTTGCTAATGGTGCTGAGAAAGTATTCATTTCAGTAAACAATTCCCTCAGTTTTGGACTATTTGCATCTTTATCAAATTTATTATAAAGCACTTCAACAACATGTGCATTATAGAATTTATCTTCCTCCTTAAGAAGTTCTCTGAAATTTTTCTCCGAAAGTAAATCATCAATCTCCTTATAGGCTTGCTTCATAATTGGCAGATCTTTGTTTTTTAAGGAGTCTAAGCTTTGAAACACTTTATCTTTATGTTCAAAGATGAGATTCTCAAGTCGCGTCATCACCTCATCAAACTTTGGTTTATCCTTCATTAATGCTATTTGAAACCTTTCCAAGCCTTCATTATTGGTAATAGATTTGAAACCTTTAATCTCCGTACTTCCGTTTAATCTTCTTTTCTCCTCTTCATACTCCTGATTAAGCCTATTTCTTCTGTCTGCAATTTTCTTCACGTCATTCTCAATCTCTTTTTTTACATCTAGCAGTTTGTTTTTTAATTGTGAATTAATAAGTTGAATTGCATAGGTAATACCTTTTAAGGAAATTGTATAAAGCCAGAATCTTTCCAATGCTTCTTTGAAATTGCTTATAGATTTCTCTCTCTTTTTTGCGTTGTTGATAATGTATCCGAAAGAATTGATGTATTCTTCGTTGATAGTTTTCAACTCAATTTGAACTTTTTCAACCAGTTTTGTGAATTCATGTTGTTTGTTTTTAAGATCTTTTTCAAGCCCTTCCATGTATTCCTGGGCAATACAAAGCAATAAATCAACATATGATTCCAAAGGAAAAGATCTTGATTTTTTACCCCCTTCTTTACCAAACAATTTATCTTTTATCCGGTAAGCAATAAATTCCGAAATTTGATTAAGATTGTTGAGCATATTAGAGTAATAGCGCTCATAACCAAAGCCCTTATAGTCTTTATTGAAATAGTCATTAACTGCTATTTGCAAATATTTAAGAACTTCATTGTCTTTAATAAATTTGCCTTTAAATTGCTTGGTAGTTGATAATAGGGTATAATGTTTGTTATATTCTTTAGTGAAGGCAACTTTGAATGAGTAATCGTCTCTTCCTTCGGTCAATAATTTGTTATTCTTGTCAATCATTGGCTCATCAAGAATCAAATAATTATAAGTCAAATACCACTCATCCAATAGGGTAGAACGTAAACTGGAGGTTATTAGATTTTTTTCTCTTTGTACCTCACTAACGTTTGGTAGGCTCCCAAGATAACCATTACCAGCTACTTCATCATAATTTTTGAAGAGTAGCTTGTTAAAGGCATTTAATACGAGCAAATATGCAAAACTTTCTCTTATTTGAACTTTAGGAACACCTATCTTATATATCCCAGGTACCCGATATTTGCCAGCTAACCCCCAATAGGCAGATGAATTAATTGTGTTGTTTTCTGCATTATCAACTTTAACCAATATTTGCGGTAATGACAGATTACTTTGGTCGTCCTTTTCTGTATCCGCTGTAATCGTTTTTAAAAACAACAAAGAAGCTATAGGGGATAAAACATCAGAAAATCCTATTCCTGCATTGTTCCTCTCGGCAATTATATATGCTGCTTGAAGACGATTATCTGTTTTTATTCGTTCTCTCTTTTTTCCGATATCATAAGGCTCAAATACGCCACTTGCCAATCCATTGATTTCTTTTAACGCTGCATATCCATTAATCTGATAAAATGATACCGCTCCCAGAGGCCCTGTAAATTGACCGCCCCAACCTGCGGGCACTTGAACTTCCGGCAATTTCAGGTAAAGATTCAACTTGACATCATTTGATTGTTTTTCAAATTTTTTCAACAAGTGAGCTGTAACATCTACGATACTTCCACTACCTGTTCCACCAGCAAGTCCAGTAACAATATGAATTAAAGTAGTAGCCTTCTTATTATCTGAGAGCCTTTTCTCCATTTGATGAACCCGGTCTACAATTTGCTGAATATTTGGAATTAAGTTAACCCGGCCTAAGCGCCTCATCTGGTTACCTGCCTTTTTTGCAAGCTCTTTATCTGACAAAACATCGCCCCAATCAGAATCGTTACCCAAAAACTCAGCCCTTGAAGAATAGTCCTGAAGTTTTTCATTCAAAACTCCAGCTTTCATAACAAGAGCAGAATTGCCGTGCAACTTAATATTTTTGCCCTGATACTGCCATTTTTCCTCTTCGAATTCACTGGGGTTGCTATCCACATAAAGAAATTCAATATTCTTAATTGCTTCGACACCATCTATTTCTCCATATTTATCAACGACTTGTTGCCTAAAGATTTTAATAACATTACCGCCAGTTCCTCCAAGTCCAATAATGATGTGATTGTGTTCAGTTTCCATATTCGATTGTTTTTATTTTTACAATATCATTTCGATTAATCCCAAAGAAGTTTTTGATCCTAATTTAAATATTCCAGTGCATATTTTTTTTAAAACAGGGTCTTCCATCATTTCTGATAAAAGCTGGGTACTTGCTTGCCCTTTAAGATTAGTATCTTCTATTGCTTCAACTTCCTGAATTCTTGAAATCCAATAGTCTTTGTTTTTTTGTAACTGATTAATATCATGTCTGGTAATACCGGTATTGAAATCGACAAGATTGACAGCAATGTTTACGCCCATATTGTCAGTATGTCCAACAATTTCGGAGAGCATCAATGTTTCAACGTAGTTGTGCTGGTAATAATAATATCCACCACCTGAAAAGCAGCAGACTAACAATAGTTTGATGATTAGGTTAGTTTTCATAGTCAGTTATTATCTATCTCAAATTAAAATCACAGTTTTAACTTAAAAAAACAAATCTAAATATAATAATTCAGAAACAGTTTAAATTTTATTTATTAATACTCTAATAATACAGTATTTTCATTTCCAAAAAATTCCGGTGTCTGTATGCCACTTATTTTCCGTGACGTTTCTGTTACATTATCGAAAAGATATTTTTTCAATTCTCCAAATGTGATTTTTCTGTCGTTGTTTAAATCTGCTTTGCCTTGCAATCCTGCACATAAGAAATAGGTATATAACCCTGTCTCTGATGCATCAAAACCAAGGGAAGTTTCATCTCCGGTTGACGAATTGAAAACAGTAAAATTTGGGTTGTTCAAATAAGTCCCATCAATTTTAGGCTTTATTTTAACACCTTTCATTGCAACCAGATTTTCAGTCTTTGTTGTCTCTGTTATACGCGAACCACCGCTAAAACAAGCATCTAAAAATACGGTTACAGATTTTGCTCCCAGTTTCTCTAAGTTCTCATAAAGCCTGTTTATTGCATAGCCCTGTGTTTCAAGACGGGAGATTTTGCCGTCCGATGGAAATAAGTAAATATTGTCTCCACTTTTGTTTGGAATGCCATGACCAGAGTAATAAACAAATAAATCTGTCTGGCCTTTTACTATTGCCTTTTGAAGTTCGCCATTATCAGGATTGAAAACATCATCGAAAATAAACCCGGATACCTCATTGTCCTTATAGATAACTACTTTATCAATTCCAAGCCTCTTTTGAAAATATTCATTTATTAAATCAGCATCGTTTGATGCAAAAGGCGCTGGTGGAAGCTCTTTATATTTTTCGATACCAAAGATCACAGCAACAGAATTTTTACGCGTAGTTTTTGATTGTGTAATTGTTTTAATATCAACTAGGTTACTCGTATTCATTGTAAACTTATTTGAATTGTACTCAAATTTCGCAATATTTTTTTTCAAGGATTCAAAATCTGAGTTGACCTTTAATATTTCTGTTTTTGGCGGTTGAGTGTTCAACGTAATTGGAAGTTGAAAATTCAATAAATTTCCTCTACCAACGTTTTCTTTGAGCGTTAAATAGACCGGGAGTTTATCGGTATTGTATACCCGTTTGTTTGGGCTGATAATAAACGTAAATTCTTTTGTCTGACCTGCTTTTAGATTATCTAAACTACTGCGATTTTTATCTACAAAAATATCCTGGTTGTTTGAAGTAACGGAATAATTGACACCATTGGCATCGCCTTGACCAACGTTTTGAACCACGACCTTAACTTTTACCTGTTCCCCAGCTTGCAGAAGTCCATCTTCCTTCATTGCATAGGTATTCTCTCCATTGTCAATAATCTCTAAACCCGAGAATATTAGTTTTGGCTGTTGATAAGCAAAAGTATTTAAAATCAAAAAAGCATCGTCCATATCGTAACCAAAATATTCGGCAACTTTTAGTTTTAGCCGGTGTTCAGTGGTTTTAATGTTTAGACCGGCTTTTATTGGTATTGCAATATTAATGCTTTGACCGGGCTCCAATAATTTTAAAGAATAATCACCGATTGACAAATTGGTATCAATTGAATTATCTTCAATATTCACTTTTAAATCCTGTGCATTTCCTTTGCCTTTGTTTGTTATCTTTATAAATAAGGTGGCATTTTCCAAGGCTTCGAGTATGCCATTATTATTATCATCTTTAAAGTTCAACTCTGCAAATAAATCGGGAGGTAAACCTCGTACGAACGGAGACTTAGTTGTCAGTACAATGGATTGATTTTTTGAATAATCGTTATCTGTAACTACATATAGGGTAAATTTTACATTTTCATCTCTTTGCTTATCATTCGTTTCAATTTCAAATGTTCCCTTTACTATTTCATTTGGTTTTATTGTATTATAATAGTCATTAAAAAATGATAATGATCTGAAAATTAAACCTTTTTCTAATTTACCGGTGGAGAGACTGACTTGGACGGAATTTGCAATTCCTTTCCCAGTATTTTTAATAGAGTAATTCAGAAGTGCTTTTGAATTTGTATTAATTGTATTTGATGTTGAATTTAACTCTATTCCAAATTCAGGTGGATAAACCGTTCTTTTTTCGAGAAGATAAGCCTTATTCGAACTGGGAATTCTATTAGTCCATAGTTTAGTTGTTGCTTCAAGATAATCAAAAACTAAATAATTATCATAAACTGTAACTCTTGTTTTAACATAGTCTTGACGTACCTCACCACTCCTATTATGCTTTTCAGTCACGAGGCTATAGCATTCGAATATATTCTTCCCTAAATATTTATAATCTTGTGTACCAATTTTCCCTTCGTAAGAACCATTTTCTTTTAATTCTTCTGAAACTTGTACTTCTTTTTCAACTCCATTTTCAAAGGAAGTCCGTAATCCACTATCATATTTCCATAAACCATAAAGCAGTCTATTAAACTCTTTTCTTGTAGTGGCATCCTGGGCATAAATAGAGTCTACAAACCCCACAAGGACAAACAATATCATCAAAGATCTTTTCATATGACTAAATTTTACTTTTCGGGTTTTAAAAAGTTGATTTGTTTGACTATCTTAAATTGAATTAATTTGATGATCAATATTAATATTTTTCTTTAAATTATCAGGTGATTTTGTTGTCAAATAAAAAAACAAGTATCAGAAACATACTTTTCTGATATTTGTTCCTCTAAATTCTTAAAACTTCATCAACCCTTCAAGTTTTTCATGAGCAATCTTGGTTTCTTCTTCCAAACTCTTGCGTATGACTTTCTTCGCAACGTCAAAAGCCGTAGCCATATTGTATGCCAGCCTTACATTTACTTCAATATTTTTTCCGATTTTCTTATACATCTCAACTATAGGCAATACCTGGCCAAGCTCTTGTGCAATAAGGTTTTTCGATGCTGCAACTGTCTTAGTTACTGATGCTGCTTCTTCTGCATTCAACTGTTGGTTGGCAATACTGTTTTCAATAAGAGCAGCAATCTGAGTATTGATTTGACCTGCAAGTTCCAGCTTTGCTGTTTCCATCGCCTGTAATTTGCCTGCAGTTTGTGACTCCGCAACTGAGTTCCCTGTAGCCATGATATATTTCGGTTCATTTTTATCGTTTGTCTCATACTGCATTGTCCATGCACGTTCGAGCTGCTTGTCAAGCATAAGAGCGCCGGGAGCAACGTAGTATCCCGCTTTTTTATATTTTTTTGCTTCCACACGAGCACTCTTTATGGCCTTGGAGGAAACATCTTTCTTTAATTGTTTGTCATTTTGCTGTGCTATAAGCACATTGGTAGCAGTGAACAAAACGGCGGTTGCTAAGAGCAATTTAATGGTTGTTTTCATGGTCGAAATTGTTTTAATTGTTGTTTAATATTGTTATTTGTATTCTTTAGTACCAATACAATATGATATGTGACAAGTCTCAGTAATATTTTCATTTTATTTTGTCTTCATTTGTTATTATGCTTTTTTCAAATCGGCTTTTCATTGTATAATTAATGTTTTTGATTTGCATTTTTCGACTGAGAATTGGCCGGAAATAATGGTTGGAGCTGTAACATTACCACCACCAATAGTTGAAGTGCGGTATCCTGAATTGACTTGTATTGACTGATCCCGGTAAAAAAATTCCCATGCGCCGCTTTGAAGCTCGTATATACAACTTGTTTGACCCGGCTGAAGCGTAATAATGCCGCGATAGACATAACGGGAAACAACCCCTCTGCCGTAATAAATATTTATCAGGAAGTTTTTATTGTTTGTAAAGCAAAAATCACCAATTTCTTTTTGCTCACAATCATTCTGTGATGCTGTTTGGTTGTTCTTTGTGTTTGAATTGACCGCCCCAGAATAATTCGTAGAATTTGTATTTTCTTTGATGTTATCACTTGTTACCGGTGATTCAATTCTTCCACCGTCTCCCACTCTTCTTTGCTCTGAATAGGAATTTTTAACTGTTGCCACTAATTGAAAAACAAATTGATTGCCTGACAGCACATCCATTTCACCTAATACATCCCAAACAATTTTTTTTCCGATTCCTCCGGTAATCCCCTTAAGGTCTCCAGTGAGGTATTCTGTATAGGTTGAAAAAGTTTTTCCGCCATCGCCCGAACATTCCATTTTTATATCGAAGGTTTGGCCTGCGTTGTAGCTGGAAATATCATAAGAAATAACTACATTGTCTCCAACCTGGTTAACCTGTATATTGGTGACCTGCTGGGCGTTGGCAGTTAAGAAAGGCATGAAGCCAATAAGTACTAACAGAATTCTTTGCATTGTATCATTTTTTAAAACATTCATTATAAATAAGTTGATCCTTGTAAGACAAATAGAAAAACCAAATCTTTTCAATAGAAATCAGTAGAACTCAACCAAATATTCCAAACAGTAAATAATTCCTGTGTTAATTAATCCTTAACGCAATGAACTGAGAGGCTGAACCCCTTGTAACTGGGATGAATGCCCCGATTAAGCGCATTTTCGTAATAAAATGAATCTGACCACCTCGCAGGTTGCACAATATGCCGAACTGATCCAAAAGCCTACCCTAATACTCATAAAGTCGAACTCTCCATTGTAGTAATGACCACCTGGAAGTGCTATAAAACCAGTACTATAGATTGCTCCTGTGTTAGGACTACTCCAATGACTTGTGCCTGTTTCCTTTAATTTGCCTCTTGCAACATCTTCACTACCCAAACTATTTATCGAAATTTTCCATTCCTTTTTGGTTGGTAAATGCCATCCTTTGGGACAATCTCTATTTGCGGAAATCCAATTATATAAAACACCATAAGTTTTATAATTCAAATTGGCTTTTGCTTCAGAAATATCTTTGCCACAATAATTATAAACATAACAACAGGATTCCGTTATTGAATTTTGTTTTGATGCGCTTATAATTGGTAAATATGACAGATTTTCTGCCATCCAAATCTGTTTACCTATTTTAACCCATTTATAAACATGTCCATCTCGAGGGTCGGTAAAAGTATTTGCAGCGACCAATTTGGCAACTTCTAAATTATTTATTATTGGCACTACTTGAAACACAAATTGATCACCTGTCAGGACTTCCCGTTCACATAATACATCCCAAACAATTTTTTTTTCGGTTCCAGCATTAATCCCTTTTCGGTCGCCAGTTAGAGTTCTCGGAATAATTGAAAAAGTTTTCCCACCATCAAACGAACAATCAACTATTATGTCGAAGGTTTGGCCGACTTTGTCGCCGGAAATATCGTACGTAATAACCACATTGTCCCCCGCTTGTTTAACCTTTATATTGGTAATTTGCTGGCCACTTATGGTTATAAAAGGCAGGAAGCCAAAAAGTATTAACAGAAATTTTAGCATAGAATCAGATTTGAGTGCTAAAGTAAATAGGTTAAAGAGATACAAATCTTACTGTATTCTTTATATTACTTTATTCCTTTGGCAAAAGATTCCAGGTTCCCCATTGGTCAGCGATCTGTGGACTGAAAATCACTGTTGGATTTTGTTCTTTCCCTTGTTCTCTTACAGCATTCAGTGCCACATCGCGTTTTACTCTTTCAAAAAGTTCATTACATGTTATGTTGCCTTTCGCCTCCTGTAATGTTTTCAACATAAAATAGGTAAAGAGTCCGTGTTTTTTTTCACGGTAAGGCAAAGCTATCTGATCACCACCGCTGGCTGAAAACACTATGAGGTTACCGGTAACCTGCTCTTCTTTTGGTTTAATACGTACTGATCGTGCAGCCAGAAGTCCGGCCTCGCGTCCTGCGCCACTGAAACATGCATCGAGGAAAATCGTTACATGTTTGGAAGAAGAGCGTGTTAGCTTTGTATAAAGGTTTCCTAAATTGATTCCTGAAGTCACATTAGCTCCGGAAATATCTACCGGCATCAGATAACTTTGATGGTTGAATTCATCCGGAAAACCGTGTCCAGCGTAAAAAAAGAATACTTCTGCCTGCCCATTTTCAATTTCAATCAGTTTGGCTAGCCGTTCGATTTCACGGTTCATTTCCGAACTGATTGCATTCTCAAGTAAAAAAATATTTTCTTTTGCTATGCCCAGAGTACTTTCGGCATAACGTGAAAATGTGCGGGCATCGTTCACAGCAAAAAGTACATTTGCCTCGGCACTTAATCCAGGTTGATACTTAGTATAATCTTCATTGCCAATTATTAAAGCATAAGCGTGGGATCTTCTCCTGGCAGCTAAAGGAATGTTCTTATCGACATCAGAAGATAATGATGCTTCAATAATTGCAACAGATTTAAGCGGACTATCACCGGCGAATACAATAGCAGAACCTTTTGTATTCGAACCAACCATAGCTAACTCTTCCTTGTTCTGTGCATATTTTCCCCATTTTTCGGTTAACCTGATAGTAATTGGGATATTTGAGCCGGAATAAATTTTGTTGGGCAAAAATTCGAAGTTGATATTTCGGCTTTCTCCAGATTTGAGTGTCCCAATAGAAACTTGTTCCGCAGTATTTGGAAAAACATTCTGTGTGGGTAGTACAAATTTTACTTCCACATTTTCCGCTACACCTTGCCCAGTGTTTTGCACCATTACTTGAAGCTGTACTGGTTTTCCCAAAGTAACCGAGCCATTCTCGGTGAGAATCTGAGAATCAACCACTTTAAGTTCAGGTCGCATAAATTCACGTGTGTCAATTTTTAATTCAATAGGATCTGGTGGAAACCCAAGCGGTTCATCAAAGGTAATACGTAGAGGTGCTTTACTTGTTGAAAGGCTGAGTAATCCCTCAATAGGTAATGACACATCAAGTTTTGCCCCAGAGTTAATGGTCCTTAGTGTGGTTACCTTTTCAAATATCAGTCCTTGAATCAGAGGCATATTTTCCACCTTCATCAACATATTAACAGCTGGTCCGGTGCCTGAGTTAGTAATTGTGAAGTTGATGCTGCACTTTTCCATTCCATCAATACAATTGTTATTGTTAGCGTCGGAAAACCGGATATCAGAAACTTCTAGAATAGGCGGAAGTTTCTTTTTGCGAATGTTAAGGCTTACCAGCTCACTTTTCGCTTTAATTTGAGTCTGGGCTATTATCCAGTTCGGAAATAGCATAATTAATATTAGAATTATGTAAAACGTTTTTTTCATAACTGGGATAATTAATTTTTAGGAGATTGTAGGTTCATTTCATTTGTTTATTTTGAAGGGCAAAAATTACTAAATATTATTCAAATTTGCAAGCATGGCTCATTATAAATACTTTGCTTTTTAACACTCCCAAATGGCTGCCGCTACAATAATCATAAATAATAAATCAACAGAAATGATCAATCTTTGTATTTTAATTCATATATGAATCAAAAGAAAATCGATAATTTAACTGCTGTCCAAATTTTAAAAAACAAATATCATAAATAGAGATTCCTGGTATTTATTCAAAAAAAAATTAAAACTTCATCAACCCTTCAAGTTTTTCGTGGGCAATCTTGGTTTCTTCTTCCAAACTCTTGCGGATGACTTTCTTCGCAACGTCAAAAGCTGTAGCCATATTGTATGCCAACCTTACATTTACTTCAATATTTTTTCCGATTTTCTTATACATCTCAACCATAGGCAATACCAAGCCAATCTCCTGGGCAATAAGATTCTTAGATGCCGCAACGGTTTTTGTAACTGATGCCGCCTCTTCATTATTCAATTGTTGGTTGGCAATGCTGTTTTCGATAAGAGCTGCAATCTGAGTATTAATTTGACCGGCGATCTCGAGCTTGGCTGTTTCCATGGCCTGAAGCTTTCCGGCAGTTTGTGATTCAGCAACAGAGTTTCCGGTTGCCATGATATATTTCGCCTCATTTTTATCGTTGGTTTCATACTGTCTTAACCAGGCACGCTCAAGCTGTTTGTCAAGCAAGAGAGCGCCTGGGGCTACATAGTATCCTGCCCTTTTGTACTTTTTAGCTTCCACACGAGCACTCCTGATGGCTCTGGCTGAAACGTCTTTCTTTAATTCTTTGTTGGTTTGCTGAGCCATAAGCACATTGGCAGCAGAGAATAAAATGGCAATTGCCAAGAGAAATTTAACGGTTGTTTTCATTTTTGGAATAGTTTAAAAATATTGTTTATAATGTTTTTGTAATGTTTAGTACCATTACAAGATGAAATGTGACAAGTTTGCGTATCTTTTAAATTTTATTTTTTCTCCGGGGGATTTCCTGCGGGGAAAGCCGCTTTAAAACTTCGAAGAGAGTACTGGAATAATTAGTACGGTGGGTGTTATTGTCAGGTAAAGGCCTAACGAAATCATATCGCTTATGACCCCTTTATGACTCCTATGAATAAAACTTTAATCATTAGATATATAACACTTTAAATAACTTAATACTCGTTTGTTAATCTTTTAAAATTTTTCGATGACCCCATTATGTCCCCTTTGAGAGTCCTTTAATGGTGTATATGGTTCCTTTGCCGGTTTCGCCTCGCCTATCTAAATAAGTTCCCTCCAATTCGGTTAAATATCTGGAAGCTGTCCTTTTAGATATTTTTAAAAGCAGCTGCACTTTTGAATTGGTTATCTCGCCATTTTCCAGAACATATTCAACTAAAGTAATTAAGTTGTCAGCTAAGCCTTTATGTGAAAGAGCAGTTCGCGCATCTTTAAAGAACGTTACCATAAATCCGGAAAGATGAAAATTAAATTCAGGAGGAAGTGTTTTGTAGATAATGGATTCTCCGATCATTTTAAGCGTACCACGTCCCCAGGCTTCAATATCACCACACCGGAATAAAGCATTGGCAATGTCTGGATTGAATGGTTTTGAAGGATGTTTTGTTTTTAAGTCTTCTACAGTCCAGTTTTCGGGCAATTGCCCCGGATTCCAGAAAATAATATGGTCAGCATAAACACTGATCTGAATCGGCGTACCATCAGCATAATCTTTATGGGCAATGCAGTTGAGTAATGCTTCACGGATTGCTTTTTCAGGGAACGGCGGTTTTTCAATTCGACTCATTCCGGAATAGCTGATGGCATAGGTCACATATTTGGTGCGAAGCAGATCATCCGCTTTGTCAATCTGTTCTATCAGGTTGCCATGAACTTCATCCTGAAAAGCAAGATCGTCATCGGAATGGAAAAAACCGATTTTAATATAGGCACCTTGAA
>Ga0209512_1001246_pt1 | contig 32745 bp, 28 predicted proteins | sample frozenSSSSmetaG_FD_184142 | JGI IMG/M metagenome (GOLD analysis project Ga0209512, IMG submission 184142) | Glacier valley bacterial and archeal communities from Borup Fiord, Nunavut, Canada, to study Microbial Dark Matter (Phase II) -... | ecosystem: Environmental > Aquatic > Freshwater > Ice >...
CTGCCCGCTGCGGCGGGCCGCACGCCTACCACGTAGTGCGAGCGGCTGGCCAGGCGCACCATCACGCGCTGGCCCAGGCCCAGCGCCGGCAGGGTCGCGGGCACGAACGCCCACTCCATGCCGGCCTGCGGCGCCGGGCGCGGCGTCACGCGGGGCGTCGTCACAAACAGGTGGTAGCAGCCGCAGGCGTGGATGGCGTCAACCAGCAGCGGCGCGCCGTCAGGGCCCAGCGTCACGCGCACCACCACGCCGTCGAGCAGGCCGCTGAGCAAATCCACGGCAGTGGTGCGCGGCCGCTCGGGAAACCAGAGGCTGTACACCAGTTGCAGCAGGGTTTGGCCCTGGTAGCGGGTGTAGGCCAGGCGCTGGTACACCACCGGCTGAGCCTGATCCACTTCAGGGGCGGCTGTGCGGCCGGCCAGCGCCGCCTGCTCGGCAGCCCAAAAAAGCGCGCCAAACCGGTCATACGCCCCCGTCGTTTCAATTTCAAGCTGCGGAGCATGGGCCTGCAGCAGCAGTGCCTGGTCTGACGCGCTGAGCAACGGCAGGCCCAGCGCATCTTTTTTGATCCGCGCCTGCAACGCCACAAGCCGCTCCACCGCCACCGGTCCGCTTGCAGGCGCGTAGGTCAGCAGCGGCGCTGCGTCGCTGCGGCCTGCAAACTGCTGCACCGCCCCTTGTTGCCAGCCCTCCACACCCTTGAAAAACGGAATCCGCGTCAAGGGGTACAGCCCCAGCGCGCGCTTCCAGCGGGCGTAGTCGTCAGGCACCTGGGTGCGTTGCATCAGCTGCTGGCGCGCGGACGGGGAAACCAACACGGCGTGGGCAAGCAGGATTGCGCAGCGCTCGGTTTGCGCCTGCGCGGCAGGCTTGCCCGCTACGCCGGCCACCGGCAAAAAATGCTGCGGCAGGTTGCGCAGCTCCGCGTCACGCGCCTGCTGATCCAGCTGCAAAAGCCGGTCGACCCAGGCGCTGAAGGCTTGCGGCTCATCGGAAAGTTCGCCTCGAAACGAGGCCAGGAAGCGGTCCACCCGCAGATAGGCAAAGCCCGGCACGCGGTACGCACTGCCGTCGCGCACGCCCGCGCGGTCGGTGGCCGCATCAAGCTGTACAAACCAGTCTGCGCAGACCTGGGCTTCGGCGGATGGCCCGCCCACGCCGGGCGGCACGGCGGCCTCGAACGCAGCGCAGCCCGCCAGCAAGCCAACGCTGATGACCGCGAGGGCGCGCCTTGCTGCGCACAGGGTGTTGTTCACATCGGCACCTTATTCAGCTTTGCCCTGCGCGCGCCTGGCCTCGCGGCGCTCGACTTCCCTGACCATGCCGGCAAACTGCTCGGCAATGTTGGCGCGCATCAACGGCATGGCAATCAGTAGCGGCACAGGAAGGGCCGGCTCAATCACACCCGACCAGGTCAGCAAAAACTCGCCCTCTTTGCCCTCCACTTGATCGATCTGGTAGCGGCCATCAAGCTGCTTGAGGTTGCCCTTGAGCAGGCGTATGCCGATGGCATCGGGCGGCTGTTCGGAGGACTCGACCACCACCTCGATGCGGTAGGTAAAAAACCAGAGGTGCGCCGTGCCGACTTGCGCCACCGTGCTGGTGCTGCCGCGCCGCTCCAGCACGCGGCTTTGGCTGATGCCGGGCACGAACTCGGCCAGGCGGTCGTAGTCGGTCAGGGTTCGCCAGATCAGCGCCTGCGGCGCGATGACGCTGGCCTGGGCCCGCACCTGAACCGCATCGCCCAGCCGCCAGGCGTGCACCACCACTTTTTCCGCAGCGTTGGCCGCCCCGGCCGCGCACCACAGCAAGGGCAGCAGCGCCAACTGCCGCTGAAGTCGCCGGTGCGGCACAAGTGTCATGGCAGGCTTTCGTTCAGGGGGGAAAAGAACAACAAGCCCCGCACTTTTGAGGCTGTTTGATCAGCATAGCCGACAACGCGGCAAGGCGCTGGGGCGCTGCGGCCGGCGACAAAAGCTTTCACAAGCCAGACACCCGTCCGTCAAAATGGCGCTTCATGCAGGAGAGCGGCGGACCCAAGCCTCCCACGGATGGCGAAAACTCCCATAAACGCTCAGCTCAGCTGCATGTTTTACACAAGCCGTCTGGAGAGCCGTCACACCCTGTGACGCACCGAAGGAGCAAGCCCGCAGCCAATGCTCTGCGGCGTGAATCTCTCGGGTACCAAGGACAGCGGGAGCGGCAAGCAGCGAAACACATGAACGGCCAGGCTGGCCGATCCGGCGAGTATTCACTATTATTTTAATAGCGCACTCCGCCCGTTCTCTCTGCGCCACCTGTCCAAAAGGTTCTCAAAATACGCGTTATTGTTCTTGGCAGCGGCCTGCTCGGCGTCAGCTCGGCCTGGTAACCTTCCCAACTCGGCCATGAGGTCACGGTGCTTGACCGGCAAGCCTCGCCGGCGGCTGAAACCAGCCACGCCAACGGCGGGCAAATCTCGGTCAGCCACGCCGAACCCTGGGCCAACCCGAGCGCCCCGCTCAAGGTGCTCAAGTGGCTGGCCCGGGAAGATGCACCGCTGCTGTGCCGGCTGCGCGCCGATGCGCGCCAGTGGGCCTGGGACCTGGGGCCTGCAGTTTTTGCGCGAACGCACGCCCGCGCGCACCCGCCACAACATCCGCCAGATCGTGCAGCTGGGCACCTACAGCCGCAGCATGCTGGAGCAGCTGCGGCGCGACACCGGCAAACCTCAGTCGCTGGCCGTGAACACCGTCAAGACGCCGGTGTAGCCGTACAGGTGGTTGCGGGCAATCTCGCCGCCCGCAAAAAAGCCCACCAGCGGCACGTCGCCCAGGGCGCGCCGCACGATTTGCAGCTCGGCGCTGGGCGCGCCAAAGTGCGGCCCGCCGCGCCCGGCGCAGCTGACGTAAATGGCGCCGGCAATGCGCCTGGCCGCATGCGGCGCTGATTCGGCTTCAGGCGCATTCAGCGCACTGGCGACTTCCCGCGTGACCTCTTCGGGCTCCAGCTCTTCGCGAATTTCGGCGCAGACGCGGACCAGGTCGGCCCGTGCCGCCTCGGCGTTGCGTTCGCAAAACGCCAGCTTCATGCCCGGCGTGGGCACTTCGGCAATCGCAATGCCCTTGCGCGCCGGGTCCAGCCCGATCAGGTGGCGCACCAGCACGTCGGCCCCGAACTGGCCGGTGTGCTTGACGCGGGCATCGCTCAGGCTGTCGGCAGAGGGGCTCAAACCGACCAGCGTCATGCGCACCTTGGTCAGCGCCTCGCGCGGCTGCGCCAGCGACACGCCCAAGTCGGCCAGCATCACATCGAGCGCGGGCTGGCCGTCGAGTCCGGTCACCACGTTGCCGTCACAGGCCGTGATTTCGTGCTCTTTGGAAATGGGCTGGCAGCCTTGCGTGACACGCGACATCAGCGCCATCGCGCCCGACGGATCGCGCGCAAAGGCCACACCGCTCAGGCCGCCGCTGAACACGCCGCCGGCCGCGCCCTGTCCCTTGACATTGCCGTGGCCGCTGAGCGCAAACTGCACCGCCCCGCCCCGACTGGACGCCAGGCCACCAAAAACATAGCCGCTGTCGGTGCGCTGGGCCATCTCTTGAATCAGCTCGGCCACATCGTGCGTGGCCGCGTCGGCATGCACCAGCGCGGTATGCGCCTTGAACAGGCCACTGCTGGCCGGCGGCAGCGGCGACACGCCGGAAAACACGCGGTACTGGTCGTGCGGCAACTCGCACAGCATCACCGCCATCGCGGGTTCGTCAAAATACTCGACGTTGTTGGCGGCAATGCCCACACCCACGGTGCCGCTCCAGTCGGTGATGTCGGGCAGCTCGGCGCTCAGGTGATCAAGGATTTCCTGCGCATCGGCTGCGTAGTGGTCGGTGATGTAGAGCAGCGCCAGCGTGGGCGAATGGGCATAGCCGGGCGTGGCCAGGTAGGCCCGCAGTTGCGCCAGCACCAGGCCAGCCGCCATCTGCCATTGCGGATGGGTGGCGTGGCCATAGGGGAAAAGCTTCATGGCATCTCGCTGGGCGGGCTAATGACGCGGCTGGTCTGTCAGCCGGTCAGTCGCCTGGCTTACGGGTGGTTTTGCGGGCAGCGGCCTTGCGGGCAGGCGCTTTGGGCGCTGCCTTGGCAGGGGCACGGGCTGCGGTTTTGGCCGCTACCGGGGTGGGCCAGGCCTGGCTGCCGCGCAGCGCGGTGTCCATGGCGGCGCGCGCCCCGCCCCCAACGGTTTTGCTGGCGCTTTCAGCCATGCCTTTGGCCAGTCCGGTGGCCATGTCAGTGGCTTTTTTCACGGCCTCGGTGTCCAGCGCGGACTTTTTGGCCGCTTCCTTCATGGCATCGGCGGCAATAGTCTGGAACTGCTGGGTTAGCGCGCCCCACCACTGCATCGGGTCGACCACGCCGGGAGCTGCAGGCGCTGCATCGGCCTTGGCCGGCTGGGCCGCAGCAGGGGGCGCGGTATCGGATGCAGCGCTGGATTTGGCGGCCTGGAAAGCTGACGCAGGAATCTCGAAACCGGCAAAGGTCTTGGGCTTGTCGGCCGCGCTGTCCGGCGTCTTGATCTTGAAGGCGTTGGCCACCTCGGCCATGCTGAAGTTCATGCCCTTGAGGGTGGCCAGCGTCATCTTTTGCAGCTCCAGGGCCTGGATCGTGGCCTTGAGCGCGGTGGTGTTCTGGTCGAGCCAGAACTGGACCGCCTTGAGCTCCTGGATGCGCTTGTCCAGGTCTTCCACATTGAGCGTGGGCGCGACCCAGCCGCCCAGATTGGGCAACTGCGCGGGGCTTGGCGTGCTGCTGGCGGCCGCCTGCTTGGTCAGGTTTTGCAAAAAATCAAAACCGGGCACCAGCTTGCCAAAATCGGGAAAGGAAGGAATGTCTGCGTTACTCATGGGTGTCTCCTGGCGGTTTGTGTTTTGTGTTTTGTTGCGTTATGGGTCTGAACAGCGGGGCTGGCAAGGCTTGCGGGCCCAAAACCCGGGCCCTTGGCACGCTCCTTCATTGTGCAACGCCCGCGCAGCGCGTCAACCGGTTTTTATCTGCTGCGGCCGGCCCTGCTTATTCGCTACTTTAACCCTTAAAAATAGCCTTGACGCATGCCAGCAGTTCGCAGTACGCTATTTATTCAGTAGCACTTTACCGCCAAGCCGCTGGGAGGCGGCCGGCGCGCCGCGTGCTGCTAAGCTTGCGCCATGAAAAGCCTGTTTCACCTTGCCTTCAATGTCACCGACCTGGACCTGGCCCGCCGCTTTTACGGCGACCTGCTGGGCTGCACCGAGGGCCGCTCTACCGCCAGCTGGGTCGATTTTGATTTTGCCGGCCACCAACTGTCGCTGCATCTGGGCGAGCCGTTCCGGACGGCGCTGACCGGCCATGTCGGCGAACACCTGGTGCCCATGCCGCACTTTGGACTGGTGCTGGGAATGCCGGACTGGCAGGCCATGGCCGATCGCCTGCAGGCGGCTGGCACCGCGTTTGTGCTGGCGCCGCAGGTGCGCTTTGAAGGCGAACCCGGCGAGCAGTGGACCATGTTCTTTTGCGACCCGTTTGGCAACCCGCTGGAGATCAAGGGATTCCGGTCGCTGGACACGCTTTACGCCGCCTGACGCGGACTGCCCGGCCTTTTTTAACGCGCGCCTGACGTCATGGAATACACCTTTGTCTCGGCCACCATCCTGCTGCTGCTGATTACCGACCCTTTCGGCAACATCCCGATCTTTGTCAACGCCCTGCGCAACGTCGCGCCCGAGCGGCGCATGTGGGTCATCCTGCGCGAGGTGCTGATTGCCTTTTTGCTGCTGCTGACCTTCATGTTCGTGGGCGACGGCTTTTTGCGCCTGATGAACCTGAGCGAGCTGTCGCTGCAAATCGCCGGGGCCGTGATCTTGTTCCTGATCGCGCTGCGCATGATTTTCCCGTCGACGCAGCCCGAGGCGGCGGCCCTGCAGGGCGAGCCGCTGATCGTGCCGCTGGCGATTCCGGCGCTGGCCGGCCCGTCGGCGCTGGCCACGGTGATGCTTCTGGTGTCGCAGGCGCCGGCCCGGCGGCTCGAGTGGGTGGCCGCGCTGTGCGTGACCATGGCGGTCTGCGCGGTGGTGCTGGTGCTGTCCGACCGGATCCAGCGGCTGGCGGGCGACCGCGTCATGATGGCCTTTGAGCGGCTGATGGGCCTGATTCTGGTGGCGATTTCGGTCGAAATGCTGCTGCGCGGCATCCGCCTGTTTGTGGTCCAGATCGCCAAAGCCCCCTGAGCCCGCCAACCCCTCAGTCGGCTTCGACCACCTTCTGGTCAATCGCGCCGAACACCGACTGCCCGTCTTTCCCCTTGGCTTCGATGCGGATGGTGTCGCCGTACTTCATGAACGCGGTTTTGGGCTTGCCGTCTTCAATGGTTTCAATCGCGCGCTTTTCGGCAATGCAGCTGTAGCCGTGGCGCCAGTCCTTGTTGCTGACGGTGCCCGAGCCCACGATGCTGCCGGCGCGCACGTTGCGGGTCTTGCAGAGGTGAGCAATCAGCTGGCCAAAATGAAAGGTCATCTCGGGCCCGGCCTCGCACAGGCCGACCTTGCGGCCGTTCCAGGTGCTTTGCAGCGTCAGGTGCAGGCGGCCCTGGTCCCAGGCGTCGCCGACTTCATCGAGCGTGACCGCCACCGGGCTGAACGCCGTGGCCGGCTTGCTCTGCAAAAAGCCAAAGCCCTTGGCCAGTTCATCGGGAATCAGGTTGCGCAGCGACACATCGTTGGCCAGCATCAGCAGCCGGATGCCTTCGAGCGCCTGCGCCGGGCTGGCCCCCAGGGGCACGTCGCCGGTGATCACGGCGACTTCGGCCTCGAAGTCGATGCCAAAGGCCTCGCTGGCGACCACGATGTCGTCGCACGGGCCCAGAAAGTCGTCGCTGCCGCCTTGGTACATCAGCGGGTCGCCGTAAAAGCTGGCGGGCACTTCGGCGTTGCGCGCCTTGCGCACCAGCGCCACATGGTTGATGAATGCCGAGCCGTCGGCCCACTGGTAAGCGCGCGGCAGCGGCGCCATGCAGCGGGCCGGCTCAAACGGAAAGGCATGGCGCGCCTTGCCGCTGTTGAGCGTGTCGTACAGGTCCTGCAGCTGCGGCGACATGAAGTTCCAGTCGTCCAGCACCTGCTGCAGTTTGCTGGCCATGCCGGTCGCATAATGGGCGACCGACAGATCGCGCGAGACCACCACGAGCTGGCCGTCGCGCGAGGCGTCTTTGTAGGTGGCGAGTTTCATCAAGTTCCTGATTAGGTGGCTGAACGGTGTGGTGTCGGTGTGACACCAGAGGCAAGGCGTTACGATTAGTGAAATCGATTCACCTAAATGTAATTCCAAATTCTAGTTCAAGGCCATGAAAGCATCCCCTGTGTCCCACGCCGCCGCCGCCACCTCGCCTGTCAGACTGCCCTCCCCGCGCGCGGGCATCCAGTCGGTGGAAGTCGGCTTCAGCCTGCTCGATGTGCTGGCCGCCGCACCCGGCCCGCTGATGCTGCGCGACCTGGCCTTGGCTGCGGGCATGAGCGCCGCCAAGGCGCACCGCTACCTGGTCAGCTTTCAGCGGCTGGCACTGGTCACGCAGGACGCCGCCAGCACCCGCTACGACCTCGGCCCGGCCGCCCTCAAGTTAGGGCTCGCTGCGCTTTCAAGGCTGGACAGCATGAAACTGGCGCGGCAACGGCTGCCGGCCCTGATGGCGCAGATGGGCCAGACGCTGGCGCTGGCGGTGTGGGGCAACCAGGGGCCGACGCTGGTGCACTGGGAGGCCTCGCCCCAGCCCGTCACCGTCAATCTGCGCCTGGGCGACGTGATGCCGCTGCTGTCATCGGCCACCGGCCTGTGCTTTGCCGCCTTCATGGCACCCAAGCTGGCGCCGCCAAGCCCCCACAACCGGCTGGCGCTGCTGCTCCGGGACGAGCTGGCCCGCCACCGCAAACTGGCCCGGGGCGATGTGCCCGCCAGCATGGCCGACGCGGCGGCGCTGCTGGACGAGGTGCGCCAGCGCGGCCTGGCGCGCGCCGTCAATACCCTGCTGCCCGGCGTGGCCGGTTTTTGCGCGCCGGTGTTTGACGCCGACGGCCATCTGGCGCTGGGCGTGGTGGCGCTGGGTTCGCTGGCCACCTTTGACGCGGCCTGGGACGGTGCGGTAGCCGGCCCGCTGGCGGCTGCGGCGCGGCAACTTTCCAGCGATCTGGGGTTCAAACCAGCATGAGTTCCTGGTCAGCACCGCAGACGCCGCGCACCGGCCCACCTTGGGGCGCGCTCGGCCTGCTGGTGGTCGCCGTGCTGGCCGCGCATACGCTGGTGTTGCAGACCGCGCCCACGCGTTTCGGGCCGGCGCTGGCACCCGAGGCGCAGCGCGCGCCCGCTTTTGTGACGCGCCGCATCGACGCGCCGCCCGCAGCCGCGTTGAGCGCGCCCCCCGTCCAGCCCGCAGCCAAGCCCACCCAACGGCCGATTCTTAAGAAGAATAAAGCTCCAGCGCAATACCTACCGGCCCAAGAAGCTATTGAATTCATAGCACCGACAGAACCGGAGCCGGTGCCCACCGAACCGGCCAGCCCGCCTGACCAGGCCCCCGAAACAGCCATAGCCGAACCTGAGACTGACACCGCCGTGACCGCAGCGCCAGCCGCCAGCGCCCCAAGCGCGCCGCCGGCCGGCCCCAGCCAGACGCCGGTGACCGCCATGGCCTTGCCGGCAAGCGCCCGGCTGGACTATAAAATGACCGGCAGCGCCAAGGGGCTGAGCTACCACGCCAACGCGGAATTGCTCTGGCACAACACGGGCAGCCGCTACGACGCCCGCATGACCGTCAGCGCCCTGTTCCTGGGCGCGCGCAGCCTGGCCAGCCAGGGCCAGCTGGGCCCTGAAGGCCTGGCGCCCAACCGCTTTTCCGACAAGTCCAAAAGCGAGGTGGCGGCGCATTTCGAGGCCGACAAGGGCCAGATCAGCTTCAGCGCCAACACGCCCACCCTGCCCTGGTTCCCGGGCGCGCAAGACCGGGTCAGCGTGTTTTTGCAGCTGGGCGGCATGCTGGCGGGCCAACCCGAGCGCTTTGCGCCCGGCAGCAGCATTTCGCTCTACACCGTGGGGCCACGCGACGCCGACACCTGGACCTTTCTGGTCGAGGCCGAGGAGCAGTTAGAGTTGCCCATGGGCACCCTGCGCACCCTCAAGCTGACACGCCAGCCACGCCGCGAGTACGACCAGAAGGTCGAAATCTGGTTTTCGCCCGCGCTGGGCTACCTGCCGGTGCGCAGCAAAGTGACCCAGCACAATGGCGATTTCATAGACCAGCAGCTGCGCGCGGTCAGCCCGCCCTGAGGCTTCGGGATGCGGTTTGCCCCCAGCCCTTGAACTTGTTGCCATCGTTGCCATCTGATTACAAAGGACATCCGCCATGCAAATGCTTTATGAATCAGACAGTTTTTCCGTACTCCAGATTCACGCCAACGCGCCCGAAGAATCGGCACCCGCCACCGCCGTTCCCCAACTGGTCCGCCACGGCTTTGAAATTGTGGACAAACGCTCCAACAAAGAGGTGTACCTGGACGGCTCGTGGGCAGAAATGTTCCAGCAGCGCCTGAGCGCCTGGGCCCAGAACACGCCGACCCAGGAAGAGGTCGAAGACACGCTGGAAGGCTACAGCGGGCTGGCCCACACGCCGATCTCGCTGCACTAGACGCGTCGATTTAGTATCGACCGATGCGCCCGCACACCTCGCCACGCGCCGTGGCCTTCATGCTTTGTGTCGCAGCGGCGGCGCTGATGGCGGGCTGCGCCAGCCGCCCCCAAGCCCCCATCCTGGAGCAGCCCGTGGGCAATGCGGCCGCAGCTAGCGCCGTGGCCGACAGGCTGGACGCGCTGCTGCCCGCCGATGTGCTGCTGCTGGGCGAACAACACGATGCCGCAGAACACCAGCAGATCGAGCAGCAGGTGATTGCGATTCTGGCGGCGCGCGGCCTGCTGGCGGCGGTCGCCCTTGAAATGGCCGATGCGGGCGTCAGCACCGCCACGCTCCAGCCTGGTGCCAGCGAAGCGCAGACCCGCCGCGCGCTGGCGTGGAACGACAAAGCCTGGCCGTGGCAGTCCTACGGGCCCGCCGTGATGACGGCGGTGCGCGCAGGTGTGCCGGTACTGGGCGCCAACCTGCCGCCCGCCCGCATGCAAGGCAGCATGGCCGACAGCACGCTCGACGTGCAGTTGCCGGGCCCCGCCCTGAAGGCGCAGCAGCAGCTGATTCGCACCGGCCACTGCAACCAGCTGCCCGAGGGAAAAATCACGCCCATGACGCGCATCCAGATTGCCAGGGACCTCTCCCTGGCCGAGACGCTTCAGCAGGCCGTGCTGCCCGGCAAGGTGGTGGTGCTGCTGGCCGGCAGCGGCCATGTGGACCGCGGGTTGGGCGTGCCGCAGCACCTGCCGGCAGACCTGAACGCCAAAGCGGTTCACCTGCGCGCAGGCGAAGGCGCGGACAACGACAGGACCCAGGCCTTTGACGCCGTTTGGCCCACGCCCGCTGTGCCAGCGACCGACTACTGCGGCGGGCTGAAGGCGCAGCTGACGCCCTGATTTATTCAATCAAATATGGCTCTAACCCAATCACAACGGGCGCAAGCAGCTATTTAAACAATAGCACCTGATGCACTCAGGCATTCTTGCGGATCGCGTCGCCCACCACCGTGACGATGCGCTCAATGTGCGCCGGCTCCACGATGTAAGGCGGGCAGACCACGATGTTTTCACCGGCCGGCCGTACCAGCACGCCATGGTGGAAGCAGTCCATGAAAATGTCGTAGGCGCGCTTGCCCGGCGCACCGGCCACCGGCGACAACTCCACCGCACCGGCCAGCCCCAGGGCGCGAATGCCAATCACGTTCGGCAGGCCCTTCAGGCCGCCGTGCATCGCGTCGCCGAGCAGCTTGCCCATCTGGCCGGCGCGTTCAAACAGGTTTTCTTCCTTGAACAGATTCAGCGTGGCAATGGCGGCGGCGCAGGCCACCGGGTGGCCCGAGTAGGTGTAGCCGTGAAAGAATTCGATCGCGTACTCGGGGCTGCCTGCGTTGGCCTGCATCATGGTGTCAAAAATGCGGTCGGTGCAGATCACGCCGCCCAGCGGAATCACGCCGTTGGTCACGCCTTTGGCAAAGTTCAGCATGTCCGGGACCACGCCGTAGTAGTCGGCGCCAAAGTTGCAGCCCAGCCGGCCAAAGCCGGTGATGACCTCGTCAAAAATCAGCAAGATGCCGTGCTTGTCGCAGATTTCACGCAGGCGCTTGAGGTAGCCCTGCGGCGGCAGATACCAGCCGGCGCTGCCCGACACCGGTTCGACGATGATGGCGGCCACGTTGCTGGCGTCGTGCAGCGGCAGGATGCGGTTTTCCAGCTCCAGCAGCAAGTCCTCGGTCCAGACCGGCTCGACGCCGTTGATATAAGCGTGGCTGGCATGTTCAGGGTGCAGCGGGTCGTGGATGAAGCGCATGTGGTCCACGCGCGGCAGCAGCGCCGAACCAAAGACTTTGCGGTTGGCCGGAATGCCGCCCACGCTCATGCCGCCAAAACCCACGCCGTGGTAGCCCTTCTCGCGGCCGATAAAGACATTGCGGTGGCCTTCGCCGCGCGCCCGGTGGTAGGCCAGCGCCACTTTCAGCGAGGTGTCGGCCGCTTCCGAGCCGGAGTTGCAAAACAGCACCCTGTTCAGGTCGCCGGGCGCCATGCCGGCGATCATCTCGGCGGCCTTGAAGGCCTGGTCGTTGCTGGCCTGGAAGGCGGTGGCGTAGTCCAGCGTGTCGAGCTGCTTCTTGATGGCTTCGTTGATCGGCTTGCGGTTGTGGCCGGCGGCCACGCACCACAGACTTGAAATGCCGTCGAGCACCTGGCGGCCGTCATGGGTGGTGAAATGCATGCCATCGGCCGCCACAAAAATGCGCGGGTCATTTTTAAAACTGCGGTTGGGCGTGAAGGGCAGCCATTGGTGCGCCATGTTGAAGTCTTGAAAGGCCATCGGTGCTTCTCCTGCGAGGAAAGGGGGGTGAATGAACGAATCGGTGCTTGCTGGTGCATTCTGGCACCCTTGGGCGGGAAGCTCCAGCAAAAACCGGGCGCGGGGCGGGCGCCACCTGCGACAATTCACCCCCTATGAATCACGCTTATATCCTGACCCTGTCCTGCCCCGACCGCAGGGGCATTGTTCATGCCGTGTCCGGTTTTCTGTTCGAGCACGGCGGCAACATCGAAGAAGCCGCGCAGTACAACGACGCCGGCACCGGCCTGTTTTTCATGCGCGTGCAGTTTGCCTGCGACCAGCTGACGCACGCGGAACTCTCGGCCCAGCTCAGGACCTTCGCCGAGCCGTTCCAGATGGACTGGCGCCTGCACGACAGGGCCCTGCCGATGCGCGCGGTGATCCTGGTCAGCAAGGAAGGCCATTGCCTGAACGACCTGCTGTTTCGCTGCAAGTCGGGGCTGCTGGCGCTGGATGTGCGGGCCATCGTGTCCAATCACCGTGAGTTCTATCAGCTGGCGGCCAGCTACAACATCCCGTTTCACCACCTGCCGGTCACGGCGGGCACCAAGGCGCAGGTCGAGGCCAGGCAGCTGGAAATCATCGAATCCGAAGGCGCCGAGCTGGTGGTGCTGGCGCGCTACATGCAGATTTTGTCGAACGACCTGTGCCAGAAGCTGGCCGGCCGCGCCATCAACATCCACCACTCGTTTTTGCCCAGCTTCAAGGGCGCCAAGCCCTACTACCAGGCGCATGACCGCGGCGTGAAACTGATAGGCGCGACCGCCCACTACGTGACCGGTGACCTCGACGAGGGCCCGATCATCGAGCAGGACGTGGCGCGCGCCGACCACAGCAAGACCGTGGAAGACCTGACGGCGATGGGCCGCGACACCGAAAGCCAGGTGCTGGCGCGCGCCGTGAAATGGCACAGCGAGCACCGCGTGCTGCTGAACGGCCACAAAACCGTGATTTTCAAGTAAGCCATGGCCAGCGCAGCCCGCATTCCGCCGATTCAGTGCCTGCTGACATTCGAGGCACTGGCGCGGCTGCGCAGCGTGACCCAGTCGGCCGAGGAACTGTGCGTCACGCCCAGCGCGGTCAGCCACCGCGTCAAGCAGCTGGAGCAGATCGTGGGCACCAAGCTGTTTGGCCGGGCCGATTTTTCATTGACCACCGAAGGCAGCGAGTACCTCGCGCATGTGCGCGAGGGGCTGGCCACGCTGCAGAAGTTTCCGGGCGCGGCCGGGCAAAGCGCCAACCCCGGCAAGCGCAAGCTGAGGTTGGCCGTCACACCCACGTTTGCGCGCTCGCTGCTGATTCCGAGGCTGCGCCAGTTCACCGACGCCTACCCCGAGATTGACCTGACGCTGCAGGTGTCGATTCCGCTGCTCGATGTGGAGGCCGAGGACGCTGACCTGGTGGTGCGCTTTGGCACCGGACGCTATGCCGACCTGGAGCATGTCTGCCTGGCCACGGATGAGGTCGCGCCGCTGGCCTCGCCGGCCTATGTGCGCGAGCACGGGCCGTTTGAGGCGGCCGAAGACCTGGAGGGTGAAAGCCTGCTGCGCTCGCCGCTGGAGCCCTGGCGCACCTGGTTTGCGGCCCACCAGCTCAGCTGGCCCGAACCGCTGGACGGCTCCCAGTTCAACGACATCGGCCTGATGTGCGATGCCGCTGCGGCAGGCATGGGCATCGCGCTGATCCGCCTGAAGCTGGGCGCGCCCTGGCTGGAAAACGGCTCGCTGGTACGCTTGGGCCACAACGCCGTGTTTAGCCGCAACACCCCGAGTCCGCACGCCCATTACCTGTGCTGGCGTACCGGCACCATGGACCGCTGGGAATGCGCGGCATTTTCCGACTGGCTACGCAAGAGTTTGGGCTAGCCGCCTTTGGGTGCGGCGGGCTGCGCGGCGGGCCACCGAGACGCAAAAATTTAAGAAAAAAGTGCCTCTAGCGCAATAGGCATGTGCATCAACAGCTATCAACTTAATAGCTACTTCGCGAGGTCTGCGGACACACCATCACCGCTTGGTACCCGCTACGGGCGCCCAGCAGCCGAGAAAACCAGCAGCCCGTCCATCAGCTGCACCATCTTGTCGGCGTTGTCGCGCACCGCCTGGAGCAAGCGCCGGCCATCGGCATCAAGCTGGTCCTGGTAGCCATCCCGCAGCAGGCTCGAATTGCGGTCAAGCGCCTGCAGCGGCGCGCGCAGGTCGTGCGAGACAGCGTTGGAAAACGCCTGCAGCGCCTGGTTGGCAGCTTCCAGGCCGGCGCTCTTGCGTCCCAAATCCTCGTTGAGTTGCTGGATGGCGGCTTCTGCCCGCTTGCGCTGGGTGATGTCGCGCACGGTGGCCTGCAGGACACGGTGGCCCTGGTAGGTGAAGGTGGTGAAAGTGACTTCCGCCGGAAAAATCTCCCCATTCTTGCGCTGGTGCAGCCACTCGAAATGGCCGCTTCCCTGGGCAAAACCGGTCTCTATTTTTTCGTTCGCGGCACTGAAGGAATCCCGTCCGTCCGGCTGAAAGGGGGGAGAAAGCTGGGACGGGTGCAAAAAAAGAAATTCGTCCTTGTCGGCCAACCCAAACAGCGCCAGCGTGCGCGGGTTGCAGTCAAAAAACCCTTTGTCGGTCAGCAGCATGATGGCGTCGTTCGAGCCTTCGTAGATGGACCGGTATTTTTCTTCGTTGTCTTTCAGCACCTGCTCCGCGCGCTTGCGCTCGGTGATGTCGAGCAGCGCGACCCGCGCGTTTTTCCCGGACTCGTCGGCGCTGGCTTCGACGCGGACAAAGCGCGGCGACTTGCCCGCCAGCGCCAGCTCCAAGGTTTCCTTCGCGCCCCCGGCATAGACCTGCGCCAACAGGGTCCGGTAAGCCGGCAGATCCTGGCGCGTCACAAAAAACTCGAAATTCCGGCGTACCAGCTTGCCACGCTCCAGCCCAAGCAGACCGGCTGCGGCCAGATTGGCCCGGTGGATGATGCCGGTTTTGCTCAGGCTCAAGTAACCGACCGGAGCGTGGTCGTAAAGCTCCACGTAGCGCTCCAGGGCCGACTCGGCTTCTGCCTGGGCCTCGCGCAGGGCCTCGTTCTGCATTTCCAGCTCGATCTGGTAGACATGCAGCTCGTGCAGCAGCCGCTGCGCGGAGTCGCCCTCCGCCAGCGGCTCCGGCTGACTCGCCGCTTGCAGTTCCGCACGGCGACGCAGCGCGCTGCCCTTGCTCAAGGTGTCAGAATTTTTTTTCATGGCTTACGCTCCCTGTGCTTGTACCGGTCCTGGCGCCACCGCCGTGTCGGCTGCGGCCCGCTCTTGCCGCTGCAGTGTGGCCTCAAGTTTCTTGTACTCGCGAATATCAATCATGGTGATGACGACCCCGTTGACGATGTTTTCCTGGGTCCGGTACGGCATGATGCGCACCGTGAACCAGCGTCCGTCCCGCGTGGGCACCTGTTTTTCCGAAAACGACAGGGTGCGCAGCACTTCCCTGGCATCGTTCTGCAGTTCTGGATAGTCCAGATCGGTATTGATGTCGGACAACGGCCGCCCCACGTCGCTGCCTATCAGCTTGAACAGCCGGGCGGCATGGCGGGTGAAGCGCCGCACATGGAGTTTTTCGTCAAGGAACACGGTGGCAATTTCCGTGCTGTCGAGCAGGTTCTTCATGTCGTTGTTGATCGTCGACATGTCGTCGACCTTGGATTGCAGCTCGGCGTTGACGGTATGCAGCTCTTCGTTGAGCGACTGCATCTCCTCCTTGGAGGTCGTCAGTTCCTCGTTGGTCGACTGCAACTCTTCATTGGTCGACTGCAATTCTTCATTGGCGGATTTGAGCTCCTCCTGCGAGGTCTGCATTTCCTCACGCGTGCTCTGCAAGTCTTCGTGAGCCTGGCGCAAGGCCTCGATCTGCTTTTTCTGCGCGGCCTTGGTAGCGGCCTGGCGGGTGAGCGGCAGGTCGGCAGGCGCTGTCGCCACGTCGCTAAAGAGCACCATCACGCGCCCGCGCAAGCTCTCGGGTTTGTCAATCGCCTGCACGGTGAGGTCGACGGTCTGGGTCCCGCCGTTGGTGCCGACCTGCAAGCCTTTCACCGTCACGGGTCCGGCTTGCCGAAGGGCTTTTTTCAAAGCGCCCGCCAGCTCGAACTGCAAGCCCTCGCGCGCCATGGCATGGATATTCCAGTTGGCTTTGCCGGCTGCCGGCTCCAGGTACTTGCCGGTGCGCCCGTTGATGTACAAAATGTCGCCCTCGGCATTGACCAGGACCGCTGCCGGGGAAAAATTCTGCAGCAGCACCTGATCGGCCAGCGCCTGCAGGTTAAAGGGTGTGCGGGTCACCGGGATCTCGTCTGCAGCACTGGGCGTGGTGGGGAAATATTTGGTCGGAAAATCGACCTCGGACAGCGACAGCGGATGGTCATCCCGCCGATAAATGCGCAGCTTGGCGTCTATCGGAGCGAACAGCTGGGTAAAGTTGCCGACGGTTTCCGACGTGCCCAGCAGCAAGATGCCGTTGGGGCTCAGGGCGTAATGAAACAGCGGAATCAGTTTTTTCTGCAGTTCTGGCCCCAGGTAGATCAGCAGGTTGCGGCAGCTCAGGATGTCCAGCCTGGTAAAGGGCGGGCCCATGATGATGTTTTGCGGTGCAAAAACCACCATCTCGCGAATCGCCTCGCTGACCCGGTAGCCTTTTTCGTCTTCGACAAAAAAGCGGGTCAGCCGCTGCGCCGGGACATCGGCTGCAATGTTGGCTGGATAGACGGCCTGGCGTGCCCGGTTGATGGCATCCTGGTCCAGGTCGGTGGCAAAAATCTGCAGCGAAAAGCGCCCCTTCGGCTTGATCTTGTCCAGGGCCTCCCTGAACGAGATCGCCAGAGAATAGGCCTCCTCGCCGGTAGAGCAGGCGGGCACCCAGGCACGCAGGGCCTTGCCAGCCGGATAGCGGGCCAGCAGGTCCGGCATCACCTTGCCGAGCAGGCAGTCCCAGACCGCCGGATCGCGGAAAAAGCTGGTGACGCCGATCAGCAATTCCTTGAACAACAGGTCCAGTTCCTGCGGGTTTTCGCGCAGGTAGCGCACATAGGAGGCGATGGTGTCGATCTGGTGCAGCCCCATGCGCCGCTCGATGCGGCGGTACAGGGTATTGCGCTTGTACAGCGAAAAGTCGTTGCCGGTGCGTTCACGCAGCAGCAGCACGATTTTTTCCAGCGCGCTCTGCGTCTTGAGTTCCAACACCAGCCGCGTCGGCATGGTGGACGGAATGCGTTTGAGGTAGTCCAGGATTTTTCCCGGCAGCGCTTGCGCTGGCGCGATGATGTCGGCGAGCCCGGCGTCAATGGCGCTGCGCGGCATGCTGTCAAACTTGGCGCTGGCGGGCTCCTGTACCAGGGCCAGCCCGGCATTTTCCTTGATGGCGCGCAGCCCCAGCGTGCCATCGGAACCCATTCCCGAAAGGATGATGCCAATCGCATACTGGTTGCGGTCTTGTGCCAGCGCACGAAAGAAAAAGTCAATCGGCAAGCGCAAGCCGCGCGGTGCCACCGGGTCGAGCAGGTGCAGCACACCGTGCAAAATGGACAGGTCTTTGTTGGGCGGAATGACGTAGACGCAATCGGGCTTGACCCGCATCCGGTTGCCCGCTTGCTGGACCGTCAATGGGGTGGCGCGCTGCAGCAGCTCGGGCATGATTCCTTTGTGCGTCGGATCCAGATGCTGAACGATGACAAAGGCCAGGCCGCTGCCCTCGGGTACATGCGAGAGAAAACTGTCCAGCGCCTCCAGCCCGCCCGCCGAGGCCCCGATACCGACGATGGGCGGGATGATGGCGGCGTCCTTCAGGGGTGTTTTGGCGCGTGCTTTGGGGCGGCTTTCAGGCGCGCTTGGGGCTGCGGCCTTGGCGGGTGTCTTGCGGGCTGACTTGGGCCGGATACGCTCTGGTTCGGCCGCTGGCGCGGCATCGGCTGTCTTTTTGCGCATGGTGCCCTTTTAAATTCTGTCCAATATTTTCACATAAAGACCGGGTCAACGTACAGCGGAAAGGGGGGCGTGCAAGGCCTCAAGGGCACAAGCTTGATGGCGGTCAAATCCGGCCATGCGGCCGCCGTATTTCATGCGGGGCTTTAAATTTCTTCAACCCGACCATGGCGGCTTGCTCTACAGTCTGGCTTCAACCTGGACACACCATGAACGCACCCCTATCGCCGCAGCAGCACGATGCCCTGACCCGATCAGAACGGCAATCCCAAGTGGTTCGCGCCCTGAGCGCCGTACTGCCCGCGCATGCCTTGCTGTGGCACAACGAGGACACCACGCCCTATGAATGCGATGGACTGACGGCCTACCGCGAGCGGCCACTGGTCGTGGCCCTGCCTGAAACCTACGCCGAGGTGCAGGCCGTGCTTAAAACCTGCCACGCCCTCGATGTGCCGGTGGTGGCGCGCGGCGCCGGTACTGGCCTGAGTGGCGGCGCCATGCCGCACAAGCTGGGCGTCACGCTGTCGCTGGCCAAGTTCAACAAGATCCTGAAAATTGACCCGGCCAGCCGTACCGCCGTGGTGCAGGGCGGGGTCCGCAACCTGGCCATTTCCGACGCAGCGGCGCCGCACGGCCTGTATTACGCACCCGACCCTTCGAGCCAGATTGCCTGCACCATAGGCGGCAACGTGGCTGAAAATTCGGGCGGCGTGCACTGCCTCAAATACGGCCTGACGGTGCACAACGTGCTCAAGGTGAAGGGATTCACCATGGAAGGCGAAGAAGTCGAGTTTGGCAGCGACGCACTGGATGCTGCGGGCTACGACCTGCTGAGCATCATCATTGGCAGCGAAGGCATGCTGGCGGTCACGACCGAAGTCACGGTCAAGCTCGTGCCCAAGCCGCAGCTGGCGCGCTGCATCATGGCCAGCTTTGACGATTTGCGCAAAGCCGGCGATGCGGTGGCGGGCGTGATTGCCGCCGGCATCATTCCGGCCGGGCTGGAGATGATGGACAAGCCCATGACGGCGGCCGTGGAAGATTTTGTGCATGCCGGCTATGACCTGAGCGCGGCCGCGATTTTGCTGTGCGAAAGCGACGGCACGCCCGAGGAAGTGGAGGAAGAAATTGGCCGCATGAGCGCGGTGCTGCAACTGCACGGCGCCACCGCCATTGCCGTGAGCCAGAACGAAGCCGAACGCCTGCGCTTTTGGAGCGGCCGCAAAAATGCCTTTCCGGCGTCGGGCCGCATCAGCCCCGACTACATGTGCATGGACTCGACCATTCCGCGCAAGCGCCTGGCCGACATCCTGCTGGCGATTGCCGAGATGGAAATCAAGTACGGCCTGCGTTGCGCCAATGTGTTTCATGCGGGCGACGGCAACCTGCACCCTCTGATCCTGTTTGACGCCAACGACGCCGACCAGCTGCACCGCTGCGAGCTGTTTGGCGCGGACATTCTGGAAACCAGCGTCGCCATGGGCGGCACCGTGACCGGCGAGCACGGCGTGGGCGTGGAAAAACTCAACTCCATGTGCGTGCAGTTTTCCGCCGAAGAAAACGAGCAGATGTTTGGCGTCAAGCGTGCCTTTGACAGCAAAGGGCTGCTCAATCCGGGCAAGGTGATTCCAACCCTGAACCGCTGCGCCGAGTACGGAAAAATGCTGGTGCGTGGCGGAAAAATCTCGCATCCCGATTTGCCGCGCTTCTAAATACACAGTAACGGGTTTAAAGATGCAGGCATTGCGTGGACTGGCCTGGCTGCTGGTGCTTCAATCGATGGGCGAGCTGCTTGCGCGCGGGCTGTCCTTGCCCCTTCCGGGTCCCGTGATGGGCATGATTTTGCTGTTGCTGGCGCTGCGCTGGACGCCGGTGCGTGAGCCGGTGGCGGTCTGCGCAACTTTTTTGCTGTCGCACCTTTCGTTACTTTTTGTGCCCGTGGGCGTGGGGGTGATGACCCATCTTTCGCTGGTGAGCCAGTACGGCGTGCGCATGCTGGTAGTCATTGTGGTGTCCACGCTGGCCGGCTTGGGCGTGACCGTGTTGACGATGCACCTGCTGACCCGCCCGCCCGTCGGTGCGCCAGAGGAAGAGCCCCATGCCTAACTTTGTAGAACTTTGGGTCTACCTGTCGGCCACGCCGCTGTTTGGCCTGACGGCCACGCTGCTCGTATATGTGGTGGCGCAAGCTGCCTACACCCGGCTCGGTCAGGCGCCGTGGGCCAACCCGGTGTTATGGACGGTAGTGGTTTTAGCCACTGGACTGCTGGCCACCGGCGTGCCTTATCCCAGCTACTTTGCGGGCGCGCAATTCATTCACTTCCTGCTCGGCCCGGCCGTGGTGGCGCTGGGCTGGCCGTTGTGGCTGCGGCGTGAAGAGTTGCACCAGCGCTGGGGCCGCCTGCTGGTGGCTGCGCTGGCGGGCGGCGTGACGGCCGGGGGCTCTGCGCTGCTGCTGGCCTGGGCCTTTGGCTTGCCACCTGAGGTAACTTTGTCACTGGCGCCCAAGTCAGTCACGGCACCGGTTGCCATGGGCATTGCCGAACAGATTGGCGGCATTCCGGCGCTCGCGGCCGTGTTTTCCGTGATCACCGGGCTGGTGGGCGCGCTCTCTGGCAAATACCTGTTTGGTGCCCTGCGCATTCCAACGGACAGCGCAGGCTGGGCCGCACGCGGCTTCGCGCTGGGCACCGCGTCACACGGCATAGGCGCAGCGCGCGCGATGCAGGTCAATGCCGATGCGGGAGCCTATGCCGGACTGGCGCTGGGCCTGCAGGTGGTACTGGCAGCGCTGCTGATTCCGCTGGCCTTCCGGCTGTTTCATTAGCGGCCGGGCCGGGCTGCTGCGGCCCTTGGCTTTTACGCCGCCTGCAGGCTCGGCTTATTCACACTCGCCGGTTTGGCATTGCCACTGGTGCCAAACATGATTTCGCCCGAAATCTGGCCACCTTCCTCGACCACCAGCTTGCCGTAACGAATGGTGCCGGTGACCTTGCCGGTTGAGTAAATCACCAGCTTGTCCCGCACCGTCAGGTTGCCGTCGAATTCGCCGCGGATTTCAGCCACATCAATCTCGGCGGAACCCTTGAAGGAGCCCTGTTCTGAAATCTGGATCACGCGCGAATCCATGGTGGCTTCGACAAAGCCCTCCACCACCAAGGTGTCGCAGTCGGTGATTTCAACGCCCTTGAGCTTGATGTTCGGTCCAACGGTCAGCTTGCTGCCGCCCTCTTTGCCGCTGCCGGCGGGGGTCGACGCGTCCGTCACTGGTCGGGCCGTGCTGGGCTGGCTGGCCGCTTGGGAGGCAGAGTTCAATGTGCCGGATGCGCCCGTGTTTCCATACGCACTTGCTGAGCCAGGACGCGCAGTGGTCGGTGTCTCGTTCTCTCGCTTGCCAAAAAACGGTGTTGCCATGTGACTTCCTTGAAAAAGTAAGGATGGTACGTCTGCAGAAAATAAAAATCTGCCCTCTTGTGCAAGAGAGGTAACGAAATTAATTATTACATCCAACACAAGGAGACAGGCTACGCCGGACGACGCAGAGGATGACCCGGCGTCCGCGAAAATAGCGCTTTTTCGACCCGCCATCAGTCGATCGCGCCGGCGTGTACAAAGGCGCGGCGGCGACCTTACCCGGTGAGCATCAGAGGGCGCAGAGACTGCGTATTTTTTGCCTTAAAGCACAGCAAGATCCGGGCCCACACCTTGCCCATAAGGCCAACATCTGCTTACGGCAGCTGTACTCGCCGGCTGTGACGCCCCTAGACTCACGCCCCATGAACATTCAGCCACCGGCCATCCTATTTCCCTTTACACCGCTAACCACCACTGGATCGCGCCTTTCCACCACGCTTCGACATGCTGCCGTGCTCATCGCTACGGCAGGCGCCTTGAGCGCTTGCGGCGGCGGCGGCGGCGGCGGAGACACGGGCATCAGCACGCCATCGACGTCGACATCGGCGTCAATAACGGCACAAGCACAAGCGCCCATCGCACCAAGCACTCCGAGTGGAGCCACTGGCCGCGGCTTTCCCGCTGCAGGTCCGTGGGCGTCTTTTTACGGCAGTTCTGGCAATGTCGACATTCCCAAAATGGCATCTACTTTCCGTATCATGGATATTGATGCCGACCCTGATCTGGGCAACTTCACCGCCACACAAATCAAACAGTTGCAAAGTAGCGGAAAAAATAAGGTGCTGAGTTACCTGAATCTGGGTTCTTGTGAAAATTTTCGCGGCTATTGGTCCACCGTGCCCTCGGGATTCCTTTCCTGCGCGGCCAACACCAAGGCGCAACTGGGAACTTATTCAGGCTACAGCAACGAAGTCTGGATGAATGTCGGAAACCCGGATTATCAGCACCTGGTGCTGGACTACATCGTGCCCCGCCTCGCCGCACAGGGCGTAGACGGCTTCTATTTCGACAACTTGGAAATCGTGGAGCACGGCACAAACACCAGCAATGGTCCCTGCGATGCCCAATGCAGCCAGGGCGGACTGGACCTGATTGCAAAACTTCGCGACAAATACCCGAACCTGCTGTTCGTGATGCAAAACGCGGTCGGCAACACCACGCGCCTTGGCCGGGCAACAGGGGCCGCCGGTACGGTCAACTACCCCAGCTTGCTTGACGGCATTGCGCACGAAGAAGTCTACAAGCCCACCTTTGACGCTTACGCCGAAACCGCGTTGACGAAATGGGCGGCGCTCAATCTGACGCCGGGCAACCAGAAATTCTGGATTGCGACACTCGACTACGTGGGCAGCTGCACCAACACCACCGACGCCCAGTCCGCATTTACATCCAGCCGCGCGCGCGGCTTTTCACCGTCGGCGTCCGACTCAAGTGCCGGACAGCAGGCCGTGTGCTACTGGCCGGCTTTTTAATTTTTTCAAGTACACGGGGCTTGCCGCTTTACCTCCCGCTACCACGCGGGTGCGGGAATCGTCGCTGCGCCATTCACACCCAGGGAAACGGTGGAAATGGTTTTTCCACCGTACGTTTCCTTGATGCTTCCGTAGTTGATTCCGGTCAGCGGCACGCTCACGGGTTTCACCGTTTTGAGTGCAATGGTGTTGGTCGCGCCCAGCAGAATGCGGCCGCTGACACCGGACGCGTTGTAGGCCATTCGGGCGGCCATCAGAATTCCGGTTTCACGCTGGCTCGGACTGCGTATCGGCAGTTTGTACATGCTGTTGAATTTATTCAAGGTCAGGTTGATGAGATCACCCAGCAATGAATTCTTGTTGTCGTAAGCACGCAGGTTGGACTGGTGGAACATCACCGGGTTCAAGTCGTATTTCAGCAAGTACCTGAGCCACATTTCAGACTCCTTGTCCAGGACCTCGCTGTAGGTCAGGGCACGGTCCCAAGTTGGAAACAGGCCGCCCGGCGCATAGAAGTAGTTGTACTCGGAAAGCCATTCGGCTGGTGTCGATACGTTGTAGTAAAGATTGGTTGGATAGCGCGGAATAATCAGAATGCTGGGCTCATAGCTGCTGTAAAAACCGGCATTCGGGCTGGGATTTTTCCATCCGGGCTGAGACGTATCCGACAAAATGTAGCGTATGCCGAAATCCTTCGCGGCACGTAGAAAATCCGGATTATTGAGCCCGGAGATTTCCGGCTGAATCATGCTGTCTTTGGTATACAACTGGAATTTCAGTTGTTGCGCCACCTTGTGGTTATTGCTCAGTTGCGTTAGCGCACCCCCATAACTGATGGCGGTCAACAACTCATGCTCATAGGTGTGGCTAATCCATCTGAACTGGTTGGGGTTTTTGCGCACTGCAGCCGTCAAAGTGTCATTGGGGTAAATCCCCGACGCGCCCACACCGTTGAATGGCATTTCCAGTCGTATCTGCGCAGCATTGGTGTTGGACGCCCGCAATGCATTCTGCCAAGTGATAAGCCGGTTGTAATCGTTGCCGGTCATCCGGTACTCAAGCCCGGTCTGGTCTGACAAGCGCACGGTATCCCAAATGTCATCCCCAATCAGCACATCGTCGGGCTGCGCATTCAGATAGATCTTGCGCTCCCCCAAAAAGAAGCCCTTACTTACCCAGTTGACCACCCCATAGCCAAGCAAAAGTGTGTGCGTCAGTTCAGAATTTCCATCGGTGGTGATCGTCAGGTTTTGACGGCCATCGGGGTAGGTATAGACGGAGGCAATGGCGTGGCCGTTCGCGGTTGTCAACAGCGGTACCGGGTTGGTACTCGAAACAGGCGTGGCCAGGTAGGTCCAGGCACCCTTGATCGAAATCGGATTGGCCGTATTGAGGTAGCTGAAAAGCCCTTGCCCGGCCGCCGTCAGGCTGGCCTGAATCGGCGTGCTGTTGGTGTCGGCAGCGGCGATGACGTTGAGTCCATAGTTATCGGGTACACCGCCCGGATAGGTATACAGGGTGACCTGCCGCACACGAAAATCCGCTTCGTATTGCCAGAGCATTTGCCACTGGGCGGCGGTGAGCGCACTTTCATAAACGCCCGGCGAGGCCTCATAAGCCAGATTACCCGTGGCGAGAAGAATGCCCTGGTACCGCCCGGCGCCCAGTCCATCGGACAGCGTTTGTGGTGTCAACGGGGCCTCCTTGGCGATCAAGGTGTCATAGGGGACACCGATCTGATTCAGGATGGACTTGATTCCGGCAAACACCGGCTCATTGCCATCCGCAGAGATCACCAAGAGCTTCATATCGATCGACGTTGGCGTTTCGGCCTTGGCAGGCAGCGGCCAGAGCGCTGCCAGCAACGCCAAGGCAAGGACCGCTTGCACGATGCGCGGTGCCCAGCGTGGGCCTTGCCCTCGAACCGGCTGATCCAGCATGACCATTTTCGTCCTGGCAAGGACGGGCGATTGAAGAAAAAACAGTTGCAAGTTCATGATGGACTCCCTGGCGTGAGACGCGGCGGTTAGCGAAGCCCGCGCACCAGTTGCTGCGGCTTTGAGGCAGGTGCCTCCATCTTGGCGGGCGCACGGGAAATCTTGCGGTGTTTATGCTTGAGCTTCACGGGCGCACTGGACACAACGACGGGCGCAGCGTCGCCTTCAGGCGCTGCCGCCACAGCTTGTTTAGCCGCATGCGCAGGCATCTGTCCAAGCATGAAGGTGAAGGCCAGCACCAAGCCAGCCTTGGCCGCTGCAGCCCGGCATGGCGATGAGGGGACAAGTGATTTCATGGATAACTCCTTGTGCAGGCAGGTTAAAAACCCTGGCATGGAAGCTGCCGCAGACGCATGGTCACGCGGCAGCATCCACGCCTAGGGCACGGCAACGGTGGTGGAGCCGCTGGCCGGCAGCGAGAACGTGGAAATAGGCTGCCCGCCGTAGACCGTGCCTCCAACATTGACACCCGTCACAGGCACCGTCACGGCCACGCTGCCCGGATTGGTCAGCTCAATGCTGGTTCCCGTACCAAACACGACGCGGCCCCTCAGTCCGCTGGCGACGGCCGTGTTGTATGCCATGCGCGCCGCCATGATCTGCCCGATCGTGCTCTGGCTGGGACTGAGCATCGGCAGGCTGTACATGGCGCTGTACTTGGCGGTCACCGCGTCCAGCAGATCCGACAGAAGCGACTTGTTGTTCGGGCCCGCGCCGTCGTAGTCGCGCAGGTTCGCAGCATGGAACATCCACGAATTCGCGTTGTACTTGAGCATGTAGCGAACAAGAACTTCCGCCTCCCGCTCGAGAATCTGCTGATAGTCCGAGACAAACCCTATCCCTCCCTGCGATGGAGGCAATGCCGCATAGAAGTGGTTGTATTCGGACACCCATTCGACCGGTGTCGATACGTTGTAAAACAGGTTGGTCGGGTAGCGCGGAATGATCAGGATGCGCGGATTGCCCGACACGAAGGTATCGCGGCTGCTGTAGAAGCCCGTGTTCGGCGGGATGGCGCTTAACGTCGGCCGGAAATCGTAGGTCTTCGAGGTATCCATCAGGATGTAGCGAAACCCGAACTCTTGGGCCGCTTGCCAGAACACCGAATTTTCCAGGCCGGAGATGTCCGGCTGGACGAGAGCGTTCTTGTTGTACTGGGAAAACATCACCGGCGGTGTGCCGCTCAGTCCGGTCGCCAGGTCATGGTTCAACTGGAATTTTTGCTTCATCGTGGTCACCGTCAGCGGCACGAAACCCGGGTCCGATGGATCAGTCGGATTCAACGAGGTGTGATCCCAGGTATGGTTGATCCAGCGGAACGCATTGGGATTGGCCCGAACTGCCGGAGAAAGCGTGTCCGCCCCTTCACCCTGGTTGAGGTAAGCCGTATCCGTCGTGTTGTAGCCGACGGCATTGAACGGCAACTCAAGACTGAACGCGGCGGTCTGGCTGTTGGCCCGCAGCTTTGTCTGCCACGCCACCAGGCTGTTGTAGTCGGTGGCATCGTTGCGGTGGCGAAAGGCTGGGCTGTCCACTGGGGTGGTCTTGCTCACAGGATCCCACAGATCATCCGGAATGAACACGTCGTCTGGCTGAGCGCTCAGGTAGATCTTGCGCTCGCCCAGGAAAATGCCGCGCGTGACCCAGTTCACGACGCCGTAGCCCAGCAAAAGGGTATGGGTCAGTTCCGGGTTGTTGTCAGCCGCAAGGGCCAGGTTCTGCCAGCCTTCAGGCGCTGCGTACACGGAGACCATGGCTTTGGCTTCCGGCGTTTGCAGCAGTGCCACCGTGGCGGCGGAGGCCGGTGTGCTCGGATAGGTGTAGACACCGTCCTTGATCGAGATCGGGTTGGCGGTGTTAAGGTACCCAAAGGCTTGCTGCCCGACTGGCGTGAACGTCGCCGTGACCGGGGCCGCATTGGTGGCAATGACTTCCACCGCAGAGGTCAGGCCATAGGTCAGGTCCAGCGCGGCGTTGTTGACGTCGATGGTCAGGGCCGGACGCGTGTACATCGTCGCCGACCGCACACCATACACCGACTGGTACTGCCGCAGCATGGACCACTGCGCAGCCGTCATCGCGCTCGGGTAATTGCTTGTTGGCGCATTGAATGCGGCCAGGTCGCCGGTCTCCAGGATGATGCCCTGGTACTTTCCGTTTCCGACACCATCGGACAAGGTATCCGCCACCATTTGCAGCGCGGTGGGGTTGCTGCCCTTGAGCACCATCTTGTCATACGGCACGCCGATCTGATCAAGGATCGAAAGGGTCGCCAGGTAGCTGGGCGAGGTGCCTTCGGCCGAGATCACGAGCAGCTTCATGGCGATGGACGTGGGCGTTGCCACCACGGCCGCCGAGATCACCGGCGCCCCGGTGGTGGGCGCAACTGTCGAGACCGGCGTCACTTCAAACGTGATGGCCTTGCCCAGGTCGGCAGCCACCAGCGTGTAGGTTCTAGCCGTTTCCCCTGCAATGGCGACGCCCCCGCGCAGCCAGCGGAAGGTCGAGGCGCCTTGCGGATCGTTGTTGGCATCGGCATAGGTGTAGTTGCCGGTCAGCACCTGGCCCACCGGCGTCGCGCCGCTGATGGCAACCGCGGTGGCCGTCGGTGCCGCCGGCGCAGCGACAACACCAGCCGCCGTGACGGGATCTGTCGCGCCCGATGCCACCGGCTTGCCCGTGGTCGGCGCTACCGTCGATACCGGGGTCACTTCAAAGATGATGTTCTTGCCCAGGTCGGCAGCCACCAGCGTGTAGGTTCTAGCCGTTTCCCCTGCAATGGCGACGCCCCCGCGCAACCAGCGGAAAGTCGAGGTACCTTCAGGATCGTTGTCGGCATCGGCATAGGTATAGACGCCTGCCAACTCCTTACCCACTTGCGCAATGCCGTCGATACCCAGATTGCTGGCCGTTGGTGCGGCAGCGATGACCACCTGGTCTGCAGTTGGCACTGGAACCTCCACGGCAGGGTCTACGGAACCGGAGCCCCCGCCCCCGCAAGCGGCCAGAAACGTTGCCGCCACAAATGCAACCGCCAGCGATGCGCGCTTGATGAACAAGCGCGGAACTGGCCGGAGTTCAGCGTCCTGGGCAGCGCCCGTTGCGCCATGAAGCACGCTGTCCGCCCCGGACGGAATACAAGAACGCTGATAGAGAAGTTGCAGTTTCACAATGGACTCCTTGCTCGACAAATCGGTTGAAAACAGGCACTGGCTCAGACCCACCCATCACCGCCGTGTGGGCACTGGCGGCTGCGGATTTGAGGGGTAGTGCGGCGGCTTCACCGGGCCGGGCCGGACCTCGCCGTGCGCAGGCTTGGCGCGTTCGTTCGGCACCTGGGCGCTGCTGCCGCCGTTAGCGGGCGCAGCCTGAGCCATCACCTGGCCAGCCAGGCACAAGGCGGCGATCGGCAAGCAGTGCATGGCCCGTGTGACGTATGTCGCGTGTGTGTTCATGCATGACTCCTTGAAGAAAAAAAACTTGAGTAATTTGAAACGGGCTGCCCGGCCTGGGAGTTGATATTTCACAAGTCGAAGGTCAAAAAAATTTTCAGAATTTGTGTCGAAACTTGTCAGGCGCTGAAACGCCGCTCAGCACGCAGCCCCGACAGCGCGTCGCTTGCAAAAATCTGTTCCAGCCGCAGCCCAACGCGGTTTTTTGCTTCAGCTATAGACGGGCTGCAACATGAATGTCTCGCATTCCAGCTGGTCCAGCTTGCGCGAGAGTGTGAGCAAACCGGCACCCGCCGTCAGCAACACGGCAAGCGCAAAGCCATAGCCGAAAAAGGCCGGGCCAAGGTACAAGGTCAGGCCGGAAAAAAGAATGTTGGAGGTCACAAAAAGAAGGCAAAGATGCAAGGCGGCTTTGCGCTGGTCCAGATAGAACAGCACGTTCAGCACAGCAAGCAGCAGCAGCTGAATAGCCACGGCGAGCAAATCAACGTTCAGCAGCGGGCGGTACATGGGAGAAATGCCCACCCAGGCCAGCAACTCCTCGCCCATGATCAGCAAAACAATCGTTGTAGCGCCCTGCACCTTGAGCATGGCCAGCATGCCACCCCGCACGGATTCAACCAGGGCACGCTTGGCGTCGACGATCTGAGCGAGGGTGCCGCCGCGCGTGATGGTCAGGTAGAAGGATTCACACTTCTCGGCAAAATCGGTCTCGATCCGGATCAGGAAAATCGCCATGCCGGGGATGAGGGATAAATAGCTGAGAAAAATCGGCAAGTCGTAAATCGGGGACGCCCGCAAGGGGCCGACCACATGGACGCTGGTGAGCGGGTCCGTCCAGAAAATGAACTTGTCGGCCCATGCGCCGACGTTGTACAAAAATCCGATGAAAATCAGGCTCGGATAGATCTGGCGGCGCCGCAGAAAATCAAAAGACACCATCTGCTCGCCAGGATACTGGCGCACGACCAGGCCCAGCAGGGCAAAGAACAGGCACACCTGCCCCACCACAAAGCCCAGCAGCAAGCCCTCCAGGCCATAGTCGCGCAGGCCCAGCGACGCCGCCACGGTAATGCTGTAGCCGATCAAAAATACCAGCAAAATTTGCCGGTAGGCCTTGATGGCCGATGCAAAGACCACCACGATCCAGATACCGCACAGCGTGACAAAGCCCGTCAGCATGCACAGCCGGTAGGCCAATGATTCGCCCGGCCAAAGCACCAGCGCGGCGCCCCCCAGTGCACCCGCCGTTAAAAACGTCAGGGTCAAAGCGCCAAACAGGTTGGCCAGAATCGTCCCGTCGCGCCGCTCATACAGGCGGTCCGCCACGTAGCGGGTGAACACGAGTTGCAGCATGCCCGTCAAAATCAGCGAGAAGGCCATCAGGTAAGTGATCGACACCTGGAACTGACCCACAAAGCTTGACGGCAGGCCCTGGCTGAGATTGAGCAGGCCGATGGCCAGAATGGCGACGATAGACATCACCCACGGCCCGCTGCCAATGACAGCTGCAAAGGCATAGGCCTGCACCTGCCCGCCAAGCGTTCCTTTTTTCATCAGCCGGCGCAGCTCGAATCCGATCCCGGCCATCAGCGGTCTCCCACCGTTTGGTAGATTTCGCGGTAGCTGTCAATCACGCGCGACTGACGGTAATAGCGCTCGACACGGGTAATGCCTGCCTGCTGCGCTGCGCGCCAGCGCACGGGATCGGTCAGCAGGTCAAACGCGGCACGCGCCAAGGCCTCATGGTCGACGATAGGCACGACTTCACCGGCATGGCCCAGGGCGCGGTCGTCAAGCTCTTTGCCCTCGATCAGGTCGCGGCAGGCGCCGACATCGGTCGCCACCACCGGCAACCCGCTCGCGTAGCTTTCCACCATCACCAGCGGAAAGGCTTCGCTGACGGAAGTCAGGACCATCAGGCCCAGTTGCGGCAGGATGTCCTCGACTTTCTGAAAGCCCATGAAGCGGATGCGCCCCTCCAGCTGCAGGCTTTGCACCAGCGCCCTGCATTCTTCGACATAGCCGGGATCTTCTTCCTCCGGCCCGATGAGCCAGCCCTCCACCTCGGGCAGCCGCTGCGCCAGCACGCCGACGCAGCGGATAAAGGTCTTGATGTCCTTGATGGGAACGATGCGCCCAATCAAGCCCAGGACCATGGGCGTTTGCGCCGGGCGGCTTGCGCGCAGGGGCGCATAGCGTTCCACATCGACGCCATTCGGAATAATGCGCGTACGCGCGGCGTCCGCACCGTCGCGGACTTGGCGCTGCCTGTTTTGCTCATACAGCGTGATGATCGGATCAGCGGCCGCGTAGACAAGGCGTCCAATTCCTTCAAACATCCGGATCCAGGCCTGGTTGTAGTGCTCCATGCCATCGCCGGACAGGTGGGTGAAGCTGCCATGCTGCTCGCGCAGGAACATGGACTGCAGCTCCAGCTTTCGCTCCTTGGTGTAGATGCCGTGCTCGGTCAGGATCAGGGGCCGGCCGCTCAGTTGCTTGAGCATCGCGCCCAGCAAGCCCGCATAGCCGGTGGTGACGGAATGAAACGCCCTGGAGGGCGAAACCGTGCGCGCAATGTCCGCCAGCTTCATCACCGGCATATGCATGTTGCGCACGCTCCAGAAATAGGCCTGGAACGACGCATCCGGACATTGGCGGGCGTAGCTTTCGCTGATCTGCGTCCACGCCGCCTTGCTGTGAAAAAAGTCCCGCGTGCAAGCGCCTTCTGGTTGGCCCTCTTGCAGCAGCACACGGTCCAGCCATTCAGGCTCAGGCGCGCCTTCAGGACTGCGAAACCACGTATGCATGTTGGCGCTCGCTGAAAAATAGGCCGGATTCCCCGGGCGCACTTTGGTCTCGCGGATGGCTGCGCCATCCATCAGGTAATGGCAGGTCAGGCTCTGGACATTGGGGGGCAAGGGGTAACGGATGTCTTCCCGGTCGGGTCGCTCCGCACCCAGATAAACCAGTGCAAAGCTGAGCTCGGGCAGGCCCTCGATCAGCTGATGAACCCAGCCGGAAACGCCGCCACGCACAAAAGGGTAGGTGCCCTCCAGCAGCAGCGTGATGTCCGTGTCATAGCGACGCCCGGTCATGTCACACCCCATCCCAATAGGTTGATGCGCTGCGCAGCGCTGGCGGTGCCTTGCGACGGCCAGGCCGCCTCAAATGGTATTTGACATCGGCATAGCGCCGCTTGCGAAATGCGATTTCAGCGAGCAAGGGCGCCGCCTGGCTTATATCGACACCGCACCGGCAGGCCGCCTCCAGGGCGTCGCTTGCGGCATCGAGCTGCCGCGCCTTCAGGAGAATTTGCCCCCGCAGGAAATGCAAGCCCCCGTCGTACGGGCGCAACTGCAGCGCGGCGTGCACCTGCTCCAGCGCGCGACCGCACAATGCGGTTTGCGTGCTTCCCTGGGACGCACCGAGCCGGGCCAGTTCCCAGAAATCGTGCGCCAGCGCCTTATGCTTCAAAAACATCTGGTCGGGCGCACTTTCACCCGCGCCCGCATGCCGCGCGCGCATGCGCGCCTCAATGGCTTTTTCCTTGCGGTTCAGGAGTGAAAAAGCCAGCAGCCGGACCTCGTCATCAGGGTCTTTCAGCGCCAGCCGCAACAAGGGCACCGCATGCGCGTCCTCGAGCGCAAGTGTTGCAATCAGCGCCTCTGTCCTTTTCTTGGGGTCTTTGGCGTGCTGCAAGGTGCCAGCCAGATCACCGGACCCCAGCAGGCTGACGCTGGCACGCGGCGCATCGGGCTGGCTCGGCAAGTCTGGCAGCTGCGGGTGCTGCCACGCGACGGCTCGGGCCACCGGGCGCCGACCGCGCAGCAGGGGAACGATGCTGGCCAGCAGACCCACCATGCCCAGCACCGGAATAAAAATAATCGTCATGAAGACAAACAGGCCGGAGGAAAAAGCCGGTTTGGCAACTGTCGCCGGGTGCAGCCTGACGAGCGCCATTGAAAACAGCAGGCAAGCGGCGGCATGGGCCAGCAAGGCACCCATCAGCCGGGGCGCAAAAGGCCCAGGCGCCAGCATCAGGCTGGCGATCCCGGCATCGAGCACCAGTGCCAGCGCGCACAAGGGCCAGGCCAGCCACGCCCACGTCATAGCGCCGCCCCGGACGTTGGGCCAGGCGGCTCGGCGGGCACCGCCGTTGCGGGTTTCTCGGGCGGACCGGTTTTTCCGGCGCCTAGCGTTTCAATATCGCAGGCGGCGGCGATCTCCGACAGCAGGTCGCCGGCTGTGCGGTTTTTGTCCAGCATCCACAGGTAGGTGATGATGCCGCCCTTGGCGCCCCCCGCACCGGGCGGGCCGCTTTCCAGGCGCGCCAGAAAGCGTTTGACACCCGCCTCATCGGTCATGGGCAGTATTTTCACCACCACCGGCTGGCCTTTTCTATTTCTTGCAATCCAGCTTTGGTCCAGTCCCCGGCTGT
>Ga0209512_1001247_pt1 | contig 32734 bp, 37 predicted proteins | sample frozenSSSSmetaG_FD_184142 | JGI IMG/M metagenome (GOLD analysis project Ga0209512, IMG submission 184142) | Glacier valley bacterial and archeal communities from Borup Fiord, Nunavut, Canada, to study Microbial Dark Matter (Phase II) -... | ecosystem: Environmental > Aquatic > Freshwater > Ice >...
AGGCTTTCTCGGCTGTGGCGGGTAAAATCGTTTGGCATTCCTTCAGTTTATCCGCTCCTGTCTCGTTTCGCCACCCCCTCCTCCGCATCGCTCAACGCTTGGGCTGAGCAGTTACCGGAGAGAATGTATCGCTCGCGAAAACCCTGCAAGCGGACGCAACGAAAGGAGAGCAGGCGCAAACATTCGACTTTGTAAACTTCTCCTATGACGGACAATTCGTGTCTGCGCTGGGGAGTGCTGCCGATGGCAACAACAAAAACATGACCGTTGTGGTCTGGGACATGCAGGGGCGCGTCGTCGGTTTCTATCTGATACCGAATGCCTCGGAGCCAAAATTCATCATTGCGTGGTCACCGAAATCCAATACCATTGCAGGCACAGGCGTGTTTGGTGAGGCACCTGGATTGAAACTCTGGAATCTTTCGGCAAGCGGTATCGCTACTGAAGCCGTTAAATAAACCCTGGTCGCAGAGGTAAGACACGGTGCTCTCGCTGCATGTATTGCGGCGAGAGTGTTATTTGATTTGCCCCAAATCGCCACAAAGTGCTTGTCTTTGCAGCGGCTTGGGGTAAGCCTTTATCCCTGGTCAATACCTTGCGCGAGATCAGCCAGGGCTGCGGCACTCGCCACCTCAGCGTTCCCCTCGGCCTTGACGCCATACTTTGTTACAGCCTCAAAGTTGATAATATCGAGCAGTGCATGGTCTTTGGTGCGCTCCACTCGTGCGTCTTCAACCTGCTGAAAATGCGCAAATAGGCTTGTCGAGTGGCTCACTGTCATTGCCAATATCTCCTCCAGCCTGAGTTTACCCGATTGTCAACCCTCAGTTAGATGCACACGTCCTGAAACGCACTCAGGTAATCTTGAAAAGTGCGGCGTGCCATGCTATGCTTACCCACTAACTAATGTTATCCGACAATACACTATAGGCGTTTTTTATGAAACTTGCAGCATTACGCGAAGAAGTTTTTCACCTGCATATGGAACTTCCCAAACATGAGCTTGTTGTTTGGACGATGGGCAACGTCAGCGCGCGCGACCCCGAAACGGGTTTGATCGTGATCAAGCCGAGCGGCATTCGCTACGAAAACCTGACGCCTGAAAATATGGTAGTGGTCGATGCGCAAGGCAGCGTGGTTGAAGGCGATCTCAAGCCGTCTTCGGATACGGCGTCGCACTGCTACATCTATCGCAGCAAGCCGGAAATAAATGGTATTGTGCATACCCATTCGCGCTATGCTACGGCGTTCGCGGCGCTCGGAAAACCGATCCCATGCTTTTTAACGGGCATGGCCGATGAATTCGGCGGTGAGATTCCGTGCGGCGGCTTCGCGTTGATCGGCGGTGAAGCGATCGGGCAAGAAGTGGTGCGCTGCTTACAGGATTCGCGCAGTCCGGCAGTGATCCTGCAAAATCACGGCGTATTCGCAGTGGGTCATTCAGCCGAGGCCGCAGTCAAGGCGGCGGTGATGGCCGAGGACAGCGCCGCTACCAGTTGGCTTGCTCTGCAATTGAGCGCACAGCTTGGGCAGCCGATCCCCCTCTCGCAAGAAGATCTGGATAAGCTGCATCATCGCTACACGAATGTTTACGGGCAGTAACGCCGCGACCCCGTGATCACCAATACGATCGAAGGCTGGTTTGCGCGGCGCGGTTGGACTCCCTTTGCGTTTCAGCGCGAGACGTGGGACGCTTATCAGGCCGGGCGCAGCGGTTTGATCCACGCGGCCACCGGCACCGGCAAAACTTATGCGGCATGGCTCGGTCCGCTGAGCGAATGGCTAGCTGAGAATCCCACCTTTGACGCCGATCCAGCGACAGCGCCGCCCTTGCGTGTGCTGTGGATTACGCCCTTGCGCGCGCTGGCTGCCGATAGCGAAGATGCTTTGCGCGCCCCACTGAATGATCTTGGCCTGCCGTGGACGCTTGAGTCACGCACAGGTGATACGTCCGCTGCCGTGCGTAACCGTCAGCGAAAGCGACTGCCGTCCGCCCTGATCACACGCCCGAAAGTCTGTCGCTGCTGCTGACGCGACCCGATGCCGTGCGCCTGTTCGCTGATTTGCGCGCCGTGATCGTGGACGAATGGCACGAGCTGGCGGCATCTAAACGCGGCGTGCAAACTGAATTAGCACTGGCACGCTTGCGACAATGGCGGCCAACCTTGCGCATATGGGGCATATCGGCCACACTCGGCAACCTGAATACCGCGCTGGCAAGTTTGCTCGGCAATGATATATCGGATGGGCAGTTGATCCGTGGCTTGGCGCCCAAAGCGATCCGCGTCGAGTCGATCATCCCCGAAACGATGGAGCGCTTCCCCTGGGCAGGACACCTCGGAACAAAATTGCTGCCACAGGTGATCGCGCGGGTTGAAGCGGGTAACAGCGCTTTGGTGTTCACCAATACACGCGCGCAGGCCGAAATCTGGTATCAGGCGCTGATCGACGCACGCCCCGATTGGATTGGATCGGTGGCTTTGCATCACAGCGCCCTGGAACGCAAGACGCGCGATTGGGTTGAGCAAGGTTTGCGCGATGGGCTGCTGCGCTGTGTGGTATGCACGTCAAGTCTGGATTTGGGCGTCGATTTTACGCCTGTGGACAGCGTGATTCAGGTGGGCAGCCCCAAAGGCGTCGCGCGTTTATTGCAGCGCGCCGGACGCAGCGGCCACCAACCCGGCGCAGAAAGTCGAATTTTGTGTGTGCCGACGCACGCCTTCGAGCTGATCGAAGTGGCGGCGGCGCGTGATGCAATCGCGGCGGGCAAAGTGGAAGCGCGCGTGCCTTACGATCGTCCGTTGGATGTGTTGGCGCAGCACGCGGTCACCATTGCGTTAGGCGGCGGCTTCATGAGCGAAGAACTGCTCAGCGAGGTACGCACCACCTACGCCTACCGCGATTTGCTGGATGCGGAATGGGAATGGGTGCTCGACTTCATCACGCGCGGCGGGCCAGCCCTGCATAATTACCCGGAATATGCGCGCGTGAACATTCAGGAAGGGCGCTATGTAGTGACTGATTCGCAGATTGCGCGCCGTCACCGCATGTCGATCGGCACTATTGTGAGCGATACTTCATTGCGCGTGCAGTACCTCAAAGGTGGCACGCTCGGCCATGTCGAGGAGTCGTTCGTCTCGCGTTTACATGCGGGCGACAAGTTCGTGTTTGCCGGAAAAATCCTGCAGTTTGTGCGCCTGCGTGAGCTGACGGTGTGGGTGCGCAAAGTGACGGGCAAAACGGGCATCGTGCCGCGTTGGGGTGGCAGCCGCATGGCCTTTTCCAGCGAATTATCGGCGGCGGTACGCATCCGGTTGGAACAAGCGCGCGGCGGATTATTCGAGGGCGCTGAAATGGAGGCAGTGCGCCCGATCCTGATGCTGCAAGCCAAATGGTCACACATCCCCGCGCTGGATGAGCTGCTCATCGAACGGGTTAAGACGCGCGAAGGGCATCACCTGTTTTTCTATCCATTCGAGGGGCGCTCGGTTCATGAAGGGCTGGCCGCGTTATTCGCTTATCGGTTGGCGCGCTTACAGCCGATCACGTTCACGCTGGCGGTCAACGATTACGGCTTTGAATTGTTATCACCCGAACCCGCGCCGTTGGATATTGCGCTCAGCGGTGACGACTCGCTCTTTTCGACGCATCATTTGTTGGATGATATTACCGCCAGCTTGAACGCGTCCGAAATGGCAAAGCGCCAATTCCGCGAAATCGCGCGCATCTCCGGCTTGATCTTTCAGGGCTACCCCGGTCACCCGAAGACGGCGAAACAAGTGCAGGTATCCAGCGGACTGCTTTACGATGTGTTCGCGCGCTACGATCCGGCTAATTTGCTGGTTGAGCAAGCCGGCCGGGAAGTATTGGAGCGCCAGTTAGAGCGCAGCCGTTTAGCATTGGCGTTGGAACGTTTCACCAATGGACGGGTGACGCAAACGCAGCCGCCAGGGGTGACGCCGTTCGCCTTTCCGCTGTGGGTGGAGCGTGTCCGTGAGTCGGTCACCTCCGAAACGTTAGCCGATCGCGTGCAGAAGATGCAGCTTCGGCTGGAAAAAGTGGCTGATAAAAAGTAACAATTCAGCCCTCAGTCTCTTTCCTAAATTGAGGGCAGCTACTTATCGTAGTTTGCGCCGAATATTTGGGTCATCAATTCGCCAATATTCTGACGGTTGGGCGTCACCACGGTATCACCATTCCAGGCCATCGCGCGCGCGTATTGACCTTCAATCGTGCCGCGCTTGATGTTGTCGAACGGAATATCTTTGGCGTACACGATTAAGCCGAGCGTTTGATCCAGCGTGAGATTTGTTTCCACGTTATTTTGAAACTGTGACCACAACTGCGGCGCTTGTTGAAGCAGCTGCGGCAGCATATTGAGTCGCGTCACTTTATCGCGCAAGGCTAGAATAACCTGCTGCTGGCGATGGGTGCGCTCATAATCATTATCGCCGTGGCGGGTGCGTGCATACTTGAGCGCCAATGCGCCAACCATGTGAATGTGTCCGGCGGGAATGTGCAGCGGGTCGTAGCCGTTGTTCATATCAGGGTATTCGGGATCATCAATGACGGCGGGTACATCAATATCCACACCGCCAACGGCATCGACCAGCGCGATCACGGCCTGAAAATTAAAAATAACGTAGTGATCGACATGCAAACCCAGGTTGTATTGCACGGTTTGCATCGCGAGCAGTGGACCACCGTTGGGCGCTTTCAATTCCCCAATCTCAAAAGCGGTGTTGATCCGCTGCAAATCCGACTCGCCAGGGATCGGCACAAACAGATCGCGCGGAATGCTCAACATACCGGCACTGTGTGTGACTGGATCGACGCTCAGCACTATCATAACGTCTGTGCGCGAATCGCTCAGGCTGTCACCAGGCCGCTGATCGACGCCAAGCACGAGCACTGTATAGCGCGCCTTGCCATTCCAGGCCGAAACGGTGATCGGCGGCATCACATTCGCAAGTGGGAGCACGGGCAGCACCGGCGCATTGGTCGGAACGGCTGTCGCATCAGATGGGCGGGCGGCCCGCGTTGCGGCAAATACGCTAAGCGTCAACACTGCGATAATGCCGACCGCAGCAGCGCCAAGCACAATGTGAATCCAGCGCAGTTCCAGCGGCGCAAACTGCGGAACATTGGGCTGATCACCTGTTTGACGGCGTGCCATACGTTCACGGGTGCGCCCGCGTTTGCTGGTAACCGCATCAGGCAGCGCACGTTCACGCTTGCCATTGGCCGAAGCACTGGCTGAATCAGTCGGCGCGCTGGTCGTGTACCAGTGTCCCGGCTCGATCGGTGTCACCCTGTTTTTTGAACGCTGCGGGCGTTGTGGCTGGCTCACCGGACAAATTCCTTAGCACAGACAAATGACAGCTCATTATAGCGCGCGATAATCCGATTGTGCGGTGGCGGCGCAAATTGCCGAATATTTCTGCAAAAATGTAGCTGTTGCAATCTGAAAATCAGTGGGCAATAATTCTCAGCATGAGCATTCTACACAACAAACAGCAGATGATCCCATGCGGTTGATTCGCTTTCGCGCGCCGGACTCGGATGTGGTGCAAACTGGCACGGCTGTAGATGATCGCGCTATCAGCGAATCGGGTGCAGCGTGGCCGCTCGACGCGATAACGCTGCTGCCACCCGTCGCGCCATCCACCTTTCGCGATTTTTATGCGTTCGAGGAGCATGTCAAGACGGCGCGTAAACGGCGCGGGCTGGATATGGTGGCGGAGTGGTATCAGTTTCCGGTATTCTACTTTTCCAACACCAACGCTTTATACGGTCACGAGGCCGATATTCCGTATCCGGCCTATACGCGCGAACTCGATTACGAGCTTGAAGTGGCGTGCGTGATCGGCAAAGCAGGGCGCGATATTCGTGCGCAAGACGCCGACTCACATATTGCGGGCTACACGATCCTCAACGATTGGAGCGCGCGGGATGTGCAGCGTGAAGAAGTGAAAGTTGGCTTGGGGCCAGCAAAAGGCAAAGACTTTGCAACATCGGTGGGGCCATGGTTGGTCACGCCGGATGAACTCGCTGATCGCGCGCTCGTTTCCGAGGCAGGTTTGCGCTATGATCTGAGCATGGTAGCGCGCGTCAACGGGTGCGAATTATCACGCGGCAACCTCAAAAGTTTGCACTACCCATTTGCGCAGATGATCGCGCGCGCGTCGCAAAGCTGCGATTTGCACACAGGCGATTTAATCGGCAGCGGCACAGTCGGCACAGGCTGCTTGCTGGAACTCGGCGCGATCGAAACGCTTGGACGCTGGTTGCAACCGGGCGATGTGGTCGAGTTGGAAGTCGAGCGGCTCGGCGTGCTGCGCAATCGGATTAGTCTAATCGAAAGTGGGAAAATAAATCATGAAAACCATTAAAGTACAGGCACAAACGGACGCTAACGGCATATTGCGACTCGAACTGCCTATTCATATGCCGAATGCTGCATTGGAAGTGTTGATCGTCATTCAGCCAGCAGATGCCGCATTGTCAGCCCAAAATCAAGAGGCTGCGGACGTGACCGAACCGATCGATCTAAACCGTGTGAACAGTGTGACTCAGCAAATCGCGGACGACCCGATCGGCCACCTGAGCGATAAGCCGTTCAGCCGCGCCGCCTGGGGTCAATACGAAGATTAGTCTGGGTAGTGTTGTACCGTTGTAGTGTTATGAGGACTGAATAATATGCCGTTTTATCATCACCTGGGTCAGATGCCGCACAAGCGTCATACCCAGTTTCGCAAGCCGGATGGCACTTTATATCGCGAAGAAGTCATGGGCTTAGAAGGATTCGACGGACTGGAATCGCTGCTGTATCACGTTTCGCAGCCGACGCAGATCAAGCACGCTGAAAAGCTGGCCGATATGCGCGTCGAGTATAGCGACTTCGGAGCGCTGCGCCACCGCCATCTGCGCACTAAAGACTTTCCGGCGGGCGGTGATGCGATCAGCGGGCGGCGCGTGCTGCTCGGCAACAACGATGTGACGATGGGCATCTGCCGCCCCACCGAGTCGATGCGCTACTTTTATCGCAACGGTCAGGCATATGAGCTGTATTTTGTTCACAGCGGCGTCGGCACACTGCACAGCGTATTCGGCAAGCTGGACTTTCGGCCTGGCGATTACATCATGATCCCGTTCGGCGTCACCTGGCAAATGGAACTGCGCGGCGACGATCATCGCTTTCTGGTGTTCGAGTCGCCGAGCATGATCCAGACGCCCAAACGCTACCGCAACGGCTACGGCCAAATGCTGGAAAACGCGCCGTTCTGTGAGCGTGATATTCGCGTGCCGCAAGACCTGGAAACGCATGATGAGCGCGGCGATTTTGAGGTGCGTGTCAAGGCGCGCGACGAACTGACACAGCACATTCTCGATCATCATCCCTTTGACGTGATCGGTTGGGACGGCTACCTGTATCCGTGGATTTTCAATATCGAAGACTTTGAGCCGATCACCGGACGAGTCCATCAGCCGCCGCCCGTGCATCAAACGTTCATGGGTAACAATTATGTGATTTGCTCGTTTGTGCCGCGCCTGTTCGATTATCACCCGCTGAGCATCCCCGCACCGTACAATCACGCCAACGTCAACTCTGACGAAGTGTTGTATTATGTGGACGGCAACTTCATGAGTCGGCGTGGAATCGATACGGCGAGTTTCACGCTGCATCCGTCGGGCTTGCCACATGGTCCGCATCCCGGCACCGTGGAAGCGAGCATCGGCGCGCAAAAGACGAACGAGCTGGCGGTTATGTGCGATACCTTCCACTCGCTCAACGTGAGCGTTCAAGCGCTGGAATACGAAGATGAGAAGTATGCTTATAGCTGGCTGCCGCAGGCTTGAAACCTCTTTGTCATAGTAGTTCGCCACAGTAGATTGGTTGCTCAAAGCGCTGGGCTAAAGCCACAGGGCAATCTAGCTCCCTTCCCCTGTAATCGGGGGAAGGGTTGGGGTTAGGGGTCTGAACTTCACTAATTAACATCCACAGGAACACCCGCCTATGCAAATCGATCCCGCCGCGCTGACTCAGCAGCAGCTTTACAAAATTCTGGTTGGTTCCGTCGTGCCGCGCCCGATTGCCTGGGTGAGCACGCTGAATGCCGCCGGACAGCGTAATCTGGCGCCTTTCAGCTTTTTCAACGTGGTCTGCCCGCAGCCGCCGACGCTTTCGATCGCTACTCAAATTCGCGGCACGGATGGCTTGGAAAAAGACACCGCCTACAACATCCGCGCGACGGGTGAATTCGTCGTGAACATCGTGACCGAGGCGACACTCTCCGCCATGAACATCACGTCTACCGAATTTGCGCCGGAGGTGGACGAATTCGCCGCTGCCAGGCTGACGCCCGCGCCGAGCATCATGGTCAAGCCACCGCGCGTGCTGGAAAGCCCGATCCAGTTTGAGTGCAAGCTGAATCAGATCGTCATGATTCAAAATGGCCCGAATAATGCGCCGGGCGGTGGCAGCCTGATCTTGGGGACGATCGTGTACATCCATGTCAGCGACGAGGTGCTGCTGGATAACTACAAAATCGACGCCCGCGCGCTGCATCCCGTCGGACGTTTGGCGGGCGCGGAATATTGCCATGTGACCGATCTGTTCGCGCTGGAACGACCCGGCCCACCCGCTCCGTCTACTGTGACGCCACCCGCCACGTGCCCATGAAAATCGCGATCCTGTCGCACTATTTCGCCCCTGAACCCGGTGCGACGGGCGCGCGTCTGCTTGAATTGAGCCGCGAATGGGTGCACGCCGGGCACAGTGTGCGGGTGCTGACTTGTTTTCCGAATCACCCCACGGGCATTGTGCCGCCCGAATATCGGCATAAATTGACCCAACACGAAATACTCGAGGGCGCCGATGTATTCCGCAGCATGATTTATGTGACTCCCGGCGGAAGCGGATCGCTGCGCCGACTGATCGGGCAAATGACATTCATCGTATCGTCGTTGATGCTCAGCGCACCGCGCGTAGGCGCAATCGATGTGGCGATCGGGTCATCACCGACGCTGTTTTCGGCGGTAGCGGCGTGCCTGTTCAGCATGGCGCGGCGCATCCCGTTTATTTTTGAGGTACGCGACCTGTGGCCTGCCATTTTCGTTGAATTGGGCGCGCTCAAACCCGGTATCGCACTGCGCATCCTTGAGGCAATTGAGATGTGGCTGTATCGGCGCGCTGCCCGGATCGTCGTGGTGACTGAGGCGTTCCGCGAGACGATCGGCGCACGCGGCATTGATCGTGCCAAGATCGCGTTCATCCCAAACGGCGCGGACGTGTCGTTTTTCACGCCGGGTACTCACGATAACGCGATACGCCGCCAATATGCGCCGGACGCTCGTTTCGTCGCTTTATATATCGGCGCGCACGGCATTTCGCAGCGGCTGATCACGCTGCTTGATACGGCGGAAAAGCTGCGCGATCGGCGCGATATTGCGTTTTTGATCGTGGGTGAAGGCGCTGAACGTGACATGCTGATCGCGGAAGTGGCGCGGCGCAAGCTGTCGAATGTGCAGATGCTGCCCGCACAGCCCAAAGCGCTCATGCCTGATTTTTACCGCATGGCCGACGCTTGTTTCGTACCGCTGCGCGATATTCCGCTGTTTGCGAAGTTCATCCCCTCCAAAATGTTCGAGATCATGGCCTGTGGCCGCCCGATTTTAGGCAGCGTCAGCGGTGAAGCGCGTCAGATTTTAGAGCGCTCAGGCGGCGCGTTGTGCGTCGATCCTGAGGATGCGGCGGGGTTGGCGGCAGCGGTCGTGCAGCTCGCGGATGATCCGCTATTGGCGGCGCAGTTGGGCGCACAGGCTCGCGCTTTTGTCGAAAGCAATTATCGGCGCGATGTGCTGGCAGCGCGCTATCTGGAGGTACTGCGGACGGTGACGCCAGCCAACTAATCACGATCGGGAACTTTTCCGCAATGCGCAGCGTTTCATGAGTATGGTTCAGGTTCATGAAAGGACTCAGTCATGCGACGTTTTGTGCTTCTTTTTTCAGCAGCGACAGCGGTACTAATCGCGGCCATTAGTTTTACGGCAGTCAGCGCAGCGATTTTTGGTGAAAGTGTGCTCAACGGCAATGGGCGCGCGGTCGTGAGCGATCAGGGTATCGCAATTACCCCGGCACCACAGCCATTTCCGCCCCAACCGTTTCCGCCCGCGCCCGATGAAAGCCAGTTGATCATTCGTTCCTACCGCGTGAACGTGACAATCGACAATCAAATCGCGACCACGCAAATTGAGCAGGATTTTGTCAATCTTGGCGGGCGACCAGCCGAAGGCGCATATCTGTTTCCGCTGCCCGTTGGCGCTGCCGTCTCCAACCTGACCATGATCATCAACGGTCAGCCGATTCAGGCGCAAATCCTGGACGCCAATCAGGCGCGCGCCATCTATACCGATACGGTGCGCCGCCTGCGCGATCCGGCGCTGCTGCAATACATCGGACGCAGTGCGATTCAGGCCAACGTATTCCCGATTCCGGCGGGTGAAGAACGCAAGATTCAGATTACCTACAGCCACATTCTGAGCGCCGAGAACAGCCTGCTCAGCTATAACTATCCGCTGAAAGCCGACTACCTGAGCCACGCGCCGATTCAGCAGGTGAGCGTATCGGTTGACGTGACCAGCAAAGACCCGATCAGCAGTGTTTATTCGCCGGATGCGCTGGTTGCTATCTCGCGCCTGGATGATCATCACGTCAAGGCCGGTTTTGAGACTTCAAATTATCTGCCGAGCACCGATTTTCAGTTGTATTACGCGATTACCACGGGCGCGATCAGTGGCAATGTGCTGACCTACCGCACCAGTGCCGATGAAGACGGCTATTTCATGCTGCTGTTGACGCCGCCCACCTCGATCAGTGCCAACCTTGCGATCCCTAAAGATGTGGTGCTGGTGCTCGATCAATCCGGCTCTATGCAGGGCCCAAAGTGGGATCAAGCGCGCAGCGCAGCGGGGTTTGTGCTGAAACATCTCAACCCGAACGATCGCTTCAACGTGATCGTGTTCAGCACGGGCTATCGCATCTTTGCGCAAGCGCTGCAAAAGGTCGATCAAGCAGACGCGGCAGCGAGTTGGGTCAACGGCTTGCAAGCCGAAGGGGGCACTGATATTAACGGCGCGCTCACCGAAGCACTCAGCATGACCGACCCAGCTCGGCAAACCACGCTGTTGTTCATGACTGATGGCGAGCCAACCGAAGGTCAAACCGACTTGAACACCATTATCCAGAATGTGCAAGCGAAGGCGACGCCTAATCTGCGCGTTTTCACTTTTGGCGTAGGGGATGATGTGAATACCTATCTGCTCGACTCGCTGGCAACTGATTTTCACGGTGCAAGCGTGTACGTGCGCCCCACTGACAACATCGAAGACAAAGTGAGCAATCTGTACAACAAAATCACGTCACCTGTGCTGACCAATATCAAGCTCGATTTTGGCGGCGTGACCGTCGAAGATTTGTATCCCTCTGCGCCACTGCCCGATCTGTTTGCCGGATCGCAGTTGATCGTCACCGGGCGCTTTCGCGGGACGGGCACTGCCAATGTGACGCTCAGCGGCGATCAGAACGGCAAAGCGCAGAGCATCGCGTTTCCGGCGTTGAGCTTTCCGGCCAATGCAGGCGGCCAACCGTTCGTCGCGCGTTTGTGGGCGACTCGCAAGATTGGCTACCTGTTGAATCAAATTCGGCTGCATGGCGAAACCGCCGAACTGGTCGATGAAGTGACGCGGCTCAGCGTACGCTATGGGATCATCACGCCGTACACCGCGTACCTGATCCAGGAGAGCGATATTCATGCACAAACGGGCGAAGGCGGACGCCCTATTGCACTGCTGCCAACGGGTAATCCACCTTCAAAGAGCATGATGCCAGTGACGGGCGGGGCGGCGGTACAGGATGCGCAAAACTCGAACAGCCTGGCTGGAGCGGCTGCGCCCGCGCTTGCGCCGACTTACCTTGCCACCAATGCACCTGCTGCGAATGGACGGGGCGCAGTCAATAATGGAATGTCAACGGCTGCGGCGACGATGAGCGCTGCACCATCAACCGTGAACAGCGCGCCGATCAAACAGGTGGGCGATCGAACCTTCATTCAGCGCGGCGGGGTGTGGATCGATACCCAATATGTCGCCAGTAACATGACGGCGACGCCTGTTACAGCGATTGTGTTTGCGAGCGATGCCTACTTCAATTTGCTGGCAGCGCATCCTGATTTGGCGGACGTATTCGCGCTCGGCAATCATATCATCGTCGTGATCAGCGGCACGGTCTATGAGATCAAAGCAGCGTAAAACGAGCAAAGAAATATCAGACGGTGCGGCGCGATCGATTTAGCACCGCGCCGATCATCTGCGCATTGACCTGTCGCAATTGGCGCATCGCCATACGCGCTGCCCGCCGTTGGGTATGCTGCGCATCGACTACGAACAGCACACCTTCCAGGTTAGGCGCCAGCGTCAGGGTATCGCTTGTCGCGCGAACGGGTGGTGTATCGATCACGACTAATTCAAATTGCTCGGCCAGCTTGCGCACTACCTCCAACATCTGCACCGATCCGACGATCTCGGCGGGGTTAGGTGGCAAGGGGCCGCTGGTCAGCACACTCAAACCGTCGATCGGCGTCCGTTTGAGCGTGTGCAGTGGTATATCGCTTGCTGCGTCGCTAGCGGGTCGTAGTGCCGCCTCATAGAGAAGCGTCGTCAGTCCATCGCGATTGCTCAATTTGAACCATTTGTGCTGTGTCGGCGTGCGCAAATCGGCGTCGATGATCAGCACGCGGTGACCTGCCTGTGCCAGCGCAATGCTCAGATTAGCCGCGATCAAGCTCTTGCCTTCGCCCATACCAGCACTGGTGACCGCGATCACGCGACAAGTGCCGCTGTTCTGGATTGCTTTGGCTAATTTTTGGTAGGGTTCGGCGTGAGGCGCGTCCGCTTGAAAGATCAGCCGATCGTCACCGGGCTTGAAACGCAGCGGCGGGATCGCGCTCAACACGGTAAGGCCGAGTCCGCGCCGGATCGCTTCGGGCGAACGCAGCGTATTATCCAGCGCGCCGATCAATGTGCTGACACCAACGCCCAATCCGCCACCGATCAGTGCCGCAGCTATGACGCTTTCCCACAAAGGTAAGGTTGCGATCAAAATTGCAGGGCTGGCTGCGTTCGCGATGCGCAGTTCCGGCGATCCACGTGGCAGCGCATTCTGGTGAATGAACAGCGTGCTGTAATCCGACTGTAACAGCACATAACGCAAAAGTGCATCGCTGCGCCGTGAGCGTAAATCGCTGAGCACCGCCGGATCGCGCGCTGCCGCAATTTGTGTATCCAGCGTTTGCGATTCTGCATGTGTCGCGTCAAGCTGAGTTTGCAGATCGGTTAACTGCTTTTTAAGCGCAAGCACATCCGGCGTATCGGTCAATCGCGCATTTTCCGCGATCAACTGTTGCGCGAGTGCGTCGGCTAATGCTTGCGGCTGTGTGGCGATCGTGCTGCTGACGTTGAGCGCGATAAGCTGTGTATTGGGCAGGCTTTCAAGGCTCATTGCGCTGGATAATGCATCTGCGCTGAGTGGGCTTTGCGCAGTGTCCAGCGCCGCTTGTAACGTGGCGGGCGTGCGCAGGAGATGGGTGTAGGTGTCGAGCAAACGCGGCCAATCAACGGCCAGGCCCGCGTTGTTCGCAAATAATATGGCGCGCGATTGATAATGCGGCGGTTGGCTGCTGAGCACGCCATAAACAAGGCTTGCCGCTAATAGGGCACCCATCAAGGCGATGCTGATGCGCTGCCACGAACGCGCAGAGGGTTGATTTCGTTGGCTCATAGCGCACAGTGTACCGCACGGCAGCGGCTTAAAGTGCTGTTGAAGTTTCTGTAGGGGTGCAATCCGAGCGCTGCGCCCCTACAAAATCCGCTGAAGCCCTGCCAGATAAAGAAGCGTCAGCTCTCGTGGATCTCGACCGAAGTAATCTTATCGCCGGGGTTGCGATCGCTGCCCGGATCGCGCTCACGAATGCTCATCAGGACTTTGAGTCCTTCAGCATCAGCGATCTTGCCGAATACCGCGTGCTTGCCGTTCAGATGTGGAGTCGCGGTGTGCGTGATGAAGAACTGTGAGCCGTTGGTATTCGGGCCAGCGTTCGCCATGCTCAGCACGCCGGGGCCGTCGTGACCAATTTGCAGTGCAGCCTTTTCATCGTCCCACTTATAGCCAGCGCCGCCGGTGCCAGTCGCTGTCGGATCGCCGCCCTGCACCATGAAATTCTTGATCACGCGGTGAAAAGTAGTGCCGTCGTAGAAGCCTTCTTTTGCCAGAAAGACGAAGTTGTTGACCGTTTTCGGCGCGCGATCGGCGTATAGGTTCACTTTAATATCGCCGCGCTCGGTGTGAAAAATCGCGGTGTAAGTTTTCTTCGGATCGATGTGCATATCTTGCGCTTTGTCGTACGTTTTAGCCACGGAAGCATCTCCTATAGTGTTCGATTGAGCCTGACGAGTATAGCGTAATTTGCTTGCAATTGCCCCGAACAATTAACCCCAAGACCCTCATGTTCGGCTATACGTAACGCGCTATAATCAGCCCTACTATTGATCGAAAGGATTTTTACTGTGATTGTTCAAGCACCGTCTGAAACACTGAACTTAAATTTGAGCGCCGAACACGAGGCTTTGCGCGCCGCCGTGCGTGACTTTGCTCGCAAAGAGATCGCGCCGATTGCTGCCCAATTCGATGAGTCGGGCGAATTTCCGTATGACACCATCAAAAAGATGGGCGCAATGGGCTTGATGGGCATTGAAGTGCCTGAGGAATACGGCGGCGCGGGCATGGATACCGTGGCCTACGTGCTGGCGATGGAAGAGATCGCCAAAGTGGACGCTGCACACAGCACCATTATGAGCGTTAACAACAGTCTGGTTTGCCTGGGCTTGCAAAAGTTCGGCACGGAAGCGCAGCGCATAAAATATCTGAAGCCGATCGCCAGCGGTGAAAAGATCGGCGCGTACAGCCTGACCGAACCCATGAGCGGCAGCGACTCGGCCAACATGAAAAGCCGCGCCGTGCTCAACGCAGACGGCACCCATTACGTGATCAACGGGCGCAAGGCGTGGGTAACGAGCGGGCCGGTGGCGGATACGGTGGTACTGTTCACGATGACCGCACCCGATCAAAAGCAAAACGGGATCAGCGCGTTCATCATCGAGACGGATAAACCAGGCTTTGCGCCGGGCAAAAAAGAGCCGAAACTCGGCATTCGTGCCAGCGCTACCAGCGAATTGATCTTTGAAGATTATCAGTGTCCCGTGGAAAATATGCTCGGCCAACCGGGACAAGGGTTCAAGATCGCCATGACCATCCTTGACGCCGGACGGATCGGGATCGCCGCGCAATCGTTGGGAATCGCGGAAGCCGCCTATGAAGCGTCACTTGAATATGCCAGCAATCGCGAAGCATTCGGCGCTCCGATCGGCACTTTCCAGATGATTCAGGCCAAGATCGCGGATATGAAGACGCGCATTGAAGCATCGCGTTTGCTGATTTACAGCGCCGCGCTTGCCAAAGAACGCGCCAAAACGACCAATGCGCGCTATACCACCGAAGCGAGCATGGCGAAGTTGTTTGCCAGTGAAACGGCGATGTTCTGCGCGCATGAGGCCGTCCAGATTCACGGCGGCATGGGCTACAGTAAAGAGCTGCCGATCGAGCGTTATTTCCGTGACGCCAAGATCACCGAAATCTACGAAGGCACCAGCGAAATTCAGCGCATGGTGATCGCGCGTAACGAGTTGAAGCTGCGCTAACCTGGCGGAATGCGCGGCAAAATATCCGGCAGATCGATCCCGCGCGGCCATGTTGGAGTTGGGGCGAGCGGCGGCGCGGGCAGCAAATTGATCGAAAAGAGCAGCGTCACGATCAAGAGCGCAGCAATCACGGCGATCAGGATGAGGCGCTGCACAAACGCGGCTGAATGTGACATTGTGTATCCCATTAGCTCGAATGGCTTGATTCAATGCGGCGGCACGCAATGAATGCGCTCGGCGCTTGCGTGTCGGGCGGGATTGATGGCTCACGCTGGCGGATCGCTTTTTGGGCGCGCGCTCCTAGCGGCATGATCAGCCGATCTTCCAGCCACATAGCGGCCAGCGGAAAGCGTCCGTAAACTTTTGCGCCGATCGCTTTGAGCGGCGCGTAACCCTGCTCAACGCCAGGGCTGAAACACTCGACGCGGAAACCGTGCGCTGCCAGCGTATCGATCAGCGTGCGCGGCTCATAACGCCGAAAGTGTCCGGCCAGCACGTCATGCACTGTCCATAAAGCAGCTTGTAATGGCACTGAGAAGAAAAACAGCCCGCCCATACTGAGCACCCGCGCGATTTCGGCAAAGGCGGCTTGATCGTTTTCAAGATGTTCGAGCACTTCGCAGGCCGCCACCATATCCAGACTGCGATCGGCCAAAGGTAATTGATCGGCGCTCGTCAGCAGGGGTACGCCGCCGTGCCGCTGCAAACGCGCTAACGCCACGCTGCTCACGTCTGCGAACAGCGTATCGCGTACCGGCAAACGTGGCCGCAACCCTGCCCCGATCTCTAAACGGCGCGGTGCATCCAGCACATGCGGCGCGATGATCGACCATTCCGGCCACGCTTGCGGCTTCCAAAGGTGACCACGCGCCCAGACCAGATCGTAAAAGGCGGCTTGCTGCTGAACGTTCATGCGTCAGGCGTTGGCATCGGCAAATGCTCAAGCACCCACGCTAACAGCGTCTCTACATCTTCGACATTGTTGGCGATCACGTCAGCACTTTCGCGCACCAGCGGTATATCGGTTGCGCCCAACACAGCCACGTTCAGCCCTTGAATCTTGCCAGCACTGCGCAGCCCTTTCAGCGACTCGAAGGCGGCTACGTCGGTGAAGTCGTCGCCCAAAAACAGCGCCGCGTCCAATTGGTGTTTAGCGATCAAGTTCGCCAGCGCAGTGCCTTTATCCGCAGCGATCGGCGGGCGAACTTCCCAAATCGTGCGCCCTTCGCTGAGCTGAAAGCCATAGTTCGCATTAACTTGTTGCAAGCGTTCCTGCAATTTCAAGCGCACTTGTTCGGGTTGTTCAGCTTGCCGATAAGTGATCGACATGGTGATCCGCTTGTTCTGGTGACGCACGCCCGGAATCGTCGGCTCGCCTAGATCGCGCGAAAAGTTGTTGAGTCGTTCTTCCCACACGCGCGCCGCTTCCAACACCACCACTTCATCGTCGCGCAGTTCTTCCAACCCGTGATTACCGATGTACGCAATATCTGGCAGTTGGACATAGCTCTGCAACTCTCTGGCGGCGCGTCCGCTGATCAGCGCAACGAGTGGCAGCCGTGCGGTCAGCGCGATGATCAGTTCGCGATTGCGCGGCGTCAATTGCGCCACTTCCGGGTAGGGCTTGAAATAACTGAGCGTGCCGTCAAAATCCGACAGCAGCCCAAAACGTGGCGCGCTGATGACCGCGCTCAGGCGATCCAGTGCGGTTGTCCAATGCATATCCGTCATAAGCTAATCCTTCCAAATAGCGAGCAGCGCTTTTACTGACCGTTAGTGTACCGCGCTCACACTCTATAATTTCTGGGCTGTTGCAAAGTCGTTGACCCCTAACCCCAAAAACCCCTAAGTGCAAGGCAGTTGACCCCTAACCAAAAACCCTGATTAGTTGACCCCTAACCCCAACCCTTTCCCCGATTACAGGGAAAGGGAGTCAAATACAGGGGAAGGGAGTCAAACGCGGTACCAAGTGTTGCCTTCCCCACTTATAGTGATCCGGCAAAGCGGGACCTTCGCACAGCGTTTACCCCCTTCCCCTGTAATCGGGGAAAGGGCCGGGGTTAGGGGTCAATCTTTTGTGCTGCTTGACAAAAGTAGTTCTATGGCGTACTATCTTGATATTGGAAAAGCGAGCGTAATGTCGTCAAGCGCGACTCATGAGGGGCCATTGGATCCAGATCAGCCAGATTGGGACATTAAGAAGCATCATCGTCAGGTATTCATGGCAGCCTTTGGCGATTTCACGAAAGATTGGCCGGAACTGTCGGTGTCGATCGAATTGATGCGGAATGTCCACAAAACTTATCACGTTCTGGATGCCGCGCAAGAAGAATACTTGAAGCCGTACAATTTGACAGCGGCCAAGTTTCGGCTGTTGGTCTGGTTGATTGCTTGCGACAAAATCGGCTATGCAGACGGACTAATGCCGTCGCAGCTCAGCCGTTTTCAAGGGGTCAGCCCCAACACGGTGAGCGCTTTATTGTCTGGTGCGCAGGAGCAAGGTTTGATTGAGCGCGTTCGCCACCCGACCGATCATCGCAAACAGATTATCACGATCACACAAACCGGGCGCGATTTGATCAGCCAGATTAATGCCAGCTACGCGACTCATCTTCAAAACATGTTCGCAGACTTGACGCACGAGGAGTGCGAAATTCTGATCACGCTGTTGCACAAATTGACACATTCGATCCAAAGCGCCGTGCCACATCCCGCGCATGTGGCGGAAGAAAAGTAAAATTGTTTGAGGGCTACTCAACCTTTGATGACCTTAACTCTGAAATCGGCATAGATACCAAAATGGTTCAACGTGCGACTTTGCGTATCTACTGAGTTCCCTTACAACTTTTTAATGAATTCAATGCGATTACCGAATGGATCGCGGAACTCAAAACGATCATAATGGTCGATTGGTATGCTCTCCAGGGTTTCAATGCCCTGTTCATTCAACTTAGTGCGCCAATACGTTAAATCATCAACCTGATATGCAATATGCGCTTTTGTCGCATGTCGATTGACACCATCTTCAAGACTGATATGCACTTCTTGCGTACCAATTTTCACCCAAAAGCCGCCACGATCCTTAAGCAATGCTGGCTTTTCAATTTCTTGGAGATTGAGAAAACCACAATAGAAAACACGCGCTTGTGCTTCAAACTCTTTGGGCACAGTGATCTGCACATGATGAATATAAGTGATCAAAGCGCAACCTTCACGATATACAGATATTTAGCGTTCTGCCTCAATTGACTCATTAAAAATTGCTCGTAAAAACAAAAAGCCCCAGTCTTTCGACTGAGACTCTTTGCGCTCGGTAGCACTTCTTACTTCACAAAAGTGAAGAGGGGTGCTACCGAGCTACGCATACTACTGTCGTACATACGCACCACCTCCTCTATCCATAGGATGGCAATTTAAGTTGCAGGCTTTTATCTGCCCGCGATGTCGATTACTCAACACAGATATCAGTATATAATGGTGCGCTGATTTTGTCAACTGCTAGTTTGCGCCTCTTATGTGTTACTCATAAACAGCGCTATTCAATATCGACACGGCGTACCTGACTCACGTTGAAATGCCGATCGCGTTCGATGATCGAGGTCAGAATCAGCTTGGCAAAACGAAAAAAGTCTTTCATCTGATCGATGCGCTCAATGTAAAAACCAGCCAGCTTCTGATCCGCTTCCGACATGCCGCTCATATTTTCACGTAAGCGATCGATACCCGTCTCCAAAATGTCGATCGCATGATTCACGTCGCGCATTTCGCGGCTGCCGAGCACATTGGTCAGAATGCGCCACAGGTCGGACTCGGCCTCATAATATTTGCGCCGATCGCCCCGTACCCATACTTCGCGCACCATGCCCATATTTTCGAGCGTGCGCATGGTCATACTGACGCTCGCCTTCGATATATCCAGGTGCGCCATCAGATCATCCAGGCTCATCGGCTCCGGGCTGAGCAGCAGTGCGCCGTACATCTTGCCCATGACCTTGTTGTAGCCAAAATAATCGGCAAGCTGTCCCAGGCCGTCCAGCGTACTGTCGTTCACCGCGCGCAAATGCGGCTCTTGGGGCAGCATGGTATTTGAAACGTTCTGATCGGCCATAAACGGAGTCTCCAAAGTTTCTCCGATCCTAGCAGCGAATCAACGCGTTAGCAAAGAGAGCAACAGCACAACGATGAGGACGATCAACAGCACCAGAATCACGACACCCACCACACCCGCGATCTTCAAGCCCTTGCTCACCATAGGGTTAACACCCGGAGCCGCACCTTTGGCAGCATCTGGTTCAGGCGCATTTTCCTTGCTGGCCGCAGTCGCCGCCTTTATTTGCTGTGTGCGCCGAGCAGGGTTGGCACGATCGCCTAAGTGCTCGGCAATGTAAGCATCCGGGTCGAACTGCGCAAACGGATCGTCGGGCGATGGCGGCAGCGGCACATTGTTACTCATAGCGTAACGCCTCAATAGGATTAAGGGCGGCGGCACGGCTGGCCGGATACAAGCCGAAGAAAATTCCGATCACCGCTGAAATAGTGGTGGCGAGCAAAACACTGTTGATGCGCACGCTTGCATCCAACGTGGGTACGACTGCGCGAATGATCAGCGTGCCGATCAGCGCAATTAGCACACCCACCGCACCGCCCGTGAGCGCTAATACCGTCGCCTCGATCAGAAATTGCAGCAGGATATCCCAACGGCGCGCGCCAACTGCTTTGCGTAAGCCGATTTCACGCGTGCGTTCGGTCACCGTGACCAGCATAATGTTCATAATTCCAATGCCGCCTACCAATAAGCTGATACCCGCGATAATGCCTAGAAAGATCGTCAGCAAGCTCGTGATCTGCCCAAAACTTTGCAGCAAATCTTTTTGCGTCAAAATCTGAAAGTCGTCCGCGCTGCGAAAAGTGATATTGTGAACACGTCGCAAGGTATCGCTGGACTCTTGCACCATCGCGTCCATGCCCGTTTCGCTTTGCGACTGCATATAAATCACCGTGATCGGCTTTGCGCCGGATAAATCGCGATTGCTTTGCAGGCGGACTTGTCCGGTGGACAGCGGGATCACGATAATATCATCAGCGTTACCAAAACTTGTGCCGCCATATTTGGTCAGCACGCCGATCACGCGGAACGGCACATTATCGATCCGAATCGTTTCACCGATGGGCGACGCGCCGTCCGGGAACAACGCGTGCAGCACCGATAAACCGATCACGGCCACGCGCGCTTGCGTCGTCTCGTCCTGATCATCGAACAGACGCCCCAACCCCAAAACACGGTTGCGCACAGTGAAATAGATGGGCAGCGTAGAGGTGATCGACGTATGCGTTTTGAGGCCGTTATACAGCACATCGCGCGACAAATTCAGCAGCGGCACTACATATTTTGCATCCGGCACGTTGAACGGATCGGCCAATGCTTGTGCGTCGTGTTCGGTGAGCGATGAAAAGCGCACGCTGTAGCTGCTCGATCCAGAGCCGCCACCCCCTGAAAATGACGAAGGCAGCACAAAAGCGAGGTTCGTGCCGATCCCTAAAAATTGCCCCGCCACATAGTCCTGCACGGCTTGCCCCAACGATACCAGCACGATCACCGCCGCTACGCCAATGCTGATGCCGAGCATGGTCAGCGCCGCCCGCAGCTTATTGGAGAGCAGCCCGCCAAAGGCAACGCGAATGTTTTCCAGAAGTCCGTTCACCGTTACGGCCTCATTCCGGCACCGTGATTTGTCCGGCGTGAACTTTCCACTGAGTCGCTTTGCTCAAAAAAGCAGACGTGAAAATGTCCGGCTCGGTGGTTGTCAAGATTGCCTGTGATGCGCCCGCGATGCGCTCCAACAGATAGGCGCGCCGTTTAGCGTCCAGCTCTGCCACGACTTCATCCAGCAGCAAAATCGGCCATTCGCCAATCGTTTGGCGCATCCAATCTAATTCGGCCAGCTTGATCGCCATGACCGCCGTGCGCGCTTGTCCGCGTGAGCCGTATAAGCCCAAATCGTGACCGTTGACGTGAAAGCGCAGCTCATCGCGCTGTGGCCCAATGAGCGTCATGCCGCGCGCAATCTCGCGCCCACGTTCCGCCGCCAGCGCCGCCCGGAACTGCGGCTCGACTTCACACGGGTCAAGCTGCCGATGCAAATCGAAGCCATGCAAATCAAATGCCAATTGACCGTCTAAATTAGCAGCAGCAGTGAAGCTCGGCTGATATTCGAGTTCGAGCGTTTCCGCGCCGCGCGTCAATTCGTGGTGAACGGCTTGCGCCAACGTTTCGAGTTCGCGTAGTAAACGCTGCCGCCCGGCGATCAGGACACTGCCCGCCGTGCTGATCTGTTCATCCCAATAGGCCAGCTCGCTGACATTGGTTTGGCGTGCCTGAATACGTCGCAAAAGCGCGTTGCGCTGTTCCAGCACTTTGTCGTACAGGTGCAAAGCGCGTGCGTAATCGGCGTTGGTTTGCGCCAGCGTGATATTCAGATAGCGCCGCCGATCGCCCGGTGAGCCTTCCACCAGCGCCAAATCCTGTGGCAAAAACATGACGACGTTCACCTGACCGAGCAAGTCCATCTGGCGGCGCGTGACGCCATTCACGCGAATTTCCTTGCGCAGCCGGACGCCGCCTTCGATTGCATCGCGGATCAGCGTAATGTCAATTTGAGTCTTGGCGGCGTGGCGGTTAGCGATCTCGGCACTGACCCGCGCGAAGGGCAGCACATCGTTTTCTGCGCGCCAATTCAAAAGCTGTCGATCGGAGGTTGCCCACGGCGATCGCGACGTTGCCAGATAATAGACGGCTTCCAACAGGCTGGTTTTACCCTGTGCATTTTCGCCATGCAGCAAGACGGTACCTGCTGGCAAGCCAATTTCCAAGCGCGCGTAATTTCTGAAATTGGTCAACGACAAATGCTCAAGGCGCATGATGAAGGGGCACTGTTAAGCCATGTGAGAACGCTCATTTTACCGCAAAACAGCGCATGAATCCAGCAAAGCGTGTAAAATCCAGGGTCGCTGTTTTACGCTTATCAGGATCAATGCATGTCGAATCGTCCAGGCTTGCTCACGCCACAAGTGCCGACCCGCGAATCGCCGCACTACCGCCGCGTATGGCGAACGGCTGCCTTCGAGATTGCGCTGCTGTTGATCGGCGTCGGTCTGATCTTGCTGATCACGCGCGTGCTGCCGATCGCGTTTGGCGGGACGCAACGTCGCCTGATCGGAGTGGCATTGGCAGTATCGCCATTGGGATTGTGGGCGCTCGTGTCGTATCGCGCGGAACGACAAGCGCAGCAGCCTCGATCGCGCCTGCTGTTGGTGATCGGCTTGACGTTGTTAGCCGCCAACGCGATCGGCGTGCCGTTGGTCGATCGGTTGTTTGCGCCAGATAGCTGGCTTGCCAATGCGGATGGCCTGACGCGCTTGTTCGGTTACACGCTGACGGCTGGCATTACGGCGGAGTTCCTCAAATTTGCGGTGATCCGATACAGCGTCTGGCAAGATTGCTTTCGGATACGCATTGATGGTGTGGCGTACAGCATGGCAGCGGCGATCGCGTATGGGGCGGTGCTCAATGTCAATTTTGCGCTGAACGAGATCGCAGAACCAGCGGCGATCGCCTTGCGTGTGGCAGGCGTCACACTGAGTCAGCTCGCGATCGGCACGATCATGGGCTACTGGTTGGGCGAACTGAAGTTCTCTAAGCCCGCGATTTTTTGGCTGCCGCTCAGTTTAGGCTTTGCGGCACTGCTGCAAGGGCTGTATACCGTATTGCGCGGCAGCTTTGTAGTCGGCGGCTTCAGCGGCAGCGCAACGGGCAGCTTGCCAGCGATCGGGCTTGGCGCGGCGATCGGTTTGGTTGCGCTGATATTCCCGATCGTCAGCTTCCTGATCAACAGCGCCAACGCTCGCGAACGGCGCAGCCCGGAGTTCCTACGATGAACAGCATTCGCAGCGGCTCAACCAACAGTTCGTCAGTCAATAGTTTGACAACGCGCCAACGTTGGTCAACCTATCTGACCATCGTGCTGACTACTGCGGCACTGGCAGCGGGTGTATTGCTGCGCTCCAATGTCGAGAACGCAACGCGCCTGTTTGAGGACAAAGTGACCGGCATCAGCACCCGCTATCCAACCAATTGGCTCTTAGAGCGGGGCAGCACTGCCAGCGATTTTGTGTTTCGCGCGCAGGATTCGGCGGCGCTGCCTTTCAAGACGACACTCAGCGTATCGATCGTGCCGATTGGTCCGAATGCCACCGTCTACGATGTGGCTGAACTGCTCACCTTGCGACGGGCGCAATCGTTAGCGTCGTATACATCGCTGTCGATTACGCCGATTACGTTAGCCAATGGCAGCGCGGCCACTCAAATGAATTACGCCTTTGCCGCGCCCAAGACGAATCCGGTTTTGCAAAGCCTGCCGATCGTGGTGTCCGCGAGCGATGTGATCGTGCTGTCGAAAGGACAGGCGATCATCGCCACCTTTCAATCGGACGCTCAAACGGTGGATCAGAACCGCCATTATTTTGATGCTTTCTTACGCCGCCTGACGTTCTAGCGAACATGTTAACAATCGATATTTGGACGAACTGAGCATTTACGCCACAATTACAGGACAATTCCTTGCATAATGCTCAACACGAGGCTATTTTGATTCAAGTTCGCGAACTTGCTCAGCTTTCCGCCGCCGAGCGCACCGTCTTGATGCGCCGCTCTGAACAGGATATTTCGGGTCTGCTCACCACAGCGCAAGGCGTGATCGACCGTGTGCGACAAGACGGCGACAACGCACTGATCGACTTCACGCGCCAATTTGATGCGCCGAACTATACCGCCGACAATCTCAAAGCGACGCCGGACGATTTCGCCCATGCGCGCAGTCAGGTCAGCGCCGAAGTAGTCGCCGCCATTCAGCAGGCGCACGACAACATTCGGCGCTTTCACGAAGAACAAATGCCGGAGCCGATGTGGTTCATGGAAGTTTCGCCGGGGATCATGGCGGGCGAAAAGATCACGCCGATCGCCAGCGCCGGACTCTATGTGCCGCGCGGCAAAGGCTCGTTTCCGTCGGTTATGCTGATGCTGAGCATTCCGGCGCGCGTGGCAGGCGTTTCACAGGTGATCGTCGTGACGCCGCCCAACGAACTCGGCAAAGCGGATGCTGCATCGTTGGTAGCCGCCGAGATCGCGGGCATTAGCGAGGTGTATCCTGTGGGCGGAATGCAAGCGATCGCGGGGTTGGCGTTCGGCACACAAACGCTGCCACGGGTCGCCAAAGTTGTGGGGCCAGGGAGCAGCTACGTATCAGCGGCTAAGCGGCTGTTATACGGGACGTTCGATGTAGGGTTGCCCGCTGGCCCAAGCGAATCGATCATCCTGTGCGACGAACACGCCGATCCACGGTTGGCAGCGCTCGATCTGCTGGTGGAAGCCGAACATGGACCGGAATCGGCGGCACTGCTGGTCACGCATGACCGCGCCTTAGCTGCGCACGCTGAGTCGGTGCTGCCCGGCTATATCGCGGAACTTCCCGATTGGCGGCGGCGCTTTGTGGAGAACGTGCTTGGCAGTTACGGCGGCATTCTGATCACCAAATCGTTGGCTGATTCGATCGCGTTCGTCAACGATTATGCGCCTGAACATCTTGAAATCCTGACGGAAGACCCGTTCGGCACGCTCGGCAAGATTCGCAATGCAGGCGAAATTTTGCTCGGCGCGTATACGCCCATCCCGACCAGTAATTACACGCTCGGCCTGAATGCGATCTTGCCTACAGGCGGTTTTGCGCGTTCGTTCTCATCGGTCAGCGTGTGGGACTTTCTGAAGCGCAGCGGGATCGGCTACCTGAATCGCGAAGGCTACGAAACTTTGCGCGGCGCAACGGCTGCGCTTGCCGATTACGAGGGCTTCCCGGCGCACGCAATGGCGATCCGCAAGCGCGACGAGATTTTTGGGATCGGCACTGACAAGCCTTAATGGTCGCAGGGCGCGTGCAAAGTCATTGACCCCTAACCCCAACCCTTTCCCCGATTACAGGGCAAGGGAGTCAGACCGTATGAAAGTCCCTCCCTCCGTAGTGGGGGAATGCTCCTTCCCCTTCCCCATCGTTGGGGAAGGCCGGGATGGGGCAGATTTAGGGTGGGGGAAACTTTCATCAATCAACGTTTTTCGCCTGACTTTGCACGTGCCTTAATGGTCGCAACCAAAAATTGAAACTTGTGAAGTCTTGCACGGATTGGCGTGCATGGCTAAAATTGAGTCAATGACCGTGACCGTCACCTGTTGATTGCAGGTGTTGATTCAGGAGCTTTCTATGACTGACAAGCCAACTACCAATGCGGCAGCAGCTTCCGCCGCTGATGATCAAAAGCCCGATCCTACGCTCACCCTGCGCCGCGTTATGGTGTGGGTGGTGGCGGTGATCCTGGCGATCATCACTTCCGCCTTCATCCTTCAGTTTGGCGTCTCACTGATTTGGCCGAACAATGGCAGCATCCCGTTGGACTCGACGATCCCGATCAGCTTCGTCAATTTGCCGCTGCTGCCACTGGCCGCCGTACCGCTGACGTTGTTCTGGATGATCTGGATCGACCACTTTTTCCGCACCCGGATCGTCAACGACTAGTCCGCAGCATCCGCCTATGACGGATAGCCCGCGCACGCTGCCGCTGCATTGGTTGTGGCGTGCGTGCTGGCTGACGTTGATTGCAGTGCTGGCGATCAGCATCAGCGCCGCGATCGCGTTGGGCAGCGGCTTAGCCGATCCGCCGCGCGCCGGGCCGCTTCTGTGGCAAATGGCAGCACAGCCCAAATGGTTGATGACTGCGAACGGTGGCACAGTGACTTTTCAGCGGGTGCCATTTGAGATTCCAGCGCCACCCTTCACGCTGGAAGTGGTCGCGCGCTATTCAGAGGGCGATCCGGGCGCGTTCTGGTTGCTCACATTTGAAACTAACCTCAATGCGCCGCCAAGCAGTATCACCAAACCGAGGGCTTTTCACAAGCTCGACTTTGTTGTTTACAATAACGGTTATTTCGCGGTGAGAAACGATTTTGCCTTACAGCGAGTGGAATTTCCGCATCTTAATCGGGCGGGCGCTTTCAATAAATTAGCGCTTGATGTTGCCGCCGATCAAACGGTAGTGCTGCGCCTGAATGATGAAATTGCATGGCATGGCAAAATCAACGTCGATCTGCCGTGGTCCCTATTTTTAGAAGCAAGTCCAGGAAATCTCACGACACAAAGCCTGCTCACCTGGAAACAGATCGCCATGTACGCGCCCAAATCGCCATGATCCGCACTGATTTTCGTGCTGAGCTGCCATCGACGCTCACTCCCTGGACGATCGGCAGCGGGCGCATTGAACAGGCACACGGCATTCGCTTTGTGATCAATCCGACGCCTGCAAGTCACTACAGTGATGCGCAGATCAGCGATTATGCGGGATTATCGCGGCGCGCCTATCCATGGTCGCCACCGATGCGCATGACCGTTCGCGCCTGGGCATCGCACAGCGCAGACCAATTGCGCGGGACGGCAGGCTTCGGCTTATGGAATCAACCGTTCATGCCGGGACAAACCTGGCCGCGTTTGCCGCGTACTGCATGGTTTTTCTTTGGTAGCAAACCGTCAAATATGGCGCTGGCGTACGGCGTCCCCGGCTACGGCTGGAAAGCGGCCACGCTGGACGCCACCCGCCCGCCGTTTTTGGCGCTGTCCCCATCCGCGCCGATTGGAGTGCTGCTGATGCGTGTCCCGGCGTTGTATCGCGTGTTATATCCGCTGGCACAACGCGCGATCGGCGTTTCGGAAGCGCTGATCGCCGCTGATTTGCGCGAGCCGCATACCTATCAGATGGAGTGGCAGCCGCACAGCCTCACGTTCAGCGTGGATGGGCGCGTCCTGCTGCGCACGCCATCAGCGCCGCGCGGACGACTCGGCTTCATTGCCTGGCTGGATAATCAATATGCGGTGGTCACGCCGCAAGGCGCGCTCGGCATGGGCATCGCTGACATTCTGGAGACTCAATGGTTGCATCTGGATTCACTTCTGATCGAACCGCTTTAATCATGCTGCTGTTAGCCGAGTCCGCGCTGCGCAGTGCGATCGAAACAGCGGCGCATACACTCGGCTATCGCGTGCAGCTCGCAATGGATCCGGCGCACAGTGCACTTGTGCAAATCGCGGAGCTGCAACCCGCATTGATCATCACCGACAGCGCCGCAATCCCGCGTTGGTTGGCGGATGTGCGCGCCGATCCTTCCACGCGCCGGATTCCGGTATTGGCGGTCGGCGCGCTCACGGATACCGCCCACGCGCGTAATATGGGCATCACCGACATGCTCAGCGCGGATGAACTTCAAGCGGTGCTGCCCGACGCCCTGACAGCGCGGGTACGCTTATTCCGCCACGCTGCACAGTTGGCCGATCAATGTGAGCAAGCGCCGTCAGCGTTGGTGCTCAAGGGCTTGCACGAGTTCAATACGCACGAATTTTATGAGTGTCACGAAACGTTGGAAGCCGCCTGGAAAGCTGAGAATGGCCCGGTGCGTGATTTGTACCGCGTGATTTTGCAGGTCGGCTTAGCCTATTATCAGATTGAGCGCGGCAACTATCACGGCGCGTCCAAGATGTTTTTGCGAACGTTACAATGGTTCGGCACACTGCCTGATCAGTGTCAGGGGATCGACGTGGCACAATTACGCGCCGATGCAAGCGCCGCGCGTGCTCATCTTGAATCACTCGGTGCGGAACATATCGCTACATTCGATCGAGCGCTGCTCAAACCGCTTATTTATGCACACGCAAACGCACAGGAAGGATCGCAAACGCATGATTGACGGACGGTACGCGGGCAAACTTGCGCTGATCACGGGCAGCGGGCGCGGCATTGGCAAGGCGATTGCGCTGCGGTTGGCGGCTGAGGGTGCGGACGTGATCGTCAATTTCTTCCGCAATCGCGAACCCGCCGAACAAACCGCTGAGGCCATCCGCGCATCAGGTCGCCGAGCTGAATTAATCCGCGCCGATGTGGGCGACCCGGACGATCTGGAAAAGCTGTTCGAGCAAATCAAATCGACGTTCGGCGGGCTGGATATTCTGGTCAACAACGCGGCGTCGGGCTACAACCGCCCGATCATGGAGCAGCGCGTCAAGGGTTGGGATTGGACGCTCAATATCAACGCACGGGCGGCGCTGTTCGCCAGCCAACTCGCCGCGCCATTGATGCAAGCGCGTGGCGGTGGCGCGATCGTCAACATTTCGAGCCTTGGGGCGGGGCGTGTGCTGCCCGATTATGTGTTGGTTGGCGCATCGAAGGCGGCGCTTGAGTCGATTACGCGCTATCTGGCGGTCGAATTCGCGCCGATGGGGATCGCGGTCAACGCGGTATCGGCGGGCGTGGTCGAGACGGAAGCCTTACAGCACTTTTCAGCGTTTCGCGCGGATTTGGCCGATCGGATGAATCAAGCCCGTGAGCGCACGCCTGCCGGACGCATTGTAGCCGTCGAGGACGTGGCCGCCGTGGTCGCTTTTCTGTGCAGTGCCGATGCGACGATGATTCGCGGTCAGGTGATCGTGGTAGACGGCGGCTTCACACTCACATTTTGAGCGTGCTTATCGACCCCACGCCGCGCCCATGGCCGCAAGCTGATCATGATATTCAATGCGCGCGATCCAATCCGCGGGCCACGCCGCCAGCCCATGTCGTGCCCCGGCCAGTGCGCCCGCGATACAGGCGATCGAGTCCGAATCGCCGGAAGTGAGCGCCGCCCGTCGAATGGCTGCCAGCGGATCGTCTGGATACATCAGAAAGCACAAAAGTGCTGTGCCGAGCGCTTCTTCCGCAATCCAGCCTTGCCCGGTTGCCGCGCATGGGTCAGACTGGCGATCGTCGGCAGTGAGCGCCGCATCCAGCCGATCCAGATTGCCAAGGCATTCGTCCCAACCGCGCGCGATGTAATCCTGCGGCGACGCATAATAGCCGCTGACTCGCTGCCACAGCGGATCGATCCAATCGGTGTACCAGATCGTGCGCTGCGATTGTGCATAAGTCCGCAGATAGGCGGGCAGCGCGACGGGGCTTCCATCTGCGATCAGGTAGGCAATGGCGGCGGAGGTCAGATCAGCGGCGGCGAGCGCGGTAGGGTGGCCGTGCGTCATGGCAGCCTGAAATTGAGCCAGTGCTGCGCGCGTCTGATCATCGATCAGGGCGGCGGGCAGCACGCCCACTGGCTGCACACGCATATTCGCGCCACAGCCTTTTGAGCCGGGGATCGTCGCGTCATACCAGGGCTTGCCTTCTTCAAGGCTAGCGCACGCATCCATGCACGTATTGCCCGGTGCGCGATTGTTGTCCGGGCTGTCCATCCAGCCGATAAACTCGTCACGCAAGGGGGTGTAAATATTGGCGCGCGTGTACGGCGGCGTAACCCGTAACAGCGCACGGCCCACCGCCAGCGCCATTTGCGTATCATCCGTGACAAGCGCCGGGCTGCCTATGATCGTTTGCGGACCGTTCGGCGGAAACGCTTCGCGGATCATGTTGACATTCATGAACTCGACCGGCGCGCCCAGTGCATCGCCAAACGCCATACCGAACAATGCGCCCGACGCGCGCTGTGCTGCCATAATTGCCTGACCTACCTAAATGGTATTGATGACGATGATGTTACCGCGTTCCGGCAATTTTTCACTTTTATAGTGCTTACCTGCTAAAATCTCAGGTAAGCACTACAAGCGAGCACTAATCAGGAGTTGATTATGAAAATTGACGTGTTTTTCGATACGGTGTGCCCGTGGTGTCGCATTGGTGAGCGCAATCTCAAGCTGGCGATTCAACAGTGGCAGGGTGATCCGGTAACGATTCGCTATCACCCGTTCTTTTTGAATGCGAACATTCCGCCAGAAGGCTACGATTTTCGCTCGTACATGAATCTCAAAGGCGGTGGCAAAGTGCCGCTGGAACAATGGTTCGATGCGCCTCGTCAGGCAGGTGCTGCTGTTGGGCTGGTGTTCGATTTTATGGCGATCGGACGCGCGCCGAATACGCTGCTGTCACATCGCCTGATCGCGTTGACGCCTGCTGAATATACAGAAGCGATGATCGACGCTATTTATGCCGCCTATTTTGAGCATGGTCGCGATATTGGCGATGTGGATGTGCTGGTAACCATTGCGGCGCACGTTGGGTTAGACGCCGAACAAATCCGTCAACAGTTGCTCAGCAATGCAGCGGCGGATGAAGTGCTGGCAGCAGTGGCGGAAGCTGAAACGCTCGGCATTACGGGCGTGCCATTTTTCGTATTGAATGATCAATTTGCTTTCAGCGGTGCTCATCCGCCGCGTTCCATTTTGCGCGTGATGCAGCAAGCCGCCGCGCCCATCTCACAGCCTGATACACTCACCGAAGGACAATAACAAGCATGAAACTGGCTATTTTTGGCGCAAGCGGACATACTGGAATTCCATTGGTTGAGCAAGCGCTCGCGGCGGGGCATACTGTGCGCGCTTTGGTGCGTACTCCGGCCAAATTGACCATCAAACATGACCATCTGACCGTCATTCAGGGCGATGTCAGCGATCCCGCCAAAGTGAACGAGACGATCGATGGCTGTGAAGCAGTTTTGACCGTGATCGGCCACAGCAAAACCTCGCCAAAAGATATTCAGGCAGTCGCGACGCGCAATATCATCGACGCCATGAATCATCACGGCATTCGGCGCTTAGTCAGTCTGACCGGCGCAGGCGTGCGCGATCCTAAAGATCAACCCAAAACGGTCGATAAAGTATTTGGCTTTCTGCTCAAAACATTTTCGGCGGATGTCGCTGCCGATGCTGAGCAGCACGCCGCATTAATCCGTGCCAGCGGCTTGAATTGGGTGATCGTGCGCGGGCCAATGCTCACGGAAGGGCCGCGCACGGGCAAATATTATGTGGGTTATGTCGGCAAGGAAAGCGGCACCCGCGTTTCACGGGCAGACATTGCCGACTTCATGCTGAAGCAAGTCAAGGATAACTCGTATCTGCAAAGCGCGCCGATGATCAGCTCGTCGTGAATTTTGTCGGTCACGATGCGGCTACAGAGAATTGCGCGGGGCTAAAGCCACCGCGCATTAAGCTAGGCTTCGGCGTAGGCTTCCGCGATCGCTTCGGTCACCAGCAAGTTCGATGATACATCCTGCACATCATCGAGTTCTTCGAGTCTTTCGAGCATTCCCATGACCTGCACACTGTCGTCCGTGGCAAGTTCCATCTCCATTTTGGCAGTCCAGGTTAAGTTCGAGTCGGAGACTTTGTAGCCACCGCTCAGCAATTTGGTTTCAACGACTGCCAATAGTTCGCGCGGCGTGTATACTTCGATCGTCTCATCGCCCGCCACAACATCATCTGCGCCCGCATCGGCGGCAGTCATGAACAGTTCATCGGGATCGACGCCTTCCGCCAGCAGTTCGATCCGTCCTTTGCGCTCGAACTGCCAACCGACTGATCCCGCCTCACCCAACGTGCCGCCGCCTCGGTTGAATACCTGACGGATCGCAGACAAACTGCGATTTTTATTATCCGTCAGCACATCCACCAAAATCGCGATGCCGTGCGGCCCGTAGCCTTCATAGGTCAGCTCTTCCATGATGATCCCGTCATCACCGCCGCCCGCGCCACGTTGGATAGCGCGATCGATGTTTTCCTTCGGCATGTTGGCGGCTTTGGCTTTATCGACTGCCAAACGCAGCCGTATATTGCTATCCAGGCTCGCGCCACCTTCGCGCGCGGCTACCGTGACTTCGCGCCCCAAGCGGGTGAAAATCTTACCGCGCGCGGCGTCCGCTGCACCCTTCTTACGTTTAATTGTTGCCCAATGGCTGTGACCGGACATAATGATCTCCGAAATTTGTTAACTAAGTGATTCTATTATATGCGATCGAGTG